>Ga0315296_10000075_pt1 | contig 101356 bp, 75 predicted proteins | sample YL17G14_18_MG_FD_203921 | JGI IMG/M metagenome (GOLD analysis project Ga0315296, IMG submission 203921) | Sediment microbial communities from Yellowstone Lake, YNP, Wyoming, USA - YL17G14_18 | ecosystem: Environmental > Aquatic > Freshwater > Lake > Sediment | place: USA: Wyoming | collected... | reverse complement strand
TTGCCATACGTGAACACAGGATGAAATTTACATAGTTTCACCGAGAAGCAAGGCCTGAGTATTTGTACGCGCTTTACGTACGTGACATCAAAAACAACTCCAGGTTAAATACTAAAATAATTATGCTTAATTGACCAAAACCGCCTGAACACTTACAAAACGCAAAACTCCTGTGCGGCTGTTCTGACTTGTCCGTTCTTATTGACGCCCAGCTCGGCCGAAACCAGCTCCCCGACCTAAAACGCCTCCACCCCGAAACCATCGAAATCATCGATGCGTGAAGTGAGAAGCGTGAATCGTGAAACGTATTTCATGACTTGTAGTTCGTCCATCTTGCCTATCCTTTTATTTCACCTTAACAATCAATAGCAAGAAAAACGCTCATACGTAAAGCGCGTACGCGCTTTACGTATTGCCATACGTGAACACAGGATGAAATTTACATAGTTTCACCGAGAAGCAAGGCCTGAGTATTTGTACGCGCTTTACGTACGTGACATCAAAAACAACTCCAGGTTAAATACTAAAATAATTATGCTCAATTGACCAAAACCGCCTGAACGCTTACAAAACGCAAAACTCCTGTACGGCTGTTCTGACTTGTCCGTTCTGATTGACGCCAAACTCGGCCGAAACCAGCTCCCCGACCTAAAACGCCTCCACCCCGAAACCATCGAAATCATCGATGCGTGAAGTGAGAAGCGTGAATCGTGAAACGTATTTCATGACTTGCAGTTCGTCTATCTTGCCTATTCTTTTATTTCACCTTAACAATCAATAGCAAGAAAAATGCTCATACGTAAAGCGCGTACGCGCTTTACGTATTGCCATATGTGAACACAGGATAAAATTTACATAGTTTCACCGAGAAGCAAGGCCTGAGTATTTGTACGCGCTTTACATACGTCACATCGCACTAAACTTACATCGCGATATGAAATTTGCTCAACTAACAATTCTGCGTACCCAAAAAGAATAAGCGCCGTCCCTGAACAAAGCTAAACACCAAAAACCAGCCGAACGCTGTCTACTAAACGCCGAACGCGACAACATCAGCCGTCTAATGAAAATAACCGACATTATAAGAGTGTGATTCGTAGTTTGGGATTCATGAATCGTATTTTCAGTTCGATATTCGATATTTTGTGTTTGTTGTTCGATAACAATCAATCGCAGGAAAAATGCTTATACGTAAAGCGCATACGCGCTTTACGTACTCGTCGCTCATGACTCGTAACTCGTATTTCGTAACTCGTGGCTCGTATTTTAACTTCGATATTCTTTAAGATGATTCTGAGCGAAGCGACGTGGCAATCTCATAAACATAGATAACTATCCCCGAATAAAAGGTTGTAGTGTAAAAAAACTATATACGTAAAGCGCGTACGCGCTTTACGTACGTGACATCAACAACAGCTCCATGCTAAATACTAAAATAATTATGCTTAATTGACCAAAACCGCCCGAACGCTCACGATTGCCGCGCTTCGCCCGCAATGACCCCGCAGTGAATTGCGGGGCTAAATATTTTTAAAGCGATATATTCCTCATTGCGGTGAGGAGCCGCGTTGGCAAATGATTCCGCCGCAGGCGGATTTATAATATTAGAACCCCCGTTAAAAACCCCCGATCAGGTCGAGGGCAAGCGCGCGGGGACAAGGGGACAGATTATTTCTTTTTCTTGGTTTTCTTCTTTGTTGTTTTTTTCTTGGTTGTTTTTTTCTTGCCGGTGCGACAGCCACATGTATTGCACATTTTCGTATCCTCCCATTTTTAATTTTCGAATCCCAAATCCGCCAACAAGGCGAATCTATGTATATCAAATATAATAATCGGCTGAAAGGAAGTAAAAAAACCAAAAAAATAACAAAAAAAGTACAAAACCGTAACAAAACGGTAACATTTGGTCGGCAAAATTACTACTGTCAAACCTCGATTTCACAGTTAGCTGGTGACAAATTGGCCAGGTTTTGAGTTTTTTTGTTGCTATAGGGATTTTGTGTGCCTTATTTATGATAGAGGTCGTAAAAGGTAGAAATTAACAGAGATATTTGACATTATGTGCAACTGGGAGGAGCAGGAGTATTTGCAAATTGTTGCTGGGAAAATGTGAACTGATTTAGGAGAAGCGAAAAATGAAACCGGATAAATGTGGAGAGATTGCTCTTTTTGCCTCGCTGGTCGTGACATCGGCTCTGCTTGTCGGCTGTGTGGCCACCAAAAGTGATGTGCACTACAGCGGCGTTAATAATTCGCAGCTCAGGCAGATAGAGCGAGGTAAGACGACAAAGGACTGGCTTGTGACGGCACTGGGAGAACCGACCGAACAGAGTATGACCGAAGAAGGTACCGAGATACTCAGGTACAAATGCATAGAGAAAAGGGACAACCAATTTGTCCTGTTCCCCCCTCCCATCGTTATCGACGATAAAAAGGAAATAGAGCATACCGTTGTGTTTAAGCTAAAAGACGGTATTGTGCAGCGATACTGGAAGGAAAGATAGCAAGCTGCATTAAGCTGCCTTTTTATGAATGCTCCGAGGGCCGAACATATCACCCACAATTGGCCGAACCTGCCTATTTGATTGGAATTTGGGATGTTTTTTGGGCAGCCATTTCTCGTACGTGGTTGTCAGCAAAAGAAAAAATTTTGAAATCAGGATTTTTGCAGACAGGCCTCTGCGGATTTGATTGATTTTTAAGTGGCGGGCAACGCGTAATTTGCGTTGACAAAAAGTCGCTGATTGTTAATAATCGGCGGCTGAAAGCCTGAGCCGGAGTGGCGGAATTGGCAGACGCGCGGGACTCAAAATCCCGTCCTGGCAACAGGGTGTGGGTTCGAGTCCCACCTCCGGCAGTTATTCTTGATGCGTCGCGCGCATCCACCAAACAGAAATGGACTTATTAGCATCATATTATGCAAAATTACACCCTGTAGAACTATTTTGCCACGAAGGGCGAGAGTTCGCGAAGCTGGTTGACAATGCCGGGCATTTTTTCGATGGTGTAATCAACCTCCTCTTCGGTGTTGTATCTGCTCAGACTGAAGCGTATCGAGCCGTGGGCGGCGGTAAAGGGGACACCCATCGCGCGCAAGACGTGGCTGGGCTCCAGTGAGCCGGAAGTACAGGCCGAGCCGCTGCTGGCACAGATGCCGTATTTATCCAACATAAGCAGAATCGCTTCACCTTCGATATACTCGAAGCTGATATTAGTCGTATTCGGCAGGCGATTTTCCTTATCGCCGTTAAGGCGAGAATCAGGGCACTTTCCCAGTATTGCTTTCTCAAGCTTATCGCGGAGGCATTTGACTTTGCTGTTTTCCCGCTCGATATTCTTAGCTGCCAATTCACAAGCTTTACCGAGGCCGACGATGCCGGGGACATTTTCAGTGCCGGCTCTTCGTCCGGCTTCCTGATGGCCGCCCAACATAAACGGCGACAGCCGAGTCCCCTTGCGGACATACAGAACACCTACGCCTTTCGGGGCGTGCAGCTTATGGCCGGACAAACTGAGCAAATCGATATTGCTCTTCGAGAGGTTCAACTGTATCTTGCCAATCGCCTGCACTGCATCGGTGTGGAACACTACCCCCCTGCCGGTAACTAATTCGGTGATTTTATCAATTGGAAATACCACGCCGGTCTCATTGTTTGCGTACATTATCGTAACCAAAGCGGTATCATCATCGATTTGCTCTTCCAGCTCCGTAAGGTCAAGCCGACCCTGTTTGTCCACCGGCAGCTCTACAACGGTGTAGCCGCGATTTTCAAGCTCGCGGCAAACCGTCAGAACAGCCGGATGCTCAACTCTTGTAGTTATGATTTTGCGTCTATGCGGCAACGCAGCCAACGTGCCTTTGATAGCGGCGTTGTCACTTTCGGTGCCGCCGCTGGTAAATACAATCTCGCCCGGCTCACAGCCAAGCAGGCAGGCCACCTGCTCGCGCGCCCGGCCGATTCTGCGACCAATTTGTCCGCCGAATGTATGCATGCTCGAAGGATTGCCGTAAAGCTCACAAAACAACGGCTTCATCTCTTCGAGAACCTGTTCAGCTACTTTTGTCGTGGCATTGTTGTCAAAGTATATGGTCTTCATTATGTCTAATCCTTCATCCCGTCCCATCTTCGATGGGCGGGATTCATTACCGCTAAGACCTAAACCTGCGGCAAAATGGATACATTCGCTTCTCCGTAAGGAGTCCTTAGGACTAACAGGCGAACCGCAGGCTAAATATATAAAACCGGATTGCCCCTTTCGCTTATCACTTATTATTCTCTATGATTATGCGGCTGGTTTGCTGAGTCTCTGTCCTCTTCGACGAAAAGCTGCTCGGAGACGAATTCCCTTAGTTTGGCTTCGACGACATCCTTCATCGTAAGCTCAGCCAGCCTGCACTGTGCGCACATTCCCCTGAACGCGACGACAACTTTATTTCCTTCAACATCTATTAGCTCGATATTGCCGCCGTGCGCCCGCAGGGCAGGCCTGATTTGCTCATTTATCGTCTGCTGGATTAATTGTATCTTTTGTATATTGGTAAGTTTGCCTGCTCGGCGAGCTACCGTTACAGGGGCTTCTGTTACTTTATCACCCTGTATCTTTTCTATGATTTTTTCGATTTCGCCCTGGCATCCTCCGCAGCCGCCGCCCGCCTTGCAGTAATTCGTAACCTCTTCAACCGTTGTCAGATTGTTCTCGCATATTACTCTTTCGATTTCCTTGTCGGTCACACCGAAACAGGTGCAGATAACATTACCTTCAAGCTCATGTTTTTTCCTGCCGCCGCTTTGGTAGTTTTCAATTGCCGCCTCAAGGGCTTCTCTGCCCATAACCGAGCAGTGCATTTTTTGTTCCGGCAAACCACCCAGATAATCAGCAATATCTTTGTTGGTTACTTTTGCGGCCTCGTCCAGAGTCAGGCCCTTTATCATCTCGGTCAATACCGATGATGTTGCGATTGCGCTTGCACAGCCGAAGGTCTTGAACCTTGCGTCCTTGATTTTGCCGTTTTCATCGAGCTTGAAAGTCAGCTTCAGGGCATCGCCACAGGCTAAGGAGCCGACCTCGCCGATGCCGTCGGGGTCCTCTATTTCGCCGACATTGCGTGGGTTAAAAAAATGGTCTTTGAGCTTATCCGTATAATCCCACATATTCTATTACTCCGTTCAAATCCGCCATTCACTTCTTACATCCGACTGGCTTTTAGTGCCTGGTCGAAATCGGCTATTATATCATCAATGTGCTCCGTGCCCACCGATACACGAATATAATCGGACGTTACGCCGGCCGCAAGCTGCTCGGCCTCGCTAAGCTGCTGATGTGTTGTACTGGCCGGGTGTATCACCAAAGTTTTGCTGTCGCCAATATTGGCAAGGTGGCTGGCTAATTTAACATTGTTAATAAACTTAATACCAGCATTTTTCCCACCCTTGATTCCGAAACCAATTATGGCACCCTGACCATTAGGCAGATATTTTTTGGCCAATTCATAATCCGGATGCGATTGTAATCCCGGATAATTTACCCAGGTAACCGTATTTTGCTTTTCGAGCCAATGTGCCAGCTTGAGCGCATTTTCAGAGTGTCTGGGCATCCGCAGATGCAGTGTTTCCAGCCCCTGCAAAAACAAAAACGCATTAAACGGCGACATACAGCTACCCATATCCCGCAGGAACTGAGTCCTCGCCTTGATAATATATGCCAATTCGCCAAATGACTCGACGTACTTGAGACCGTGATAACTTGGGTCCGGCTCGGTCAGCTCAGGATATCTGCCGTTTGTCCAGTCGAATTTGCCGGAATCGACGATGGCCCCGCCGATGCAGGTTCCGTGTCCGCCGATAAACTTGGTACAGCTATGGACGACAATATCGATACCATAGTCAATCGGCCTGAACAGTATAGGTGTGGTGACGGTGCTGTCACAAATCACGGGCATACCGTTTTTGTGGGCGATGTCGGCAATTTTCTCGTATTGGAGGATGTCGTTTTTGGGATTGCCGATGCTTTCTATATAGACCAGCCGAGTGTTATCCTTGATAGCCTTGTCAAAATTTTCCGGGTCTTTGGGGTCAACGAACGTAACTTCGATGCCGAATTTCGCAAATGTCTGGCTGAAGAGCGTTACCGTGCCGCCATAGAGCGAATTCGAAGATACGATATGTCCTCCGGCGCCACAGATATTGAAGATGCTGACATATATCGCGGATTGTCCGGAACTTAAGCCGAGGCCGCCAACACCTCCTTCCATAGCAGCGATACGTTTTTCAAATACGTCTGTGGTTGGATTCATCAGCCTGGTATAGATATTGCCAAACTCTTTGAGTGCGAACAGATTAGCCGCGTGGTCGGTGCTCTTAAATACATAGCTGGTCGTCTGATAAATAGGCACGGCTCTGCTCAAAGTATCTGAATCAACCTTATGACCAGCGTGCAGAGCCAATGTCTCCACGTGATAGTCGGTCTTTTTGTCCATTTTATTACCTCATAAATATCTAAAAGCAGCACCGTTTCGTCACTGGCATTCACGCCGCTGCATTCTTTTATTTCAGCACCTCCACTGTAACTTCTGCGGCCCTCTTGCCGGACAGCAGCATCCCTCCAAACGTGGGCCCCATTCTTGGAAGACCAAATGTAGTCGCGACAGCCATTCCAGCAACAATCAAGCCCGGGAATATTTCTGTTGTATTTTCAACAACTGCGTCCTCTGATTTTTCGACCCACATAGCGCCGAAACCTTTTATTTCGACAAGCCCCCGCTTTTCAAGTGAACGCACTACAACAGCATCGTGTCCGGTTGCATCAACCACGAGCCTGGCTTCGATGGCAACAGGGTCCACGCAGGTAATCGCCCTCGGCAAAAAGGATACCGGCGTCCAGTTAATAACCACTCCACAGACCCTGCCTTCCCTAATCACCACATCATCAAACTTCGTCATGTTCAAAACCTTTACTCCGGCATCGCAGGCCGCAGCAATCAATTTCGAGCACGCATGCGGTCCATCAGCAACGTATAAGCCTTCTGCTGCCTCCTGGTAGGGCACATCGATGTCATCGAGGATTGCCTGCGCAGGGGCTCTGACGGTTACCTTGTTCATCAGATAGCCGCCGAGCCAGAATCCGCCACCCAGGTAGTTGTTACTCTCGATAAGGAGCGTCTTTTGGCCCTGCTTGGCAAACTGGGTCGCGGCGACGAGCCCGCTGGGGCCTGCCCCAACAACAATCACATCGTTATCGATGTGGTCTTCAAATTCTTTGGCAAATTCAGATACTATCGCCTTTGTAATATCCTTTTCAGATACTCTTGAAAAAATCATAGTACGGTCTCCTTTCATGAATTTGATTTCGCATAGCGGCAGCTTCCGCCTTGCCGGCGTGCACAGCCGGCCTTTCCAAATGATATTCAACGTTTTTATCTATAGCTCATTCTCTGCTCGTAACGTAGATTACCTGCTCGGCAAAAAGATTTGGTGCGAATCTTACCGGGCTAAGACGCGTTTTAATCAACGGAATCTTTTTTTCTACTTTAACGGCCAGTCTTTTACAGAATCGTTCGAAATCCTTTAGTGACAGACAATGTATATTCGGTGAGTTGTGCCACTCAAAGGGCAATTGGCTGGTTACCGGAGCATGCCCCCTAAAAAACAGCTGCGCTCTGCACCGCCAATGGGCAAAGTTGGGAAAGCTCACAATTACTTTCCTGCCAACCCGTAACAATTCGGCAAATACACCTTCAGGATTCTTTATTGTTTGCACCGTTTCTGACAGTATTACGTAATCATAGCTTTTGTCAGCGTAATTCTCCAGCCTATGTTCGACATCGTGCTGAATAATAGACAGCCCCCGATTTACACAAGTTAAGACGAGGTCTTGCTCAAGCTCGATACCTTTACCTGTTATGTTCTTATCGGCTATAAGATTTGACAATAGCTCTCCGTCTCCGCAGCCGATATCCAGAACCGTACTATTCGGCTCTATCAGCGATTCAATCAGCGCATAATCAATGCGAGTCCGCCGGGCCTGTTCGAGAGCGCATACCCTGGAGCTGTCTCGCATTTTTGCAGTCTTTTGCTCTTTCCTCACTCCGGGGCGATGTGTAACATCCAAAAAGCCGGAGATAAATGAGCCAAGTATTTCCGGCTCTAACAGAAATGCATCGTGCCCGTATGGTGATGTAATATCGCAATAACTAACATCTTTGTCGTTAGCAACGAGCACATCAACAATTGCTCTGGATTGAGCGGGCGTAAAGAGCCAGTCGCTCGCAAAGCTAATTACGAGGAATCTGCATTTGGTATTTGCAAAGGCCTTCTTTAGAGACCCGTAATCTTTTCCCAGGTCGAAATAATCCGAAGCCTTGGTTATATAAAGATAACTGTTGGAGTCGAATCTCTCCACGAAGCTTTGCCCCTGATAGTCCAGGTATGTCTCAACGGCAAACTCAGAGTTGAAATCGTAACTATAGGTGTCGGCATTTCGCAGCTGCCGCCCAAACTTTTCGCGCATGCTCTGTTCCGACAGATACGTTATGTGGCCAATCATTCGGGCAATTGCCAGACCTCTATCCGGGCCTTTTTCGTCTATGTATTGCCCGCCCTCAAAATTTGGGTCCGCCAGTATCGCGTTTCGGCCCACCGCATCAAACGCTATCGATTGGGCCCCAAGATGGGTCGTCGTCGCAATGGGCAGCGCCGCCCTGACAAAATCAGGATACTCAATCGCCCACTGCAAGACCTGCATCCCACCAATCGAACCACCAATCACCGCCAGAAGCTGTTTTATTCCAAGCTTCTCAAGCAGCAACTTCTGAACCTTGACCATGTCAGCGATAGTGATGATTGGAAAATCCAGGCCGTAAGGCTTTTGTGTCGCAGGATTAATCGAAGATGGTCCGGTCGTCCCTCCGCAGCCACCCAAAAAGTTCGAACAAATAACAAAATACTTATTTGTATCGATACCTTTACCCGGCCCTACCATTGGGTCCCACCAGCCTGGTTTTTTGTCGTCAGGATGATTCAAGCCGGAAACGTGAGCATCGCCGCTGAGAGCATGGCAAATCAAAACAGCGTTGTCCCCCGCCTCGTTAAGCTCGCCGTATGTTTCGTAGGCCACATCAATAGGAGCCAACCTCTTGCCGCACTCCAGCTCCAGGGGCTGCTGGGCTTCAACGACACGTATCACCTTTGTCTGCACAAGACCAACCCCGTTAGAAATCTTCTCTTTTTTGCAAGAATTTCTAACGGCGCCAACCGAATTTTCTCCAATCGCCGTCATTCTTACCTCGCCGGCAGTATCTCCACCATTCTGTCAAGGGCTTTCTTTGCTTTTATTCTTACCTGGTCCGGTACTGTAATTTTATATTGCATATCCTCCAGCGAACCGATGAGCTTGTCCAAGGTAATCTTTTTCATATTGGGACAAACCGCCCTGTCACTGGCCGGGAAAAATTCAGCTTCAGGATTCTGTTTTTTCAAGGCATGAATTATTCCTACCTCGGTGGCTATTATGAACTGCCTTGCCGTGCTTTTGGCGGCAAACTTGAGCATCTGGCCGGTGCTGAGCAATTCGTCTGAAAGCTCTTTGACCGGCTCGGTGCATTCCGGGTGCGCCATTACAATCGCATCCGGGTATTTCGCCCTGGCAGTCTTAATATCATCCTCAGTTATCATCACATGTACGTGGCAATAACCAGGCCAGAGCATGAGGTCCCGGCCTGTCCTCTCGGCAACAAAGCGACCAAGATGCTGGTCCGGCACAAAAATAATACGCCTGTCCCGGGGCAAAGAGCTCACTATCTCAACCGCATTGGCACTCGTGCAGCAGTAATCACTCTCAGCCTTGACCTGTGCCGAACTATTCACATAGCAGACCACCAGCGCATCGGGATGCTCCTGCTTGAGCCGACGTAATTGCTCGGCTGTTATCATATCAGCCATTGGGCAGCCGGCAAATTTATCCGGTAAAAGCACAGTTTTCTCCGGCGACAGAATAGCAGCGGTTTCGGCCATAAATTGCACACCACAAAAAACGATTACCTCAGCATCGGTCTCGGCTGCCTTTATACTCAAACCCAAAGAATCGCCGGTAAAATCAGCAAGGTCTTGTATCTCGCCGGGCTGATAGTTGTGCGCAAGTATTACAGCTTTACGGCCATCCTTTAACTTTTTTATTTTTCCAAGTAACCGCTCATCCATCTTATATCTCGTATATCGTTTTACGCTTGCTGATTTTTGTGTTTTGTATAAAGCAAATCCGTATTGGCTACCGTAACAGTAACGTCGGCCGGCACCGATTCCTTTATCCAGACGTTGCCCCCAATCACTGAATTTTTCCCAATGACTACATTGCCCAATATGGTCGCCTCGGCGTAAATTGTTACATTATCCTCTATGGTCGGATGCCTTTTGCCGCCTTTTATTATCCGTCCTCTCTCGTCTTTTGGAAAACTCATAGCTCCGAGAGTAGTGCCCTGATAGATTTTTACGTTGTCGCCTATGATAGTAGTTTCGCCTATCACAACACCGGTTCCGTGGTCGATAAAGAAGTTTTTGCCTATCTTTGCCCCCGGATGTATATCGATGCCGGTTTTGGAATGTGCACACTCGGTCATTATCCTTGGAATCAATGGTACTTGTTTAACGTACAGCTCGTGGGCGATGCGATAGGTCGCAATTGCTGTGATACAAGGATAACTTATCACAATTTCCTCGTAAGATTTTGCCGCCGGGTCTCCGTCAAAAGCTGCAATGACATCGCCCTTTAGCATCTGTCTTATCCTCGGCATCCGAGTCAACAAATGCCGGGTAACATTCTCCGCCATTGTTCGGCAGTCACAGCCATCGCATTTCTTTATCTTGCACTGATACAGGTAGGCTCGTTCTATCTGTTCGGAAAGCTCGACATAGACCTGACAGAGAATATCACCGACAATGTAATTGATATTTGATTTTGTAACCGTCCTTTTGCCGGTATTGCCCGGAAAAAGCACTTCAAAGAGCAAATCAAGAATCCGAAGAATCTCGCCTCTGACGGGCAGATTAGAGGTGTCGATAAAATTTATACCTGAATCACCCCGATACGTCTGAGCAATTTCGTCAACCAGATTCCGGATTTTTTTGTCGGTCAACTTTCTTTTTCGCATTTTCATATCCTCACAGGAAAGGAGTTTTCCACTGTTACTCAAACATCTCGGTGGAGATATATCTCTCGCCGGTATCGGGAAAAATCACCACTATCGTTTTCCCTTCATTTTCGGAGCGCTGCGAAAGCTGACCTGCCGCCCACATCGCAGCGCCTGAGCTTATACCACTCAATATTCCCTCCTTAACAGCTAATTGCCGGGCTGTTTCCATAGCATCATCATTAGAGACCTGTATAATCTCATCAATTATCTCAACATTCAAGACTTCCGGCACAAATCCTGCCCCGATACCCTGTATCTTATGCGGGCCACGTTTGCCTCCGGAAAGAACCGGCGAATCCTTCGGCTCCACGGCCACGACCTTCAGGTCATTATTGTGCTGTTTTAGCACCTCGCCGCACCCTGTCAACGTTCCGCCGGTCCCAACGCCGCTAACAAAAATGTCAACCTTACCATCAGTATCCGACCAAATCTCTTTTGCAGTCGTTTCCCTGTGAATCTGTGGATTCGCAGGGTTCTTAAATTGCTGCGGCATAAAAGATTGAGCGTTCTGGGCCAGGAGCTGTTCAGCTTTCTCTATGGCGCCGGGCATACCCAGCTCAGCCGGCGTAAGCACAATTTCCGCACCAAATAATTTCAGTAATTTCCTTCTCTCTATGCTCATCGACTCCGGCATAGTCAATATCAATCGATACCCTTTAGCAGCACAAATAAAGGCAAGTCCTATTCCGGTATTACCGCTGGTTGGCTCGATTATAACAGTATCCGGTTTTATCAGCCCCTGCTTTTGAGCTGCTTCTATCATTGACTTTGCAATTCTGTCTTTTACACTACCACCGGGATTATATGATTCGAGCTTGGCCAGAATGGCCGCCTTGCCCGAGCCGAGCCTGTTGATTTGCACCAAAGGCGTAAAGCCGACCGCAGCGGTGATATCTTCAAATATGGCGCTCATAATTTTTCCCTTTCAATCTTCTATATCTGATAATTTAACGCTTTTTTTTCTTCTCCCCTGGTGACCAAATCCTGGAGCGTCATAGATTCAAGGACATCTTCAATTGCCTTCTGCACCTTCACCCAGAGGTCTCTGGCTACACAATCAGCAGCCCTTACACAGTAATCCTTGTTTTCAACACATTCGACAGTAGTAACGGTGCCCTCCAGGCAATGTAAAACGTCACTCAGTTTAATCTGAGCCGGGGCTTTGGCAAGCACATAACCGCCTTTGGAACCTCTGATACTTCTGACAAAACCCGCTGCTTTGAGAACAACCATCAATTGTTCGAGATATTTGACGGATATATCCTGCCTCTGAGCAATGATTTTCAACTGCAAAGGGCCTTTCTTGCCGCTTTGTGCCAATTCCAATATGGCCCTTATACCATATCTGGTCCGAGTCGAGAACTTCATAAACGATTTCCTATTATTCCCAGTAAAATAGTAGAATAATATACGATTATATCCTTTCCCAGTGCAAAAAAAATAAAAATTAGCCAAAAATTTTAAGGTATTCGCCGAATTTTTATTCTAAGGTCATAAAAACACATAATCAATTCATCAGTCCGGAAAAACCATTTTTTTATGCGGCTCAAAAGCCAATTCGCTTGACAGTTTAACGAGCTAATCCTAAAATGGACGTAATTCGCCTTGTTGCTATTTAAAAAATGCGGTACTTAGAATGACAAAAGGTTCACCCAAAAAAGTGGTGTTTATCTCTTCATTCCCCCCAAGAAAATGCGGAATTGCGACTTTCACATCGGACCTCATAAAAAGCACCGCTTCAGCAGCCAAGGGGGAATTCGAGCCGCTTGTAGTTGCAATGAGGTCGGAAGACCAGAAATATAACGACCCGGTTAAGTTCGAAATTCGTCAGAATGTGAAAAGCGACTATATTTGTGCCGCCGATTATATCAACTTCAGCCATGTTGATGTGGTTTCCGTCCAGCACGAATTCGGACTTTTTGGCGGTGAAGCCGGCGGATATCTGGGCCTGCTTCTCAACAGACTCAAGGCCCCCATAATAACAACCCTTCATACCGTTATTGATGAGCCGGACCCGGCTTCACACAAGTCATTAGTGGACGTCTGCAATGCCTCTTATAAAGTAATCACGATGAACGACCGCGGCGTTGGTATGCTGCGGGACATTTATAACATACCTGCGAAGAAAATAAAATTGATTGCACACGGCATACCGGATCTGCCCTTCGTTGACAGCAACTACTACAAGCACAAATTCGGCCTGGAAGACCGAAAAACTATTTTGACATTCGGCCTGCTCAATGAGAACAAGGGTATAGAGGTAATGCTCAGGGCAATGCCGGTTATAATCAAGGCGTACCCGTCCATTATATACATAGTCCTGGGTATGACACATCCGAACATACTAAAAAATGAGGGTGAGTCATATAGATTCAGACTCCAGCAAATTGTTAAAGACTTAAATCTGCAGGAACACGTCATCTTTCACAATAGATTCGTAAATGACCAGGAGCTTCACAACTTTTTATGCGCAGCCGACATCTACGTTACGCCATATATAAACAGGAAACAACTAACCAGCGGCACATTATCATTTGCCGTCGGCACAGGCAAAGCGGTTGTCTCGACTCCTTATTGGGCGGCACTGGAGCTGCTGGCCAACGGCCGAGGAAAGCTGACGCGATTCGGAGATTCGATGCAAATAGCTGAAGCGATAATTGAAATACTCCAGAATGACTCGCTTTTTTATTCGTTGCGAAGACAGGCCTACGAGTACGGCAGGTCCAGAACCTGGCCGAAAATCGGCCAGATTTACTGGAAATTATTCAGTGCAATACGGTTGCCTTTACACATCACCGCCAAAACCAAATTATCCGTTGCCGAAACAATATCAAATATCGAGGTTCCTGAACCTTCGTTAGACCATTTAAAGAAACTCACCGATGACACCGGTCTATATCAACACGCTAAATTTACAATACCAAATCGCGAACACGGCTACTGTACGGATGACAATGCCAGAGCGGTGACTGCAATGATTAAGTATTATTTCCAGTATTCTGAGCCGCAAGCTCTGAAGCTTCTCGATACATATCTGTCTTTTATCATACATTCACAGGACGAAAACGGTTTCGTCAGAAACTTTATGAATTTTGACAGAACGTGGATGAAGAATGAACCCAAAAATGATGCTTTAGGCAGAGTATTATGGGCCTTAGGTACGGTCATGGCAAGACCTCCTACGCCGGCATATCTATCGATTGCTAAAGAGTGCTTCGACCAATCAGTAGAACATGTCCAGAAACAGCTCCCAAGGGGCATGGCCTATTCAATGCTCGGTATGTGTGATTATCTCAAACAGTTCCCCGGAGCCAGCGATATAAAACGCCAGCTTGAAATAACCGCAGATGGCCTTATAACTCAGTACGAAGAAAATAGTTATTCTAACTGGTATTGGTTTGAGGACGCGATTACCTATGGCAATGCCGTATTGCCGCACACCTTATTCGTTGCCGGCTTAACCTCAGATAACAAAAAATACCTTGAAATTGCGAAAAAAACCTGTGAATTCCTGCTCGCAAATACCTTCAAAGATGACTGTTTCAGCTTCATCGGCTGTAACGGATGGTACGAACGAGGCCGGACAAGGGCTACTTTCGACCAGCAACCCATTGAAGCCTCAAGCACGGTTATGATGTTAAGGGCGGCCTATGATGCTACACAAAACGAGAGATTTTTAATACTTCAAAGAAAAGCCTTCGATTGGTTCCTCGGTCAAAATGATTTACGCATTCCACTTTATGACTTTGGAACAAAAGGATGTTTTGACGGCCTTACGGAAGACGGGGTTAACACCAACCAAGGCGCAGAAAGCACACTTAGCTTTCTATTAAGCCTATTGGCCATAGTCGAGAGTTATGCCATAATTGACAAAATCCAGGGCCGCAAAAAAGGGGTTTCCTCGAGCGGGGAAGACCTCATAAAACAGATAACCGAAAATCCGCAACCAATAAAAAGTATATCTCCTGCGAGCAAATCAAGGAAAAAACAGGTCGAAGAGCTTACCTGATATCGTAACCTTCATTCATCCCAGGCATCATAAAAATCGAGGGGGAGAACAATCAAATTATTTTATCGTTCCAGGACCTCTGCGCCTTTCTCGCCAATCCACTGAATATCACCGCCCAAACCCTGGACAGTCTGGCAGCTTATCAGGCAAAAGGCCATAACAATTAAAGCAATTACCAGAAGTACTCTTCTAACCATCATCTCAGATTCTCCTAAATCCGCGATAACCCTGCTTTCGCACTATGGTCGAAGATACTTGTTAAAAAACGTAAATACTTTGATAATATTATACTTATTATCGGTAAAACCAAACGATATTATAGAATAAAAATATGGCAGCCTAAATGAAAGTAGCCAGCTTTAACGTCAATTCCATACGTGCCCGCCTGCCTTTGGTGCTTCAATGGCTCGCTGAGAATCAGCCGGACGTTTTATGCGTTCAGGAAACCAAGGTTCAGGATAACGATTTCCCAATCGAGGCGTTTAAAGAGACCGATTACAAATGTATATTCAAAGGACAGAAAAGTTATAACGGCGTGGCAATTTTCAGCAAAAACAAAATTATAAATGTAAAATTCGGTTTCGACGATGAGCCGAAGGATGAAGCTCGCTTGATAAAGGCGGAAATTAACGGCGTTAATATCGTCAATACATACATCCCGCAAGGTTATCTGCCGGAGTCTGAAAAATTCGACTACAAGCTGGAGTGGTTCAGTCGTCTGCTGGCGTTTTTCGAAAAGAACTTTAAGCCCGGCTACCCTGTTCTCTGGGTGGGAGACCTCAACGTAGCACCACAGCCGATAGATGTGTACGACCCGGTAAACCTGTTAGGGCACGTCTGTTTTCACCCGGAAGTTCATAAAGCGTTTGAAAATGTCGTTCAGTGGGGATTTGTCGATGTATTCAGGATGCACTGCAAAGAAGCCGGTCAATATACATTCTGGGATTACAGATTAAGGAATTCATTCAAGCGTAATCTTGGCTGGCGTTTAGACCACATTATGGCTACAAAGCCCCTGGTGGAAAAATGCATCGGTTGCTATATAGATAAACAACCACGCATTGCAGAGCGCCCGAGCGACCACACTCCCATCATCGCTGAGTTCGACTGGTAATTAAAGAATCCTCCCCTTCAAACTCTTATGATTCTAATTCTGCCCCGGGTGCACCTATAATCGGCAGCATTGGTGTAGGTCTTTTTAATTGGATAAGCAGACGCGGAACAACATAAAAATATAGTCTTAAACTATAAGCACCTTCAATTGCTCGCTTTTTCCTCTCCTTCCGCACCGCGGGGGTTTTTATATTCGTTAATGATTGAAAAGCAGCTCAAGAATAGACCTTTTAACACTTGACTTTACAATTTGAGCCGATATTATTTATGTCTATGAAAGCGAGAATGCCCTTCTATCACCGAAGATGAATTTTTGACGCTGACATATCGCTGCCAATCTTGACATTTCTTCAGAAATGCCGGTATAATGGCTGAATAAGGTAAATCAAGAAAAAACCTTACCTTGTCGTTCTTCTTAACACGTGAGGATACTGATGGTAGATGACCAGTTATCATACTCCGCAAAAGCGGCTTTGACTGAGCGAGTGAAAGAGCTAACATGTCTTTACGGGATGGCTCAGATAGTCAGACAGCCGGGTCTGTCATTGGAAGAAATTATCCAACGCATTGTGGAGCTTCTCCCTCCTGCCTGGCAGTACCCCGAAGCCGCTGTCGCGAGAATAATCTTGGATGGAGTTTCATACATTACCCAAGGTTTCCATGATTGCCGCCGGAAGCAGACGGCTGAGATTATTGTGGGGGGTGTGCCAAGAGGTGTTGTTGAGCTGGTTTATGTTGAGGAAAAGCCCTATCTTGATGAGGGCCCATTTATCAAGGAAGAGCGCAATCTAATTGACGCTGTAGCCAGGCAGATAGCGTTAGTCATCGAACGAAAACAGGCCGAGGAAGACAAGCTGAAACTTCATAATCAGCTTCTGCATTCCGATCGGCTTGCGACAATCGGGATGCTTGCCGCGGGTGTAGCTCATGAACTAAATGAGCCGCTGGGAAATATTCTTGGCTTTGCACAGCTGGCAAAAAAGTGTTCGGGGCTTCCGGACTCAGCCGAGCATGACATTTCAAAAATCGAAGCCGCTTCTTTACACGCACGGGAGATTATCCAGAAGCTTCTGGTTTTTGCCCGACAGGCAACGCCTCACAAAACACACGTCAATCTCAATCAGGTAATCGAAAATGGACTTTATTTTTTCGAAGCTCGGTGTGCCAGGGAAGGCATAGAACTTGTTCGCAAGCTTTCAGCGGACCTGCCTGAAATCATAGCCGACCCGGGGCAATTAAACCAGCTTCTTGTTAATCTGCTCGTGAATGCCTTGCAGTCAATGCCGGGGGCAGGCAGGATAACGGTCCAGACACGATTTTGCGACCATAACGTTTATCTTAGTGTTGAAGATACGGGCACTGGTATGAGCAAAGATGTTCTTGATAAAATATTTGTCCCATTCTTCACGACAAAGGATGTCGGTCATGGAACGGGATTGGGTTTGCCCGTTGTATATGGAATCGTTACCGGCCACGGCGGTTCGATTAAAGTCGATAGTAAACCCGGCTGTGGCACCCGGTTTGAAATTCAATTACCGGTGGCAGAATCGAAGGATAGAGAGGAAATTGCTTGATATGTCGTCCTCCCCAGGGAAAGAACGAATTTTGATAGTAGATGATTCTCCAAATACGTTGGAGGTTCTACAGCGAAATTTGACAGCATCAGGCTATCAGGTTTTTACGGCGCCAGGCGTCTCTGAAGCAATTGAAATTCTTGAGCAGACACCATTGGACCTGGTTATAACCGACCTTAAGATGCCTAACATCAGCGGAATGGACCTGGTACGGCATATTCGCGAAAATTTCAAAGGTACCGAGGTCATGATGATTACAGGCTACCCGTCGATTGAGGGAGCGGTAGAGGCTATCAAAACCGGGGCCGAAGAATTTTTAGCCAAACCTTTCACGGACACCGAGCTTTTATCTGCCGTTCAGCGCGTGCTGGATAAAGCAAAGGTGCGCAGAACCGGACTTACTGAAGCAGACAAGGCAGTTCCCGCACATAAAGGTCTTATCGGCTGCTCCGAAGGAATGCGTGAGGTTTTTCTTGCTATAGGTAAAGCTTCATCTGCGTCAGCCATCGTGCTGATTACCGGAGAAAGTGGTACGGGAAAGGAGCTTGCAGCCAGAGCCATTCATTACGGCAGCATCCGGTCATCGGCACCCTTTGTGCCCGTCAATTGTGGAGGCATCCCGGAAGGGCTGCTTGAAAGCGAATTGTTTGGGCATGTAAAGGGGGCCTTTACGGGAGCGACCGAATCACGTGCAGGATTCTTTCATGCTGCAGATGGCGGCACGATTTTCCTTGATGAAATCAGTGATATGAGTCTGGCGATGCAGGTCAAATTGCTCCGTGTGCTCCAGGATAAGGAAGTTTGTATGGTCGGCTCTAACCGAACGCGAAAAGTCGATGTAAGGATTTTAGCAGCATCCAACAAGGATTTGCAAGGCTTAGTGAATAAAGGGCTCTTCCGCGAAGATTTATTTTATCGGCTTAATGTCATTACGATTGTTATCCCACCTTTAAGAGAGAGAGAAGACGACATCTTATTACTGTCTCATCATTTTCTCACTAAGTTTGCAGCCGAATCAGGTAAGACTCCGCCCCGATTTTCCGATGAAGCTATGCAAAGTCTCCGGGGTTATAATTGGCCGGGAAATGTAAGAGAATTAGAGAACGTAATCCAGCGCCTTGTGGTAATGACTGATGAGGACCTTATAGAGGTTCCAGACCTACCTTCTCTCATGCGTTTTTCCGCACTTCGGAAAACAGGGTTCGACCGAACTCTTGCCGAAGTGGAAAGCGAATACATCACTAACGTTCTGGCGAGTGTTGACGGCAACAAAACCCGGGCAGCAGAGATACTCGGCATCGACCGAAAGACCCTGCGTGAAAAGCTAAAAAGGGCCGAGCAGTTTCCACCTCTGTAAGAAGCGTGCTTTCAGCCCCGCACCAATTGAGCCATAGCGGGAGCCATCCGTATCGAATGAAGATGTTGCTTTTTTCCAAAGGACAATTGGTGCGGGGTGAATCTTTGCTGGGTAATTTCTCCCCAGCGGTTCAAATCTCCCCGCCTTTGTGTCCTTTGTCAGCATCTACAACAGCATAATAAACCAAATCGCATCGAAAAAATCAATTTCATCAAAATCCTTTATTTCATTCTTTCAGGCGTAAAATTCGCACGTTGCACCACCCCTCAAATCAAGCGTCAATGGTGGTATTTTCCCGTTATTCAACAGGTGGTACGGTTTTTGCTTGCTCTTATGTCATCACGAAGCGCAGAGTAAGGAATAAGATATGCCGGAAAATATGAGATACTTTGGGCTCTGTATGAGTTGCAGGAATGCCTCGTCCTGCACATTTCCGCGAGATCCTGCCAAACCGGCCTTTTACTGTGAAGAGTTCGAGATTGAAACCAAAGTTTCGATAATTCCTCCCGAAAAAGAGCCCGCCACAGGCGGGTTAGCGATAGACTCTTCTGCTGCTGAGGAGAAAGATTCAACCGAATTCATCCCGTCCCGTCTTCGACGGGCGGGATTCCTTGGACTTTGCAGCGATTGTGATGGCCGTCAAACCTGTGCCTTTCCAAAGCCCGAAGGGGGCGTCTGGCATTGTGAGGAGTACCGATAGAATGAGTTCAAACACTACACTATCAAATAAAGCCGATATTTACACAAATGAAAGGGACCCCAATAAGTGAATTCGACAGACATCTTAAGAATCTTGGAAAAGCATACTGAGGACAAAGGCAGACTTATTGCCATTCTTGAAGAAATTCAGACTGAATATGGCTACCTCCCCGAAGAATCACTAAGAATAGTGAGCAACGAGATAGGCCGCCCTCTGGTCGATGTATATAGCGTTGCAACATTCTATCGTTCCTTAAGTTTGAAACCCCGAGGCAGGCATATTATCTGTGCGTGTCTTGGTACGGCCTGCCACGTTCGAGGTGCGCCGCGGGTTGTCGAAGAGTTTGAGCGTCAATTGGGAATCAAAGCAGGCCGGACAACTGCGGATAAGGAATTTACGCTGGAAACTGTGAACTGTCTGGGGGCCTGTGCTCTCGGACCGGTTGTTGTTATCGACGGCCATTACTTCTCGCAAGTCAGAAAATCAAGAGTTAGTCAATTATTAGATGATGCCCGGAATGGATTCGGCAAACTCCGGATAGAAAAGGATGAACGAATCTTCCCCATCAACGTAAATTGCCCCCATTGTAATCATAGCCTGAAAGACGAGACCTTTTTCATTGACGGTCAACCATCAATACGGATAACCATATCCTTGGACCACAAGCAAGGTTGGCTCAGACTTTCCTGCCTGTACGGTAGTTACAATTTTGCTTCGGAGTTTGACGTCTCCACAGACTCGGTAGTGAGCTTTTTTTGTCCGCATTGTGGTGTGGAATTTCCCAGCACCTTGGATTGTTCGGTATGCGCTGCGCCAATGGTGCCGATGCTCGTAGATGGCGGGGGTATAGTGCAGATATGCTCGCGTCGCGGTTGTAAGAACCATATGTTGGATTTGTTTTAACTAAGATAATATCAAAGGAAACGATTCGTTTAACACCCGCTTGCGTGTGTGCAAGCTCGCCCCTGCCTGCACCTGTCGGTAACGCAGGCACAGGTGCGAAAGCAGGGGTATATCCAAGAGGCGACAAAGTGTTAAGATTAAATTCTATAAATGAGCTAAAGAAATTACAGAAGGCGCTTCTTGATACCACTGATGAAAGCATTCCTTGTATAGTTATTCCCACAGGAACATGCGGCCAGGCCAGTGGAGCCGGGGACCTTATCCGTGTGGCCAAGCGAGAAATTCTGGCAAAGGGCCTGACCAAAAAGATCCATCTCCGCATCACCGGATGCCACGGCTTCTGCCAAATGGAGCCCTCTGTGCTTGTCGAACCCCGCCGGGTTTTTTACCCGAGGGTCGGCCTCAAAGAGATGGAACGTATTATCGAGGCCACAGCAAGGGACGAAGTGCTTACAGATATTCTTTTCGTGGACCCGGAAACCGGCAAGCCCGTGGAAAGGCAGGATGATATACCTTTTTTCAATCAACAGGTTCGTAGACTTCTTGCCTGGAATGAGAAGGTGGATCCTATCCGCATTTATGATTACATCAAAGCTGGTGGATATTCGGTCATGTTGAAGGTATTTGCCGAAGGCAATGCCGCTTGGGTGGTGGAAGAGGTCAAGCGTTCCGGATTACGCGGCCGCGGCGGGAGCGGCTTTCCCACAGGGTTGAAATGGGAGCTGCTGGCAAAACAGCCAAACAACCGTGGCAAGTTCCTTGTGTGCAATGCTGATGAGGGTGACCCCGGTGCTTATATGGACCGCAGTGTGCTCGAAGGAAATCCACACAGCATCATCGAAGGGATGATAATTGGTGCTTATGGGACCGGGGCGACAGAAGGTATAGTCTATGTACGCAATGAATATCCGATTGCCGTCAAGCATTTGAATATCGCCCTGAAACAAGCAAGGCAGCTCGGCATTTTGGGAGAGAATATTCTCGGAACCGGCTTTTCTTATGATATCAAGCTGGTCAAGGGGGCCGGCGCATTTGTGTGCGGTGAAGAGACTGCGCTCATACGCTCTATCGAAGGGAAGATGGGTGAGCCTCGCCAGCGGCCGCCGTTCCCGGTGCAGAAAGGAATTGACGGCAAACCTACGGCGATTAACAACGTTGAGACATGGGCGAACATCCCGCTTATCTTCAGACTTGGAGCCAAGAAGTTTGCGAATATAGGTACGCAAGGCAATAGCGGCACGAAGATATTCAGCCTCGTTGGCAAAATCAAGAATACAGGCCTTGTCGAGGTGCCAATGGGCATAACTATCAAGGAAATTGTCTATGATATCGGCGGAGGCTCGGTAGGCAAGGCTAAGATAAAAGCGGTTCAGACGGGTGGACCCTCCGGCGGCTGTATTCCTTCCGATATGTTTGATTTGCATGTTGATTACGAAAGCCTGGCCGATGCCGGCTCGATTATGGGTTCGGGCGGCATGATTGTTATGGATGAAAATACCTGTATGGTGGATATCACCAAATATTTTATGAATTTCCTGAAGGACGAATCCTGCGGCAAATGTTTCACCTGCCGAAAAGGTACACAACGAATGTACGAGATTCTCGATGATATCTCAAAAGGCAAAGGGACACTTGAACACTTAGACCTTCTGAAAGAATTAGCGGAGGTGGTGAAGGATACGACGATGTGCGGCCTGGGGCAGACGGCGTCGAATCCTGTTCTGAGCACCCTGCGTTACTTCCGCGATGAATATCATCGGCACGTGATTGATAAAAAGTGCAATGCTTTCGTGTGCAGAGATTTGGTGGGCGCTCCCTGCCAGGCCGCTTGCCCTCTGGACACCGAGGTTTGGCGGTATGTTGCGCTAATCGAAAAGGGTAAATACGAAGAAGCCTATAAAATTATCAGGGATTCCAATCCATTCCCATCGGTTTGTGCTCGGGTTTGCGGTCGCAAGTGCGAAAACAGGTGTAACATTGCTGCCAGCGGTGGGCAAGCTATTGCAATCCGGGCAATGAAGAGATTTATAACAGACCGTGTTGACCCCTCGGTTTATGAACCGCTCAGAACCGCCCGCCGGGACAAGGATGTTCACCGAATAGCGGTCGTAGGTGCAGGCCCTGCGGGCCTCTCGGCCGCTCATTATCTTTCTCTTCTCGGTTACAAAGTGACGGTCGTCGATGCAGGAGAAGAGCCGGGCGGAATGCTCGTTAGTTGTATTCCGGCTTATCGCCTCCCTCCGGATGTAACACGTAAAGAGATAAAAACGCTCCTGGATGAAAACGTCACCCTTAGGTGCGGGACCATCCTGGGCCGGGACATAACCATCGACGAATTGTTCAAAGATGGCTTCGAGGCTGTTTTCCTGGCAATAGGGGCGGACAAGAGCTGGCGGTTGGGGCTTGAAGGGGAAGACACCATAGGGATTTACCCGTCAATGCAATTCCTTAAGGCCTTTAACCTGAGAGGCGAGGAAATGGCTCAGGGGCACGTGGGTATCGTTGGCGGCGGTAATTCCGCCGTGGACGCCGCAAGAGTGGCTATTCGCCAGAAAAAGGTCAAAAGTGTAACGCTGCTCTACCGTCGTACCGCCCAGGAGATGCCCGCTTATGCCGAAGAGGTCGAAGCAGCGCTGGAGGAAGGTATAAGGCTTGAAACGCTGGTCTCTCCAACAAGCATACGTTACATCAAGGCTGCTGAGGCGGAGGGAGTTAAAGTAGAAACGTTCGTCGAGCCGGTAAAAATAGATGCGAGAGATGGACGCCTGGCCGATATCCAGTGCATCAGAAACAAGCTCGGTGATATCGACTCAAGCGGCCGACGCAAACCTGTCCCAATACCTGGTACTGAGTTCACTATTGCCCTGGACACATTGATAGTAGCTATCGGCGAACGCCCGGACAGCGATTGTCTTGCTTCTATGGGCCTGGAGCTTGATAAAGGCGGCAGATTACGGGTCGATGCGAAAACTCTTTGCACCAATCGTAAGGGTGTGTTCGCCGGGGGCGACCTGGTGACGGGGCCAAATACTGTTGTTAATGCCATTGCCGCGGGAAGAAAGGCGGCGGGAGTTATAGACCGCTATCTTCATGGCAAAGAGCTTATTGAGCCGCCCAAGGTAAAGCTGCCTTCGGTTTTCATAGAGCCCGCTGTGGTCGGTGATGAAGAGCTTGAAGATGCCCAAAGGGTAGAACCTGCTACACTCAACGCCAAATCGAGGAAGAAGAGCTTTGCAGAAGTGGAGATGTCGTTGTCTGTTGAACAGGCAGTCCGAGAAGCCCGCAGGTGTCGCAGGTGCGACCTGGAGTTTACACAGCGAACAGAAAATGATGAGGCCGAATGTGTAGTCCCGCACCAAAATCGACAAAAGAGCGCTTCGGAACCGAGCGATAAACAACCGGTCCTGCACAACGGGGATTTTGGTGCGGGAGAGGAAAAGTCGGCATGATTACATTGAAAATAAACGGTTTGAATGTATCGGTCGAGAAAGGCAGCACCCTGCTGGAGGCTGCAAGATTTCTGGGCTTTCCTATCCCGACTCTGTGCCATATCGACGGATTATCACCTTATGGGGCCTGCCGTCTCTGTGTGGTGGAGATTGGAGAAGGACCGAAGGCAAAATTGGTATCCTCGTGCACTTACCCAGCCGAAGAAGGACTCACCGTGCGTACAGCATCACAGCGTGTGCTGAGGGCACGTAGAATGATACTGGAGCTGCTGTTGGCTTCCTGTCCCCAGTCTAAGATAATCCAGGACCTTGCTTCTGCACATGAAATACGCCGGCAGCGTTTCAAGCAAGAATACGAAGATTGTATCCTATGTGGATTATGCGTCCGTATGTGTGAAGAGCAGATGATGGCTAAGGCTATTGGTTTTAGAGGGCGCGGTGAGAGAAGAAGTATCGGCACGCCATTTGATATTAAGTCAGATGTTTGCCGGTTGTGTGGCGGCTGCATGTATGTGTGCCCGGCCTGCCAGCTTCGATGCACATACAACGAGCCGGAAAAGGCAATTTGCGGAGGCTGCGCAAATCTTACCCCGCCCTACATCGGGAAAGAGCAGTTTGATGATATGATGTGCTACATGAGTCCATGCGTAGCTTGCGAGATAGAAGTCAGAGAACAGAAGACAGAGGACAGAAGACAGAAAACAGAAAAATCTGACTTCTGACTTCCGACTTCTGTTTTCATAGAAAGGAGCCAGATAAAATGTCACTTACGCTTTCGAAGATAAATGCTTCGGCTGCAACTCTAACAAAGAACAGGACCGAAGGTTCGGTTGTGCCGGCTTCAGGCATGTGTGTTACATGTGTGGACGGCTGTATCGGTATGTGTGAGATAGGCAAGAGTGCTTACCGGGGTCACGAAGTGATTTATCCCCAGCCTTTCGGCATGATAACCACGGCCGCAGAGAAAACCTATCCGGTGGACTATTCGCATTTTAACATTATGGGGACCGCGGTTGGCGCTTATGGTATAGAGGCCGACAGCGACAAGGCCATCTTCCCTGCCGTCAATCTGGAGGTTTCTTTTGGTCACGATAACGGTATAAAGTTCCGCTATCCGTGGCAGATTCCAGGAGTCGGTTCAACAAACGTTGCCAGGAACAACTGGGAAGGCCTGGCTATTGGGTCTGCTATTGCGGGAACCGGCCTGACCGTTGGTGAGAACGTTGTTGGAATGGACCCGGAATCTGTTATCAAGAACGGCCGGGTAGTCGATACGGCCGACCTTAAACGCCGTGTGAAGCTCTACCAGGACCATCAGAGAGATGGCTACGGCGCTATCATCGTGCAGGCTAATGTTGAGGATACACGATTAGGGACACAGGAATATGCCATCGAGAAGCTCGGAGTTGAATGTGTGGAGCTAAAGTGGGGCCAGGGTGCAAAGGATATCGGCGGTGAAGTGAAAATAACGGAACTTAAAAAGGCCCAGCTGTTGTATGAGCGAGGTTATGTGGTCCTGCCGGACCCGACCGACCCGATTGTTATCAAGGCTTTTGAACAAGGTGCTTTCAAAGAGTTTGAGAGACACTCGAGAGTGGGAATGGTAACCGAGGAATCATTTGCCGCTCGGGTGGAGGAGCTGCGAAATGCCGGCGCCAAATACATCTTTCTCAAGACGGGTGCTTATCGTCCGGCAGACCTGGCAAGAGCGGTTTTGTTTGCTTCGCGGTACAAAATCGACCTCCTGACCGTCGATGGCGCGGGCGGCGGCACAGGGATGAGCCCCTGGCGGATGATGAATGAGTGGGGCATTCCTTCTGTGCACTTGCACTCTCTTTTGTATCAGTATGCAAAACGCATCGCCGACAAGGGCCGGTATCTCCCCGCACTGGCTTTAGCTGGTGGCTTTGCTTTTGAAGACCAAATCTTCAAAGGGCTTGCCCTTGGCGCACCGTTTGTGAAGCTGATTGGCATGGCTCGAGCCCCGATAGCCGCAGCGATGGTAGGTAAAACAATCGGACGCACGATTGATGAGCTCCAGGTTCCGGTGTACATTGAACGTTTCGGCAGTTCTAAAGACGAAATATTTGTGACCGCGAGCACCCTCCGCAAAGAGCTGGGGGACGAGGAATTTGAAAAGCTCCCGACCGGTGCCCTTGGGCTTTACACTTACTACGAGCGCCTCGCCCAGGGCTTACGCCAGCTAATGGCTGGCAGTCGCAAATTCACCCTCGAACATATAGCCAGGGACGACATAGCAGCCTTGACGCATGAAGCAGCAGAAGTAAGTGGAATTCAGTATGTGATGGATGTGGACCAAGGAAAGGTTGAAAGAATTCTTGACAGTTAAAGTTACATAAGCTTGTGCCTTGCTGCTCCAACCGCTGTTACAACAGCGAATATCTTGGAGTAACCTTGACCGGCCGGTTACAACAAATAAGCTACAGCCTGTAAGATACAAGTTGGGCCCCGCAATTTATTGCGATGTTCAGACCGTTATGTTTATCCCCACGTTTCACGTGGGGTCCTGTTTATATCAATTTATTATTGGCTTTACACCCTTATATTTAGCCCCGACCCCGCGCGGTCGGGGTTTTTACTTTTGATTTAGCCCCCGCCCCGCGTGGCGGGGGTTTATTTTTTCCGACCTCGCGCGGTCGGGGTTTATTTTTTTTCTTAACCCCAAAGCTCGCTTTGGGGTTCTTATTGCCCTTGTAATCATAACAACCTGCGGTATAATGCTTCTTTACAGGAACATTACGGGCGATTCCCCTTTGAATAAAACAGAGGTGCGATATGGCAGAGAACGTTTTGTATTACGGCGATAACCTGGAAATACTCCGCCGCTATATCGAAGTCGAATCGGCTGACCTTGTCCATCTTGACCCGCCTTTCAAAAGCGACCAGGATTATAACATCCTCTTCGCCGAGCGTAATGGCAGTTATTCCGAGCGCAGTCGAGGAATCTATTGAATAATTGTCATTCTGAGCGCAAAAAACCTTTAGCCCTGAGCGAAGCCGAAGGGGAAGAATCTCAAAAATATTTAGCCCAGGGTTTTACCCTGGGGTGCCCTATATGGTTTTAATATGAAGGAGTCATATGTTATGCTTAATCCAGATATAGCAATTAATAATCTTCGTCAAATTAAAAAAAGCTTTGAAGCATTTTGCGGGGTACATGGAGATGTTACTGAAGCTGATACGCGGGCTAACATAATAGATAAGATCCTAACACAAGTATGTGGATGGCCAGACGAAGCTATAAAACGAGAACCGCCCTCTGAACGAGGATATATGGACTACTGCCTGATGAATCAAAACAAAGAGTATGTAGTAGTTGAGGCCAAGAAAGAGGGAAAGCCATTCATCTTTCCACATGATAACATGCATAAATCATTGAAGTTGTCGGGATCGCTTCTTACCGACAAGATTATTAAAGAAGCAATTATGCAAGTACGAACCTACTGTGATGACAGTGGAATCCGTTATGCGATTGCTACTAACGGCTATGCGTGGATTGTATTCAGAGCAATACGCGAAGACATACCTTGGCGTGAAGGCCAGGCGCGAATATTTCCATCTTTGGAATTCATATGTGAGAACTTTACGGAATTCTGGCGTCTCCTTTCATACATGTCAATATGCGAGGGTTCTCTCGACTATGAATTTGGTTCTAGTTTGCGCATCGATAGAAAATTATATCGAGTTGTTGAAAAATTATTCAATGTGAATCGGCCTCTGGAAAGAAACCGCTTGCATGCTCAAATTCATTCCGTAATAAGAACAATTTTTGAGGACATTGCAGAACAGGACGACACAGATGTATTAACAAATTGTTATGTTTATTCTCAAAGCTTAGAGATTGTCGCTAAGGATCTAGAAGTTGTTATAAAAGATTCGATTCCAGAATTTCTTAAGAAACAGGGTACCGAACCACTTCAAATAACTGGCAGATACGACTCTGGTCAATTTGGTTCTGCTGTGGGCGACTCATTTTCTGCCAAGAAAGGACGTATGTTTTTACTTCTTGGGGGCATAGGTTCTGGCAAAACAACATTTTTAAAACGATATCAAAGGACAGTAGGTAGAGACCTACTCCAGAAGAATACGATTTGGTTTCATGTCGATTTTTTAAGCTGCCCTCTCTCGCCTGATCAGATGGAGGAGTATGTATGGTCCACAATTTTAGGCCAAGTGCGCAATCGTTTCGCTGACATGAATATCGAAACTCGACAAAATATGAAAGGCGCGTTTGCAGATAAGATTAGAGTCTTGAACGAAACAGTTCTTAAACGGCATGACCAAAACGCCTCGAAAAGCGATGAAATACTGTCGGAATACCTTCAACGGTGGAGTGATGATCCTATGGATTATACTCCTAGGCTCCTTAAGCAAATTAGTTCAGGACAAAAGAAGAAAGTAGTTCTATTTATAGATAATGTCGACCAGCTCAAGCCAGAGTATCAAGCTATGATCTTTATGTTGGCGCAAAGAATAACAGATATGATTAGTTCTATAACAGTTGTATCTTTAAGAGAAGAGTCTTATTACGCTGCTGCTGTTCAGAACACCTTCACTGCCTATACCAATAGAAAATTTCATATAGCATCCCCCAGATTCCGGCCTTTAATCGGCACTAGGATTAGATTTGCACTAAAAGCATTAAGCGACTCTAAAGACAGATATAATCTGTTTAGTCATTCTGGAATCTATATAAATAAGCAAGACTTGGCTGATTTCCTAAAAATAGTACAGGAGAGTATTTTCGGGATCAATAAGAACATAGCGCGTTTCGTCGATGCCATCTGTTACGGGAATATGAGACTCGCACTTCAGATGTTCACTACTTTCTTAAGTTCAGGAGCTGTAGATGTGGACAAAATGCTTCGAATATACCGCAGGGACGGAAACTACTATGTTGCCTTTCATGAGTGGGTTAAGTCTATAATGCTAGGAGACAGGCATTATTATAAAGAGTTGGAAAGCCCCATCATGAACATCTTTGACTGTGGAACCGAGAAGAACTCAAGCCACTTTACCTGCCTTCGTATACTCCGGCATTTGATGGCGCATAGATCAGAATCAAGCAGAGAGGGCCAAGGTTACTGTGAGATAATTAAAGCAGTGTCTTTGTTTGAGGATCTTTTTGATAACAGGGAAGACTTCATTCGATCTACAAATAGATTAATAGAAAAGCAACTCGTTGAGGTTAACACTAAATCTTCAGAAAATATCACTGGCGCTAGCCACATGAGGGTCACATCTGCAGGTTGGTATTATTACAGATTTCTGGCGAATTCCTTTTGTTACCTCGATCTCGTTCTCCAAGATACCCCCATAAATGATGTTGCCGTACGAGATGAATTATACCGGTCTGTTCAAGATGTTGATAATCTTTACGATCATGAGGACCAAAAGATTAAACGGTTAAATGTACGTTTTTCTAGGGTAGAGAAGTTTCTAAAGTATCTTGAACTTGAGGAGAACGAAGAATTTGATAGGTTTTCATTAGGAATTATAGATAGTCTATTCAGAGACAAATTTGTACCGCAAATTAGGCAGGAGTACGAGAGAGAAAGGTATAGTATTTCTGAAAGAATTCAGAAAAACCATGAAAAGTATGAACAAGAAAATCTGTTTACTTTAACAGAAGAGGAAAGCGCACTATTAGATGATGAAAGCAAGGATACTAGCGACCCTGATATTATGAATAGGGATTCTGTACCAAAGAAAACTCAAAATCTTCGCAAAGGAAAATATTCATAACTTTATAATGGTAACTGTTAGTGATGAAAGGATGTAGTTAGTTGTAATAGTCACTACTTTACCTGACAAACAAGTTCTTCTTCTGCAACCTTTCCCCGATTACCGTTTAACCATTCACTGAACCCCGAGTATCGAGCATCGAGGTTTACCCGCCGAAGGCGGAATCCAGCATCCACTCACCAATTAACTACTCACCAATTAACTAATCCCCAATTAACCACGAAATTAAAAAATGGTCATACGTAAAGCGCGTACGCGCTTTACGTATAAGCTCTTTTCACACTCTTAATCGCTTTTATCTTTTTCATCTGCCTTAATCCCCAATTAACTAATTCTCTAATCCACTAATTCCCTAAAATTCTGATACCCTGCTGTCCTGATAACTCCACAGGACGCCTTACGGCGCTGCACCCTGTTCTCTTGATTTCCTGTTCTCCCGTCGTCCGCCTTCTGACCTCCGTTTTCTGTTATCCAACTTTAGCTCACTTTAGGCACTTTAGCTCACTTTAGGCACTTTAGCTCACTTTAGGCACTTTAGCTCACTTTAGGCACTTTAGTTCACTTTAGCTCACTTTAGGCACTTTAGTTCACTTTAGCTCACTACTCACTGATCCACTCCCCACCACCACTCACTGCAACGTCCGATAATATTTAAGCTGCTCACCATCTTACGAGCATCGAGAATCCAGCATCGAGACACAACTCACCCGCCCCAACCACCCTGACCAACCCTCCCCCATCCCACCTTCTGTTCTTTTACCTGATACTTTTCTGTCCTGATAACCTGCACCCTGATTTTCTGATAACCTGATAACCGTTTACCGTCTTCCATGCCCCCACCAACCGCAACGTCCGATAATATTTAAGCTGCTCACCATCTTACGAGCATCGAGAATCCAGCATCGAGACACAACTCACCCGCCCCAACCACCCTGACCAACCCTCCCCCATCCCACCTTCTGTTCTTTTACCTAATACCCTTCTGTCCTGATATCCTGCACCCTGATTTTCTGATAACCTGATAACCGTTTACCGTCTTCTAAGCCCCCACCAACTGCAACGTCCGATAATCTTCAAATTTACCTATCTTGCCTAAGCTAACAAAATGTTAATTTTAAAAAAGTGCTAATTTTAGTTCAATTTATACCCAAAAAGCGCTCATTTATACGAATTTATGACCAATTTATGCCAATTTATACTCATTTTTTGACGTTTTTTGACGCGTTTTTCATGCCTATATTACCCAAACCCCGCAAGCTAACATACCAACCCCCATTTTTAACCCAAAAACGAGGATTTGCACCTAAAATCAACAAAAAAACCTGAAAAATCTCAATTTCCCCACAATTTTAGAAAATTTCAATTCTCATCTTCGTTAATCTACGCAACCTTTTCTTACACAACTCGTTTTTATTACTAATGTTTAACGCAGCATTTCAACGACTATCTTTGCAACCTCCTGTCGAGCTTTTTTCTCAGCTAACGGCTCGGCTAAATTAATCAGCTCGCCGCTGATTTGAGTCAGCTTGTCTTTATCTTCCAAAAGCTGCTCAATACTTTTGACAATCGGCTCAATCGAGCTGAAATACGGCATGAATTCCGGCACTAATTCTTTACCGGCTAAGATATTCACCAGAGACAGATATTTGGGTTTTATCAGCCACCAACCAACCAGATACCACAAAATCCTGCTGGATTGATACATTATCACCATTGGACAGCCGGCCGCCGTTACCTCCAGAGTAGCGCTGCCACTGGCCACAATTGCAAAGTCAATAGTATTAGCAGTGTCGCTAACCGAACCAATAGTGTACTCGCACTCAAAGCCGGGAATTTGCGCTTTTCGTAATACCTGCTCTCGTTCGGCATCTACAGCCACAGTAATAAACTTTGCTGCTGGGTATTTTCCCCTTAAGCGCAGTGCTATCTGCTGCATCGGCAGCCAGAGCGAGCTTATCTCAGCGTTTCGCGAGCCGGGCATAATAGCGAATTTGGCGTTCTTCGGCTCAAAATCGGAATATTTTTTATGACCGTCTGAGCCAATCTCCAATTCATCGAAAAGCGGATTGCCCACAAAAACCACATCCATACCTCTTCGGCTGAACCAGTCCTGCTCAAAGGGCAGTATGCAGCAGAGTTTATCGCAGCATTTGCGAAGCTTGCGAATTCGCCAGCCCGCCCAGGCCCAAAGCTGCGGAGCAACGTAGAAAAGCGTTTTTATTCCTGCTTTTTTGGCGGCTTTTGCAACGTGGAAGTTAAAGGCAGGGGAATCACAAACGATAACCAAATCGACCTTACCGCTCTTTAAAAAACGAGTTACGAGCTTTATCAACCTGTAATAACGGACAACGTGGCTAAAGGCCTTGTATATCATTACGGCTTTGCCAACGGTGGCTTCCAACAACCTGCAGCCTGCCTCGGCCATTTTTGGGCCGCCTACCCCGACAAACTCAATGTCATAACCGCTTTTCTGTAAAGCGGCTATCAAGCCTGCACAGTGGGCGTCGGCGCTCGGCTCGGCGGCACTGATAAAAATGCGATATTTTTTGTTTTTGTCCGGCATAAGCTTATTTGTTAACAAGATCTCGAGAAAACATCAACCGGATAATTATAATACAACCGTAAATTCAGGCCGGTATATAAGGAGCTGGAACTATTAAGTGCCGGCAGAAAAACGTTCAAAAAACAATGAAGGTCAGACCGCTTCGGGCAGTTTCTTGAAAGTTAAAATGGTTAACAAAGAATACTATTGTTTTCTACATTCTTTATATTGTCTTAAAACAAGAGGGCCTATACCGAATCAATTTGGCATAGGCCCCGAATGAACACAAATCTGCCATCTCAACCACGCCCACCATATCTGCCTTGCGGCAGAAGCAATGGGGGCCAACTAAATTACACTGCTTAAGGTGCCGGAGGATACAGACGAATATCGTCAAAGTACATCGTACCTGAACCACCAGCCCGCGGGGTTTTCTTATTGCCTAACCCAAGGGCAATCGTATTGACATTGGCAAGGTTCACGCCGAACGCCTGCAGGTCGATATTCCATTGGGTCCAGGTGGCTATCTGCGCTGCATTAGGATTATCATGAGAAACCACCGCGGTGCCGTTGAGAGCAACATACAACGTCTCGGCAGCGTTAGCTGAATCGCCCCTGAACCAAATCGTCAGCGTGTTGACACCATTCTCAGTCCAGTCACGCGGATAAGTCAACGTCTTCTGCGCCTCCGAATACTTGAGGACGCTGTTGTCATAGAAGAGCGGCATTGCTTGGCTGCCTCCGTGAACAATAGTTTCCTCAGTGTAAGAAGCAGTGTTTTCATCGCCCACGGCTGAGCCGGTCCCGTTTCCGGGTGCGTAGGGTTGAGTACCCGGTGTGCCATAGCCAAGCCCGTCTTTCCAGGCGTACCATATCTGATTCTCGCCGGCATCATAGTCCTCGAAATCGTCCACGATAAGGAAATTGGCTGTTGTAAAGCTCCAGACAGGGCCTATCCACGGACTATCGGGATTGACGTTATTGACCTCATCAACACGCCAATAATAGGTGGCATCCCACAGGAGTTTTCCGGGGTCATAGCTCTCGGAACCAAGGGCCTTAGTGCCTTTATACTCCGGTGAACCGGTATTGGCATTGCGCACGACCGCTTTATCTGTGCCGAAGTATAGCTGATGCGAAGCGGCATAGACTCCCGGCGACCAGTTAAGAATCTGAGTCTGCTTCACATCCACAGCGCCATTAGACGGCTTCGGGCTTCCGACGGCGCCCTGAGTAGTAAAGCTCCAGACGTCACCTTTATACGTTTTCATAATATTAAACTCATCGACCCGCCAGTAGTAAGTCTTAGCCAATTTAAGCGGGCCGGGAGTATAGGTCGTAGCTCCTGCAGGGGGTCCTCCGGCGGCGTTGTTCACATCATCAAAATTATCACCGAAGTAAACATAGTGCAATTTCGCACCGAAACCTCCCGCCCAGCTAAGCTTCACATCCGGGGCTACAAGCTCGGCACCATTAGCCGGCTTGGGTGCATAAGCGGTCCTGGGCGGAATCATAAAGCTCCAGACACTACCTCTGTGTTTCGTAACGCCGTCTTGCTCAACATCATCTATCCGCCAATAGTAGGTTGTGCCCGGAACAAGGCCGTCCGGATAAGGAAATCCGGGAAAGCCAACAGTAAAATCAGTCGAAGGCTGGTTGCCATAGAATGCTTCGGCGGCGCCGTCATTCACATCGTCAAAATTATCGCTAAAGTACACATCGTGCGAGGCTGCATAAGCACCCGGCCCCCAGTTAATGGATACCCATGTGTCCGGATGTATGGCGCCATCAGCGGGATTGGGACCTCCTGATTTCATGGCAGTGTATTCTGCTAAACGTATAATGTCATCGGCATTGGCGGGCGAACCTGTGCGGTCAAATATTCGAACAAATCCTCGATACTTATCGCCCGGCAGATAATGCTTCACCCACGCCGCTGCACTTCCGCTGCTAATTGTAGCCAAAACTGTAAGATTGTCAGTAATGGTAGCAGACGTCGGCCTCTGCGATTGCCACGTTTCGGTCAGCCCCCAGGCAATTCCTTCATCGGTAAAAACCACTTCGTCGTAAGTGTCATTCGGCCCGCTGGAGGCATTAAATCCCAAAACGCCGGTCGCACCGGCACCACCCCAGGTAACACTACTACCGTCCGAGCTGCCCTGGTAGTAAATAGGCCAATCCGAATACCACAAAATCTTGCCACCTGCATCCAGATATTTGCGAAACGTGCAAGTATTTGACATCGATTCTGCAACAGTGTTGGGCACGATGTCCCGACAGAACACGACTACGCTTAACGCTTTGTCGGCAATGTGACCATCCATCCAGGTCTTGAGCTGGTCCGCATTGAGAATCTTATAGCCGGCAGCTTGTAAAGCGTCTCGCATACCCTCGCCACCTCCACCCCAGGCCGATGGATACCGACCGTCCCAGTAAGCAGCGCGGTCCCACTCTCGGACCTGTCCCTCAGCTATCCCCAAGGCCGACAAAAAGAAGATTAGATAAATCAATTTCCTGCACATAATAGTCCTCCTGTAAAAAAATTAAAATAATTATGGATTGTGCTTTGGCCACACACCAAAACACGCGTTCCCGCAAAGACGGGATGTGAATTTTTCGTTTAAATATGAAAATCTCCCCTCCGAAGCACAAAGTCGCCGTTACAACTAACTCTGTGTCTTGCATAATAACTCCTCCTCTATCAAAAAACCGCAAGGATTTTGACTGTCGGAAGACCAAAGATTCACAGATACCCGACCCTTCGGCCCTTCGGCTACCCCTTCGACTTCGCTCAGGGCTGCGGCTAATTCAGGGCAAGCTTTCTTTCGCTCAGAGCAACAGCTAATTCAGGATATGCTCTCTACGGGCACAAGCTTCACTACTTTATTTATACCAAATCAGCCATTTTCCCGTCAAGCAAAATCTCTTGAGTTATACATGCTTGTTAATTCTCTCAGATAAAACCGGCAATCGCCAATCGCTGCCTTCTGTTGTCCGTTATCTGTTTATAGTTCATTGGCTACGAATCACGGGTAACAGCCTGGTTCCATATATAACACGTTGTATGTCCACTCCCAAAGTCCGGAAAAGTCAAGCTCATTAAGCCTCTCCTCTCAGTCCTGGTAAAAAAAGCGCGAATTTTTCCAAACTTTTTCGGAAAAATGCAAAAAAACGCTCATTTTTGAAATTGCCCCCAAATTGTTGTAAGTGTCAAAACGTAGCCCTAATTTACTAATCCTTTTTTTGCAACATTTTCCCAATTGTCATACGCTCGCTATTCTCAAGAAGCATTACCCTTACTAAGTCGTTTTTTTTCAGATTTTTCTCTTTTTTCTCGAGATGCACCATAAAATACCTTTCGCTTCGTCCGCAGAACTGCCCATCATTGTTTTCCAGCAGGATTTCGGCGGTTTCGCCAAGAAATTGCTGCCGATACTTTCGGCCCAATTCTATGTTTAAATTATGCAGTTTCTTTGAGCGCTCTTTGATAACTCTATTATCAACAGCATCTTGCATCACCGCTGCAACAGTGCCTTTACGCGGCGAAAAGCTGAAAACGTGCATTTTTGCAAAGCCTATCTCTTCGGCCAAATCGACCGTTTGCTCAAAGTCGGCATCGGTTTCACCCGGAAAACCAACGATTATATCGGTCGTTATGGCCGGCCTGTCGAGCCGGGATTTAATTAGCTCAACCTTTTCTCTGAATTCATCGGCACTATATTGTCTGCGCATCTTTTTAAGGACCATATTGGAACCGGACTGCAGCGACAAGTGCAGGTGTGGCATAATGTTACGGTGTTTACAGAAAGTATCGAGTAATCGCGTTGTTACATCGGCCGGCTCCAGCGAGCTTAATCTTATCCTTGCCAGATTTGGTATTTCCGCCATTTTATCGAGCAAATCAGCCAAATTATCGTTTTGCTGATTGGGCCAGTTTTTTCGTCTGGCGCTATTCTGGCCGTAAGCTCCGAGAAATACTCCTGTTACAACGATTTCCTTATGTCCAGCTTTTACAAGCGTCTGTGCCTCCTGTAGAACAGCATTTTCCGGTTTACTGTGAACAAACGGACGAGTTTTGGGTACAATACAATAGCTGCAGTATGCATCGCAGCCATCCTGGATTTTAAGAAAGGCTCTGGTATGGCCATTGAAGGAAGTTAATGGCGGCAGCTCCCGATAATTTTTCGATTCATTTTTATACTTGATTTTTAAGTTGTTTTCTGCTTTAATTATAGTGTTAATGTATGGGCAGGATTGAGGGCTTTGGGAGCCCAAAGCGGCAGCTTTGTTGCCGACTATCCGTCTTAGTATGGCAGCAAGGTCGTCTCGGTTTTTGATGAGATGAACATTTTTGCCGGCGTTATCTAATTCGCCGATTTGCACAGCGGGCAGACAACCGCAGACAACTACAACAGCATCAAGATTTAGCTTTTGGGCTTTTCGGATATATTGTCGGCTCTTTGCTGAGGCATTGTGAGTTACACAGCAGGTATTGATAACAGCCAGATTGGGCTTTTTAGCCGGCTCGATTTTGTGGAGTCCGAGCTGTTCGAGCAGCTCTCGAATCTGCTGGCTTTCATACTGATTGACTTTGCAGCCAAGAGTATTTATGGAAAAAGTTTTCATAGTATAGTATAATCTATATTTATTAGAACGGATTTACAAGGCTAATTGAAAAAGCAAGCGGGAGGTTTATTATGGCTGCAGAAACCGGTACGGTTTGGGCAATCGATATAGGTAACAATTCCCTGAAGGCATTGTACCTGAGCACAGAGCGTGGTGTTGTTGAAGTAATCGGCTTCGACAATATCCAGCACGGCAAGATTCTTAGCGGAGACGGCGTAACAGATGCCGAGAGAGACGAGCTTGTTGCGTTAAGTTTGCGCAAGTTTGTCAATGAACACGATTTGAGCATGGACGAGATAATTATCTCCGTGCCGAGCCAGAATAGTTTTGCGCGGTTTGTGAACTTGCCGCCCGTCGAGGCGAAGCGTATTCCTGAAATGGTCAAGTTCGAGGCCGTCCAGCAGATTCCTTTTGGCATTAACGAAGTGCAGTGGGACTGGCAGCTGATGACGGAGGAAGACAGTCCTGAAATCAAGGTGGGCATTTTCGCGATTAAAAATGAAGTGGTCGATGCGGCATTAGAGCATTTTAACAGAGAAGATGTGCAGGTCGGCTACGTACAGATGTCACCTATGGCCCTGTATAACTATTTACTGCACGACCGTCCTGAATTGGTCACTTCCGACAACAAAGCGGTGGTTGTTCTTGACATAGGTGCGGATAATACCGATTTGGTTGTCTGCACAAAATCAATGGTCTGGCAGAGATGTATTCTGATTGGAGGTAACGCCTTTACGAGGGCGATATCAGATGCATTCAGACTCAATTTTGAAAAAGCTGAGAAGCTAAAACGTACAGCTCCGGTGAGCAAATATGCCCGGCAGATACTACAGGCGATGAGGCCGGTTTTTACGGACTTGGGTTCTGAAGTGCAGCGGTCGTTGGGCTTTTACAATAACTCGAACCCCGACACTAAAATCGTGAAGATTGTCGCCTTAGGCGGCGGAACAAAGCTGCGAGGTCTGCTCAAATATCTACAGCAGACATTGCAGATACCCGTTGAGAGGCCGGATTCGTTCAAGAGGCTTGCGATAGGCACGGGTGTCTCGCCTGCGAAATTCCACGAGAATGTCTGCGATTTCGGTGTTGTCTATGGTCTTGCTTTGCAGGGCCTGGGTCTGTCCAGGATAGAAAGCAATCTGCTGCCTCGAAATATTGCCCGGTCAATGGCATGGGCCAGCAAGGGCAAGTACTTTATTGCCGCAGCGTGTATGCTGCTCGCGGTTTCACTTTTGTGCTTTGCGAGAACCGGCCTGGACGGGATGAATTACACGAAGAACAATCAGGTCCGACAAAGGATTGGGGGCATTCTTAATACTGTCGAGCTAGCCAAACAGAAGCTCCAAGAAGTAAAAGATAAAAGTGCCGATTCTGAAAAGAAAATAAACAAGGAGTTTGAACCTTTCGAATATCGTGAAATGATTCCGTATCTGCATGAGGTTATCATTTCGGCTCTGCCGAACGAGAAGAACAATCCCGGACAAGCCAAGCTCTATAAGGCTTTTGCCGAGGGTAATGTGGAAGGGATTTCGGAGATTCCGCGCAAGGCCCGAGAGCAGATATTTATAACGAATATGTCAACTTTCTTTACAAGCGACCTTTCCACAGCTCAGTTTGGGGGCGCAGATTTGTGGCGGAGGAGCCGCGGCACTCCCGGAGCCGAAGGTGATGAGTATGAGATGATAGATGAGTACGAGTACGAAATGATGATGGAAATGGAGAGGATGGGGGCACAGTATGGACAGTATTATCCGGGGGGGATGTTCGGACTGGGCGCGGATACTAAAGAGGAGAAGAAGCCCGGCTTTGTGGTAACCATAGCGGGTTATAGTCCGTACGCAAAAATAGGTGAATTGATAGACCCTTATGGAGTCGGAGACAAGCCGGACAAATGGGGATTTGTTACTCGCTTATTGCACCTTGACGATTTTGTTGACGGCAACAGCCCCTTCGAGATTTTTAAGAAGACCGACCCTGAGCAATTCAAGCTGGAAATAGGGGAAGTAAGCTGGGAAGTTGAGATGCCCGCGGGGATAGGTATCAGGGATGTTAGATACAAGCCAACACCAGGCGGTACCGTGCAGCAGGACAGTGCAGAGTGGGTTTTGATTGACCCGATGACAAGGGAATTAATTAGTAAAATCCCTGAGTGGGACGCGAACGGAAGACCAAAGCTCGACAGCAAGGGCTTGCCTGTTCAGACAGTCAATGACCGTTGGTTCGTATTAAACGTTAAATTTGTCTGGAGAGATGCGCCCGAGAGTGTCAAGGCGAAGGCTCCCCAATTACCTGCGTATATGCTGGGACGTACAAGTCCGATCCCGGTTACGCCAAAGAGTCCCAGCTCTCCGCAAGGAGTCCCTCGAACAACGGGCAGAAGGAACTTGACAGTTGAAATAGAATAATTTTGTGAGCTAAAAGATGAACATACCGAATTTCAAAGATATTTTACAGAAGTTAAGTGTTTTTAAGAACAACTTATGGCTGTCGATGACGGTTGTTATAGGGCTGATTGGTGTACTACTTTTTATCCCTACGCAGCTTATGAGCAGTAAACTCAAGCAGGAGATACAAACAAAAAGTGTTTCGATTGGTAAAAGAGTGCAGAGCGAGAGCGAAAATGCTGTTTCCAGTGAGCGATGGAGAATAGAGCAGGAGCGTCAGCAGGAACATGCCAAAGATGCCAACGAGATAGCCCGTTTGGCCGAGCGAAGCACTCAGAGGGATTTATTAAGCTATGATATATTTCTTGACCCTAACATTTCCTCTACGCTGGTTTTTCAGGAATTCGGCAGGCGGTATCGCAAAGCAATAGACGAACTAATTACCCGTGCAAACGCGGGTGATTGTCCTACAGAAGCCGAGATAGATAGAGGTCTGGAGGACTCAGCAGTAAATTCCCGCTTGAGGGGGGGACGTTCTGCGATGACCGGACGCTCTGCGATGACCGGACGCTCTGCGATGACCGGACGTTCCGCGATGACCGAACGTTCTGCGATGACCGGACGTTCTGCGATGACCGGACGCTCCGCGATGACGGGACGCTCCGCGATGACGGGACGTTCGATGCCTATGGGCAGGTCTTCGAGAGGCATTTTGGGGCGGTCAATGATGCTGGGCGAACTTGAGTTTATGATAATTGATGAGATTTGCCGGGAGAGGGCGAAGTCCATATCCGTTTATGTTTATCCGGCTGATTTGAGTGGATACGAATTCTGGGCAGATTATAAACTTGCGATTGACCCGAATGAGGCCATCCAGGATTGCTGGTATTTCCAGTTAGCTTACTGGACTATCGAAGATATTTTCGGTACTATAAGTGCTGTGAATTCGGAATATGACAGCGTTCTGACAGCACCCGTCAAACAGCTTATGCAGATGAGTTTTTCTATGGGTCTAAGGAGGCCCGGGGCAGGCAGCAGGATATTTACTGGACGCAGGCAGCGTAAAACATCTCGCTCAGACAGAGACGAAGTTGATAAGCCCAGCTACGTTCTTTCTAAAGACGATGGTCTGACAGAATCCTGCACGGGAAGAGTTTCCGATGATGATATTGATGTTATACATTTTAATGTTACTGTTGTGATTAATATAAAGTCGGTTTTGCCGTTTATACAGCAGCTTTGCAGCGCCAAGGAGCATAAATTCAGGGGATTCTCCGGCAATGAGCAAGAGCAGACTTTCAAGCATAATCAAATAACAGTTTTAGAGACTAAGTTCAGGTCGGTCGAAGAGGATGCTTACAGTCTTTACGATTACGGGGAAGATAACGTGGTAGAATTGGATTTAATCTGCGAATATATCTTCAACAAAAAAGGGTATGAGGAAATTAAACCGGAAACTGTTAAGAAAACGCTAAAGGTAGAAGAACAAACGACAGGCCGATAAAACCGCCAGTCCACAGTCCGCAGGATACCTGTCGGCAGATGCCTTACGGCATAAAAATTTGAAACGGGATTTGAGATATGATTAAAATAGGCAGCTTTTTCGAAGAACATGTAGAGAAGATAGTTTTGGTAATTGTTGGGCTTGTGTGTGTCTGGCTTTTGATTACGCGCGTTATTTTCAGTCCCAACGAAGTTGCATATCGCGATGGGAAATACAGCCCCGGTGCAGTCGATGATCAGGTGTATGAAGAGGCTGTGCTTTTGAAGGATAAGATTAACACCCCGCCCACGGACCCGGAGCTCTATAAGTCGAAACTTACTGAGTTTGTTGCTCTGCTCGATTCGTCCATAAGTGATATTGACGCTAAGCTATGGCCACAGGTGCCGTATGCGGTTGATGGAGTGACAAAAGGAAAAGGGGGACGGTACCGTCTTCCTCGTATTGGCGAGGTCAACGATGTGGCGGCCGAGCACATCAGAGCGGTGGCTTATGTGCCTACAGATATTATAACTCCGGAGAATCCTTATGATAAAGCCCCGCACGAGCCGAATGATATCGACCTTGTGACGGTGGAAGCCAAGTTTGATATTGCGGGATTATTCGAGAGGTTCAGACATAGTTTTGTCGATGATGTGGCCGAACAGTCGGCAGACCCGTGCCTTGCGAAGCCGATTTTTGCGGCTGTGCAGCTACAACGACAGGAATTGGGTGACGATGGGAACTGGGGTGATTGGCAGGACGTTCCCCGGAGCAAGATTGACCACTATGGGAAATTGTTTGAAATTGCAGAATATGCCGGCAGCTTACCTGCCGGCAGGTTAAAAGTGTGGAAACTTCAGTTTGATGACTGGCAACTGCAAATGGACCTGTTGCAGCCGACGGCTTATCAAATCGCATCAGCAAACGAGGAGTGGTTTCCTCCGACGGTGCACAGAAAGTTCCTCGAAATGCAGAAGAGAGAGACACTTGAGGAGAGGCGAAAAACCAGAGAGGAAGAAGAGGAGCGTGATAAGACGAGTGATGACAGAACGAACTTACGGCGCACCAGAAGCCCTCGTGCAGGCACAGAGGGAAGGCTTGGTGGAGGAGTATCCGACACAGGAGGAAGGGGTACGGAAGGTCTTTACGGGGGTGCTTATAGTGGTCAAGATACCCGCAGGAGAAGCAGCCGCCGGACTACGAGCAGTCGAGGTGGTGTAACCGGCAGCGATGTCGTTCCGGGGCTTCGTTCGACCGATAATAGACGTACAAGAAGTACAAGAGACAGAACAACGGATACAGGTGTGTATGACGACTATATGATGCCGGGACTGCCGGGAGACAGACTCACCCGAAGGGGGCCGTCGATGATTGACGTTTATGATGAATTTGACAAGATTTTGCTTACCAGAATAACGTTTTTGGAGAAAATGCGTGAGCCTCTGGTGTTCTGGGCGCACGATGATACTGTTGAGCCGAGAAAGAGCTACCGATATAGAATTCGGTTAGGCGTTTTTAATCCGGTGGCAGGGATGAGTCAGCTCAGCACGGAGGACACCTCGCGGAAGGACGAAATTGTTTTATGGAGCGGATTTTCCGATATTACAGAGCCGGTAGAAATTCCGGGAAGGTTGTACTTCTTCGCGAAGCACATACGTGAGGCAACCAAGGATGTTACAGTTCAGGTCTCCAAATATGTGATGGGGTATTGGCGGAGTGAAGATTTTACGGTAAGCCAGGGAGAAGTTATAGGTGGCGTTGTTGAGACCGAGCCCACGAAGCCCAAAACTATCAGAGACAGCAGAACTATCAGAGACAGCAGAACTATCAGAGACAGCAGAAGTATCAGAGACAGCAGAGTAGATTTGCTAATGAGTCCTGTTGCCAGGCCTGAAGACAAGGCTGTGGAACCGGAGACGATTGATTATAGTACCGGAGCCGTTATGGTTGATGCTGTGGCAGTGAATGATTGGTCGGGCGAAAAGAATCTGAGCACCAGGAATTATTATGATATGCTTTACAGTTTTGATGGGACCGTTATTGAGCACATGCCCGTCAGAACAGCATACTGGGCAACAGATTTGCAGAAGTGGTATAGTGACATTGTGAGAATACAAAGAGAGAAGCCGGAGCCTTTGAGAGCCTGGGGTGCCGGTGGGCGCAGAGGGCGTCCGAGAGAAGCTGAGTATCAGGATTATTATGATGATGAGTATTACATGGAAGAGATGATGATGGAGGGTATGGGACGACCACTTTATTAGTTTTTGATTCCGATGCTCGTGTCCGGAATTTAACCGGATATGTCCGCCTTCGGCCTATTGTGAATTGCAAGCCCCCGATTGCGACTGTCGGGGGCAAGACAGCACATCTAAAATAGTTTTTATACACTGGTGCTGATTAGGCGGGTCCCACCAGATGTTTGCCTCCACAATGCATGGGCCATCGGGTGTGAGAGCCACGTCCCACCCAATTGCCCGTACAGGTAAAAACTCAGGTGCCGCTTCTTTGACCAATCTGCACGTCTGGGGCCACGACGGTAGTTGAAATTGGTCGAAAGAAACCCCTGTTTCAGGATGGATAGATATAATTTTTATCCCTGCGCCAGTTGAAGTGATTTGATTAGCCGGTTTCAATAGGCCGTTGTCCAGAGAGATTGCTGCTTCTACATTGCCTGTCAGGCCATCTATAAAGGTGTCAACGATATGCCGGCCTATAATCGGCTTTAAGTGTGCATGCAAGATAAGACATTGGCCATTGCTGTCAACAAAGGTGATAATCCGAACCGTCTGAAGAGACTGAGTACCGCCCAGACGTATCAGCTCGGGATGGTTCTTTAACCGTTGCTGAATCACGAAGCTGTCGGCTTTGGGATGTGAACCCCGCCCGTCGAAGACGGGACGGGGTGAAAACATGAAATCATAGAGATGCCGGGCTGTGTATGACTTTCCAAAGGCGTCGATAAATCCTTGGTCGGATCTGGTCGGCCTTTGTAGAGGCAATGAGGAGTTTGTTTTTTAGTGGTTTTTGGTAAAAGGAGAATAATTAGCACGATAAATTTAATTGTGGCATTAAATTGTGTTCATCCCTATTGGATATCACGGTCAGGACATAGTTTCTTTAATTTCTCTATCCATTTCATCAAGCGATTTTCTCATAATGATTTCAATTTCCCAGGGTATAACCTCCTCCCGATTTACGTCTCCGTTCCATTTTTTATCTAAGATGTTATATATTTTATTACCTATCTCATGAGGTAGTTTGAGGCCAATTTCTATTCTTATGTCCTTAAACTGATTACCCCTCTTTATACAAACGTCAAGTTTGCTAAGTATATTTGAGTATTGTTCTTCCCGATACCTTCGCTCAGCCTTTAGATATTCCAATTTCTTTTCTAGATATTCCAATTTCTTTTCTTTCTTCCAGCGATAATAGTTAGCTATGATAGGCGGGATAGTCGCTGCTACACCGGTTGACCCTACGATTATGGCTACCCATAGTGTTTCGGACATGGTTTCACTCCAGATATATTTTTTCTTATTATATCAACCACGAAACCAGCTTGAGTCTTGATAATCCTCAGTAGCATATCATAATATATGAGTATAGAAACGAGTATAACAAATTGAAAATTAAATGGAAGAAAAATGGAGTTTTTAAGGAAACTGGTAAAAAACGAGCTCCCACTTGCCTCTTGGGAGGCCGAACGACATCTTATATGTAGTTTACTACCTAATTATTTTGGCGTTTTGTACAGAGGCAAATTGCTCGCCTTTTTGTTTTTGTAGTTTATAGGCTTTTTACCTTGCGGTCAACATTTCTTTTCAAAACTACTTCTTGACAATCTCTGGTCGGCTATCTTATAATTTTAATCCCAAAACAGCCATTTTCTTGACAGCCGTTTCTACCTTATTAAGATAGACAGGTAGATTAAAATAGAAATTGTGTAAATAATAGTTGAGAGCAAATATGAAAAGCAAACAAAAGATTCAAAAATACTTAGGACCACACCAAGTTACTTACGTTCCACTTAGAATATCTGCAAGGTTTAACTTACCTAAACGAGCGTGGAAACTTGCTCCGGGACTTTGGATTCAACGCCTATCCGGTCAAATTAAAGATGACTTGATAGCTGCAGAATTCAAAACCAAACCTCCTTCGGCTATAAACCCAAATTACACCATAAAAATTGACAGCATCGCGTATGGAAACCATATTCTGACAAGAATAACTAATGAAGGTAAGACTATTCCAGATTATCATTATCCCAAAGAATTAAACATTATTGGCGTTGAGCGCATCAATATTACCAAAATGATATTGATAGCATTACTTCTGCAAAATAACCTAACATTCGCTTTTGCACATTCATATAGTTACAAGGTACTACCGTCAGATATTTATGACAAAAGGTTCATTGGGCTTACTGCACACCCAAAAGAAGAAATGTCATATACATGGTGGTTATCTTGCCCAAGTAGGCCAAGCAATGTAATAAGTCGAAAAGTATTAAGCAAAACTCTTGATAGTATAGAGAGATACTATCGTCCACTTACATGGGAAGTCAACCGTATCTCTACTGCCCTTTGCTATTTCTGGAGTGCACTGATTGCTAATGAGCAAAACCAACTTTTCACCAATTTAACGATTCTACTCGAATGTTTGTTAAGCACGGACCGGCAAGAATTGGCACACAAGATTTCTGAAAGAGCTGCAATAATTCTCGGAAAAAATAATAACGAAAGATTAACCATATATAAAGATATTAAAAAAATATATGACCAGAGAAGTAAAATCGTTCATGGGGAAGGAGTTCCAACAAGAGGGCGTCTTCACACTGAAAAATTTATTATTACCCCAAAATATACCTTTTGCCCAAAAAGTCTGATGTTAAAAGTCATAAGCATTTCAATTGACTTATTAAATACACTGTTAAAGGACGATGAATACGTGAAAATAGTTCGGTCTGCAAAATCCGAAGGGGAGACGGATGGACTATTAAATAACCTTTTTATGAAACGCTTGTTTCAATGCTAATACACTACATATAATTAGATTATTGCTTGGTAAATATTCTAATATTCTAATTAGTTCCTATGTCATGCAAATAAAAAATGAGGCGCGACGAGCGTCTTTCCTCTCCATCCGTGGCGGAAGTTTCCCGACGGGCTTTATCGCTACCTGGACGCCGAGCGTCTCACCAAGTTCGCAAGGCAGCATAAAGTTGCGCTGGTTCATAGCTGCGACCTGTGGTTGAGCGGCTATCTAAATTGGGTCGCCAGGAGACTAAAAATCCCATCGGTTCTGCATGTCCGGACGCCGATTCGTCCGGAAGAGGTTCGCAAGCACCGCTGTAATAGGGCTACGTCGATTATCGCGATATCCCAAAGGATAAGACGAAATCTGATTTCCGCCGGCATCAGCCAGGAGAAGATAACGCTGATAGATGATATGGTGGACTTGGAGGTTTTCAATCCGCAAAGGGTAAAGACGAATGTTTTGAGGCGGGATTTTTCGCCAAGTGGTCAGGTGCTGGTGGGCATTGTCGGACGTATGGGACCGTCCAAGCGCCAGATGGAGTTTCTTCAGGCGGTCAGGCTAATCATCAACGATTCAAGACGAAGCGTGACGTTTTTTGTAATCGGCGATGTCTATTCGCACGAGTACTTCAAAAAGCTAAAGCGATTTGTCGGTGAAAGCGGATTGAACGGGCATGTGGTCTTCACCGGCAGGCGAGATGATATGCCGCAGGTCTTAAGCTCACTGGATGTGCTGGTGAGCCTTTCCGGCGGGTCGGTTATGTTCGAGGCCATGGCCTGCGGCAAAGCCGTTGTTTCGGCAGGATTCAGCACCAAAGAGGATTCAGTGCACATTCAGGATGGACTGACAGGAGTGCTTGTAAGCTCAAGTCGGCAGTCTGAGCTTGCCTGCGCCCTGAGGCGATTGATAAACACTCCGGAACTACAAACGCGAATCGGTCATCAGGCAAGAAAATGGGCTGAAAACAATTTCTCCCATATTGAGATGGTCGCCAAGAAGGAACGGCTGTACGGCCAACTGATTCAAAGTTGAAACCCGCCCATCGAAGACGGGACGGGCTGAATCCCGCCCGTTGTAATAGGAAGACGGCCGGGATGAATCAATACTTTCCTTATTGGCTTGCCCCGTTAGAAGAAAAACTTTGTTTTCTAAAAGGGCTTGCATTTTTTGCAGTCTCTGATAGAATTATGAAGACAAAGCCCAGTTAGAAATCCTATAATGGGCAAAACCGGTGCGAAGAACAAGTATCACCAAAAAGGGAAATTTTCTAATGGGGCAAACCCGGATGTAGTAAAATTGACAAGCGAATGGACACCGTTAGAAGAAAAACTTTGTTTTCTAACGAGGTGAACCTATCGAATTTATATGAAATCAGGTCTTATAGGAGATAGTGCTATGCGACGAAATATGATTCTTGTCCCGAAAGAGATATGCCGTAAGGCATCCGGCAATTCTGCCGGACTGCGTATAACCTGCTTTATTGCTCTTGCGTGCGCCTTTGGCTTAAGGGATACTGCGTATAGCAGTGCTTACGGGGAAGATGTCATCACAAGCCCCTATGTAAAATGGAAGAACGGTCCGTCTCACAGTGCCGATTTTTTCCCTATTGCGGTCTGGCTGCAAAACCCAAATAATGCGTGGAGGTACCAGAGGGCCGGTTTCAATACGTACGTGGGTCTCTGGCAAGGCCCAACGGAAAGCCAGCTTTCAGAATTGAAAAAGTTCGGTATGAAAGTCATCTGCCACCAAAACGAAGTTGGTCTTAGACACGTAGATGACACGACTATTATCGGCTGGATGCACGGGGACGAGCCGGACAACGCCCAATCTCTGGGAAACGGCAAAGGCTACGGTCCTCCGATTCCGCCGGAAAAGATGATTGATGACTACCGTAGGCTCCGCCGGGCAGACCTTACGCGGCCGTTGCTTCTAAATCTCAGCCAGGGTGTGGCCTGGGACGGCTGGTACGGCCGTGGTGTTCGTACGAACCACCCTGAGGATTATCCCGAATACGTAAAGGGGTGCGACATTGCTTCATTTGACATCTATCCGGTCGTCCATGATAACCCACAAGTGGCGGGGAAACTCTGGTACGTCGCAAGAGGTGTCGAGCGCCTGATGGAATGGACCAAAGGGGAAAAAATCGTATGGAACTGCATTGAATGCTCGCGAATCAACAACCTTGAAAAAAAAGCGACACCTCATCAGGTTAAATGCGAGGTATGGATGTCCATTATTCACGGCTCGACGGGGTTAATCTATTTTGTCCACGAATGGCAGCCGAGATTTGATGAATCGGCGCTTCTGAACGATGGTCAGATGCTTTCGGCGGTTACTGAGATAAATCGGCAGATTGCAAAGCTTGCGCCGGTGTTGAACAGCCCGACGGTCAAAGATGCTGTGTGCGTATTGTCAGATAACAAAGATGTGCCTGTGGCGGTTATGGCGAAGGAGCATGAAGGTGCGACATATCTTTTTGCGGTGGGGATGCGAGACGGCAAGACGAGTGCAAAATTCACCCTGCGGTCTCTGGAAGGCCAGAGGACAGTGGAAGCTCTTGGTGAGAATCGAACAATTATGTCAGAGGACGGCGTTTTCACAGACAACTTCGAGGCCTGGGACGTTCATCTTTACCGAATCGGGGGCAAGCCCCCGACAGTCGCAATCGGGGGCAAGAACGCTCTAACCAAAGTTTAGAGTGCCTAAAGTTAAAAGTGCCTAAAATTAAGAGTGCCTGAAGTGCCTAAAGTTTAGAGCGCCTAAAGCTTGAAACAAAGAAAAGCACTCCGGCAGAATTGCTGGACTAAACTCTAAACTTGTCCTGAGCGAAGTCGAATGAATCCTAAACAAATTCAAATATCTAAATTCAAATGCGGATACGCACGCTTCTGACAGGCGTGACAGAAACAATTGGTTTTGAACATTTGAAAATTTGAATCCCTCGGTTTCGCTCTCCACAGGACGCCTATCGGCGGGGACAGGCTTCGATATTGTTTAGGATTTAGGATTTAGATATTAGAATTTTGAATCCCGCCCGTCGAAGACGGGACGGGATGAATAGCAAACTTCAAAATTCGATATTCCTTGTTCTCCACAGGACACCTTGCGATGGATATTCATTATTCATTCTTTTCACTTTAGCTCATGTCCACTATTTGGTATCCTGATACGCTGATAACCTGAATCTTTAGCTCACTTTAGGCACTTTAGCTCACCGGCCTCAGTCAGGTAGGGTGGGCTTTAGCCCACCGAACATAACTCTGGTTCAGCCAGAGTTAAATATGGCTACCATTCGCAGAAATAAAAAGTTGCAAATTTCATCTGCTTACCTTAGAATTCAGGCCGATAGTTTACTTTTTTGAAAGGATTGATGAATGAAATACGACGTAGCTGATTTGTCGCTGGCGACGGGAGGTAAAAAACGTATTCTCTGGGCGGATAACGATATGCCCGTTCTGGCGGCGATACGCAGGCGATTTGCAAAGAGCAAGCCGTTAAAAGGTATGAATGTATCGGCGTGCTTGCATATAACCGCAGAGACAGCGAATCTGGCCCGGACGCTCAAGGCCGGTGGAGCGAATGTTGCTCTATGTGCATCGAACCCACTCAGCACGCAAGACGATGTGGCGGCTTCCCTGGTGAAGGACTTCAAAATAGCGACTTTTTCTATCTGCGGCGAGAATCGGGCTACATACTATAAACATATCAACGCCGCAATCGACCATAAGCCAGTTATTACATTCGACGACGGTGCTGATTTGGTGAACGAGCTGCATACTCGCAGAAAGAAAGAGGCCCACCGCATTATTGCGAGTATGGAAGAGACCACAACGGGAGTTAGTCGTCTGCGGGCGATGGCGAATGAAGGCAAGTTAAGATTTCCGGTCATTGCGGTCAATGACGCTGCGACCAAACACTTATTTGATAACCGCTACGGCACGGGGCAATCGACGGTTGACGGTATCATTCGCGCCACTGATTTTCTGATGGCCGGCAAAAAAATTGTTGCGGCAGGGTACGGCTGGTGCGGTCGCGGTTTTGCCATGCGGGCCAGAGGAATGGGAGCAATTGTTACCATTACGGAAGTTGATGCAATCAAGGCACTTGAAGCGGCTATGGACGGCTTTGAAGTTATGCCGATGGCCAAGGCGGCAAAAGCGGGTGAGCTGTTCGTAACACTTACGGGCAACAAAAATGTCATAGGGGCCGAGCACTTCCGGGTGATGAAGGACAGAGCGGTTGTCGCCAACAGCGGGCATTTCAACGTTGAGATAGATATACCGGCCCTGAAACGGCTCAGCAAGAAGGTAATCCGTAATGTGCGCAACCACGTTGATGAATATATCCTGAAAAATAACAAGCGGATTTATCTACTGGCTGAGGGGCGGTTAATTAACCTTGCAGCCGCTGAGGGCCATCCTGCAAGTGTGATGGATATGAGCTTTGCGACACAGGCGTTACAGGCTGAATATGTGGTAAAAAAACAAGGCAAGCTTTCCGTTGCGGTTCACAATGTCCCTATCGAGATAGAGCGGCAGGTAAGCAAACTCAAACTAAAGTCAATGTCGATAGATATAGACCAGCTTACAGCCGAGCAGGTTGCTTACCTTGCCAGCAGCGGTGAAGGGACATAGCTGTTAAATCCGAAATTCTAATACCGAAATCCGAAACAAAATGTAACTAAATCCGAATATGGATACATACGCTTCTAAAAGGCGTATCGAATATCGAAATCCGAAACAAATTCAAATTACCGAAACCCAAATGACCAAAACAAGATGTTTTGAGAATTTGAACATTTGAAAATTCGAATTTGTTTCGAATTTAGGATTTCGTATTTCGTGTTTTTCTTGGTTTCGTGCTTCGTGCTTTTTTTAGCTTCGTGCTTAGGATTTCGAATTTAGTACCTGACACTCGATTGCCTTTATAGGCACTGAATCGTCCAGTATCAAAGTGAGGCTTATGGATAGTAAAGAGACAGAGAAGGCACCGATAACGGTCTCGAAGTCTTTTATGGCTGTCGGCCCCACGCTGCACTACAGCCATAAGAATGTTCAGAGGTGCTGGTTTCTTGCCGTTACAGCCTTTATCGTAAGCTGTTTTTTCTGGTCGAAGATAGCAACCGACTCATTTTGGTCGTTCGATATTCAGACGGCAATAAAACCGGAATCCTGGCATTTGGGCCAGATGACCACAACCGGAGTGAGCATATTCGAATATCCCTGGCAGATTGTTGTTTTAGGGCTGCTTATGGGGATTCTGTCAATCGTTCCTGTGCTGATATCGCAACTGATGAGCTTCAGCTACAGTTTTGTTTTTATATTGTCGGTGTTTTTTTTGGCCGATTTGCCGGGCTTCGCGATTTGTCTATTGATAAGCTGTATTGCGGCGGCGTGCCGGCCTCTTCGTTTTCGCTCGCGTTTTGTTGCGATAGCATTATGCACGGCACCCCAGCTTCTTTACTGGGGATACTTCGGCGGTGTCAGAGGGGTAGAACCTGTTAAATGGGGATTTTCTTTTGCACCCTGGATTTGTGCGTGGCTCGATGGTTTGACCATAGCGGGATTTGTTCTGGGCATAGGCCATTTTACGCGTTATCGGCCTGGTTTGGTCTGGATTTTCACTACCATTACACTTGTGTTGGCTGTTGTTGTGTTCGAAGTGACAATCGGCTTTGATGAATCAGACTATCAGCTTTATGTGGCCAAGAATAATCCGGAGCACGTCAGCGAATTTCACGACCACAGTATCACAGAAGCGCTGGACGAAACAACGAGAGACCCTGATATCAAGAAATACCTGGAAGGTTTCTTTTATCCTGCGGACCCAATAGCACTGCGTGCAGAGCTGAAAAGAGAAATCCAGATTAAATTAAGTTATGACCTTTGGCCAAGCTGGTTTATAGTGCCACAAGAGTTAGAGTATCAGGCAAAAAGACAATGGCTGTTCAGGCAGTACGATTTGTTTATAAGCGAACGTCCCAACAGCAGCCGGATGCCGATAGTGCTTTACTGCAAAGCACTTCTGAGCGAATACAGCCCGGATATCAATGTGCTTGGGCAAAAAGAACTATTACATTTTTACAGCGATTATCCATACGAAAGGTCACGTGAGATATGGTATCGGCTGTACAGCAAATTCGGCGAGAGTCCGGAATCAATAGAGGCACGATGGCGAATCGCAAAACATTGGGCTGGCCAGGGTAAATTTGAGCAGGCTGAGGAGCTTCTTGGCCAGGCCGAAACTATGCTGGCGGCTGAGCAGTCGAAACTGCTCGAAAAAGAACAAACGTCAGAGGAGCTGTTGTTCGGCCTGTTTCGCCTTCCAGCCGGCTCGGTTATGACAGTACCGAAGTTAAACGAGCTGCAAAGAAGATTAGGTCAATTGCGGACGCTAATAGGGCCTGAAAATCGAACAGATGAGGCAGGAGCAACTAAACGTTTGGCGGAGTTTGTTATGCTAAATCCGCACGCCTCCGATTATTCTCAGCGTCTTGATGAATTGCTGGGCCAAATAGAAGATAAAGACCGGCTTCGTGACAACATCCTGTTAGCTCAGACAAACCTTGTCGCCGACGAGCAGCTCCGGGCTGAGAAATTAAGCGAGCTGCACAAGGAATTCGGCAAGAGCGATGGCGGGATGTCGGCGTTGTACGAATTAGGGCTTTTGAAGATCGGTCGATATCAGGGCCAGTCGAATTCAGAGCAGAAGAAAAAGTATTTGGCAGACGCAAGAGCAACTCTGGCGAGCTTCCTCACTTTGTATCCGAACAGTTTTTGTGCCGAACAAGTTAAAAAGAATCTGGACGGCCTGCCGACTAATTGATGATTGTTTTTAATGTCTTTTCCAATTATCAATCAATTTGAGATTGCTTCGGCCTAAAGGCCTCGCAATGACACAAAAGTTGTTTGTGGGGATTTGAGTTGACATTTCCGTAGATTTTGTTAGTATAAATAATGGCTGGAGGCATTTTTGCGCTTTTTTAGGCCTTTTGATTGCCCCAAATTAAATGAGAGCACAGACAGTGGCAAGTCCGGCAATTCTGCCGGACCGATTTGCTGTTGCGGGTGATGTTAGATGAAAAACTATAATTCATCCTCTGACCGAGACACTCGGACTTCGGCGAACTCAATCGAGCCGAAAATTCTACTTGTCGGCGACGTCAGTAAAGCCTTTTTAGACGCCGGTGCCTTTACGGAGAGACGCTGTGAACTCTGCACCAATATGCTCGATGCAATTGATGCTGCAGTGAAGAATAACTTTGCAGGAATCGGCATTGTGATGTTCGGGATGTCGGCCAAGTTAAGCTCGGCGCTGAAAGCCCTGCGAGATAACTGCGATGCGAAAATTATTCTTCTGGCACAGATGTATGAAGAGCCGATAGCAATACGACTGGTCGGCCCGGCTTACAACGGGACAAGCATGGCAGATGATTATTTGATTTGTCCGGTCCAGCCGGACAGGTTTTACGAATCCATTTTAACCCAGGGCCGTAGTAAGGCCGAGGTCAGCCCCCCTGCCACTGCCGATGCAACAATAGAAATGAAAATTAAACACCTTGAAAGATTGGCTACGGAGGATGATTTGACGGGTCTGAAGAACAGGAGATATATCTGGGAATTTTCGCGGCAGATTATAGAGCACGCCAGAAAGGAAAACGGGCGGGTAACACTGCTTGTCTTTGATATCGATGACTTGAAACATTACAACGACCTTTACGGCCATTTAGCCGGTGATGAGGTTTTGAAACAAGCTGCCGTTTTGATGCAGCGCTGCTGCCGTGGTCACGACGTTGTCGGCAGGATTGGCGGGGACGAGTTTGCAGTTGTTTTCTGGGATGAGCCCCCGGCTAAGCCGTTCGCCGTGCCCACCAAGGGTGCCGAAAGGCGCTCAGCGAGAGCCGACCATCCTAAGGAAGCAATCTTTATAGCAAAGCGATTCGTAAGAGAATTAGAGAAATCCGAATTGTCCGCACTCGGCGGATTAGGCCCGGAAGGTAAGGGGGTTTTGACTATAAGCGGCGGACTGGCGAGCTTTCCCCGTGATGGCTCGACAACACAGGAGCTTTTTCAGCAGGCGGACAAGGCGCTGCTTGAAGCCAAACGCAGCGGCAAAAACAGAATCTATCTCGTCGGTAAACCCCAAAGCGACATCGCTGATATCGAATAATCACAAATCGTGTAAATAACTACCAAATTCCCACGAAACTTTCTCTGGATAATAGTCTGAGAAAAAACAGCCGGAAAATTTTGTAAATAAATCATTGACCTAATAAATAGATAATATAAAATGTCCTGTAATTCAAAGGTCATTTGTGAAACATAACCAATATATAGTGAGGGTATGTCTATGAACGATTCTAAAAAAGTATCCATTGCGGCTGCTGCCGTTGCAGCTTCGGCTGGGACGACCGAGGCCGCTAAAAGCAACGGGATTCAAAAGCTGATAAATAAGATACGGGACAACAGTGCCGAGGTGCGAACAGAGGCCTGGCTGAGTGCCGGCGAAGTCGGAGCCGAAGCGGTCAGACCATTGGCGGAAGTGATGACGGACAAAGAGCTCGAAGTGGCCCGTGCAGCAAAGCGTGCAGTGTGGAAGATAGTGCGGCACTCCGGACGCCCCGGGGCCGGCAATGAAAAAAGAGCAGTTGTCGGCGAGCTGGTTGAGCTGTTGGGCGATGAGCAGCCTGCGCCGGTCCGCCGTGAAGTATTGTGGATGCTTTCCGAGATAGGCACCCGAAGGTCCATCAAGCCGATAGCCGCTTTGCTGTCGAATAAAGAGCTGCGTGAGGACGCCCGGATGGTATTGCAGCGAATTCCGAGCAAGGAGGCGGTTGCGGCGCTCAAAGCAGGGCTGAAGGAGGCGCCAGAAGACTTTAAGATTAACATAGCGCAGTCGCTGCGACAACGGGGCGAAAAGGTTAGTGGATTGCCTTGTGTTAAACTGGTGCCTACGAAAAAAACAAACGTCAAGCCGTTGGAGTAAGATGGCACTACGATTAACTACAAGCTCGGATGTGATTGTAATAACAGCATCGGTATGTTGTCTGTGCTGTGGAATTTTGATTTAAGGACTGCTTCTTAGCACTTTATAAAATAGCTGGAATTAGAGCAGAAAGGTGATAGAACGATGAAACGAACAAATCAACTTAACAGGCGTGAATTCTTAGCTGCCGCAGGCGCGGCAGTGAGCGTTCCGTATCTGATTCCATCCGGCGTGATGGCGGCGCCGGGTAAAGCAGGAGCGAACGAACGCATTACAACGGCTCATATCGGCGTCGGCGGAATGGGTGGATACCATTTGGGCGATATGGTGGAAAGACGCGACAGAGGCGAGGTGAACATAGCGGCGGTCTGCGATATTGACAGGAACAGGTTAATCAACGCATTGAAAACCGCCGGCAAGGGCGTACAGCCTTACCACGACTACCGTTATATTCTCGAGCGCAAAGATATCGATGCTGTTGTTATCAGCACGCCGGACCACTGGCACGGTGTCCAGATGGTCCATTCGGCTGAATGCGGCAAGCACGTCTATGTCGAGAAGCCGGCCTGCTGCACCATTGAGGAAGGCAAGGCGATGGTGGCGGCAGCAAAGAATAACAAAGTTTCTGTCCAGGTCGGCTCGCAGGGCCGCTCACAGCCGGAGGCCTATCTGGCGCACCGGTATCTTGTCAACGGCAATATCGGCCATATCAGCCGAGTAGATTGCTTCCATTATCCCAGCCCGGAGGATAATAACCCCGTGCCGGATAGTGACCCACCGCCTGAGCTGGACTGGGACCTGTGGTTGGGTCCGCTGCGCTGGCGGCCTTACAATCAGAGGTATTGTCACGGTGTGTTCCGCTGGTTACTGGAATCCGGCGGCGGCCAGATTCGCGACCGCGGAGCTCACGTTATGAGCTGTGCAATGTGGTGGATGGGCGCCGACGGCACCGGGCCGGTGACTATTGAGGCGGCCGGCACCCCGCCAAAGAAAGGCCTGTGGGATAGTGCGGTGCTTATGGAGGTAACCTACACGTTCAAGAATCCGGACTGGACACTGACGTGGACTCAGATGCCCCATGAGAAGCTTCCACCTGCCGAACAAAGGACAGGCGAAGAGCCCGGAGGCAAGATAAGCCGGCCCGGTTACGGCGCGATTTACCGCGGTGACAAGGGCGAGTTTATTCACTGGGGCGGCGACGGCGGCACCTGGGCCGAGAAGAAGGCCCGTGAATGGGAGCCCCCGGCCGGTGCCAAGGATGTGTATAAGAGTCCGGGACACAAAGAAGACTGGTTCAACGGCATCAAAACCGGCGCCAAGACGATTATGAACATCGAAGCTGCGGTGGGCGTGGCCAACCTGTGTATTCTGGGCAACCTTTCCTATATCCTGGGCCGAAAGCTCGAGTGGGACCAGGCCAAGCAGGAGATAGTCGGCGACGAACAGGCCCATCGTATGATGAGTCGTCCACAACGCCACCCTTATCATTTATAGGAGTTTGGCGGATAAATCCGAATATCGAATTTCGAAATCCTCCGCAGGACACCTTACGGTGGAAACAAATTCGAAATTCAAATATCAAATGTTCAAAATACTGTTCAATTTGTTTTGAATTTTGTATTTTGGTTATTTGTATTTGTTCCCACCACAAGGTGTCCCGTTGAGTGTTTAGCGTTTCGCATTTCGGATTTCTCGTTAGCCTGTACAATTATTTCGGTTGGTCCGCGCAGTTTATATCGTATTCGGCGCCATACAATAGTTCGGCCAAAAGCCGAAGAGATGATAAAAAATAACAGCAATAATGACCATAGCCAACAGGCAAGTATGTCGGCGAGACAGGCGGCCCTCATTGCCCGGCGCTCACTCTGGAGCAATTTTTCAGCCGTTCTTTGTCGGAGTATCGCCCCGCCTAACTGATTTACAAAAAACACAATTGGTACAGCAACAAAGAGGTCCAGATTTTTATGTTGAATCATTGCAGCGTAGATTGCCAGGGCGGCTGCTCCCCATATACCCAATACTGAGTACAGGCTGCTAAGCAGCCCAAACCACCAGATTTTCGGGGCGTATATACGAGTTATCAGAAATTGTCTGCGGCTGAACTCAAAGAGCTTTGGCCATGTAGTGGATTCGTGCGAAGCCACCAGGCAAGCGGGAACGAAAGCTACTTTCATACCGGCTTTTTTGACAGCCTTGCTGAGTGACAAATCATCACTTAGGACTTTAGGCCAGATTTTGTCAAGTCCGAGGCGGCGAAAGACATCGACGCGGATAGCCATAGACCCACCCCAGGCTTGATTGAAACGTGTGTTGCCGAGCAACTGGGCGACCTTGGCGTTCAATGCCGAAAGGGCCAGAGCGGCCAGGTTGTTCTTTTTCGGTATAAACCAGCGATAACCCGTAGCGACGCCGTTCTTGGGCTGTCGAAGAGGATAGACTAAGTGACTTAGCCAGTCGCTGCGGACACAGGCATCGGAATCGGCAAAGGCGAGGACGTCGATATCATCGCTCACTCTTTCGTAACAATACAGCAGATTATGGATTTTTTGGCTGCAGAATTGGCCCTTACCTGCAACAAATATTTGCACATCCTGAGCTTTTGAGGTTTGGCTGAGCTGATTTTTCAGCTTGCACAGCTCGCTGTGGGCCGGGTCTGACTCATCGGCAACTACAAACCATAAAAGATGACTTTCGTAGTCCTGATTAAAAAATGATGTGATATTGTGCTGGAAATCTGAGTCCAGACCTTTACAGGGTACAATCAGCACGGCCTTTAGCTCGTGCCATAAACGCTTTTTTTTGTATTTTGCCAGTGCATAGCGATAATTATTATACGTCTGGAGCAAAAAGAGCAGTTGCGAGATGATTGCCGCCAGTGCTATATAGTAGTACCAGTCCATGTTAATTTACTATTGATTATTGACTATTAAACTATCAATTATAGCTCTGTTATTGAATTATCAAGCGGATACCTACGGGCATAGCCAGTGGAACTCTGCCCTTCGGGCTATTAGAATTCAAGATATAGAAGCCAATGGCACTACGGAGTCGATTAGCTTCTCAATAGTATAAGATTTTGCCAGGTCGATCGAAAGCAAGCAGCCGTGATTATGGTTGGAGGCGATAATTATCAAATTGTCGCCGGCCCGACTCCATCCCTGCTCTTGCGGCTGGTGGCCGAGTATAAAGATGTCAACATCAAACAGCTTGGCCATTTTATCAAGCAGTGCCTGGCTATGTTTTCTGCCCCAGGTTAAAAGGTAAGCTGAGCCTGGTCTGACCACATCGTTCACTTTTAGACGTCTGTCCAGAATTTTCGGGTCGAATTTATTGACGAAACGGTCGCCCGGGAGCGAATGCGAGACCCATATTCTGTTTTCGCATCTGAGAGCTAAGGGTTGTGAGAATAGAAATTGTCTTATCGCCAGCTCGATATCAGCGCCGGTCTTCTGAAATTCCCGGTCCAGAGCCAGACGCATAGCGCGATTCATTTCTTTGCCGTCTTTCATCACTTCGCTGCTGTTTATGAAAGCGGTATCGTGATTTCCCATAATAATATGGATGCGGTCGGGAAAAGTTAATTTGTAGCGGACAGCGTCGAACAACAACCGATACGACAAACAACCGCCCTGCGAATCTTCCGGGCCTCCGTGTATAATTTCCTGGAGAACTATATGTCTATCGGGATTGTTGGCCAAATCGGCAAAAGCAACTATTCTTTCAAAGTTTCGCCGATGTCCGTGAATATCTCCGGTTAGAATCAAACTGCCGTCGGCGGGCAAATGAATCAAATTACCCTGTCGAAACTTATCTGCATTGCCGGCTTCTATTCCCTTATTCAGCAAATCAATCATTGTTTGAGGCATTTTTGTTCGTTTTTATCTTGCCCCCGAATATACTGTGTACCATCAGGTCCATTCTCGACATAACCGTCATCATATTACGTGGACGGTTTGCGGGGTTATCCTCGATACAATCCATTACAAGTTTTGAGATTCCGGTGGGTAACTGTTGTTTTATTTCATGAGGTGCTCGTCGTGGCTCGACGATGGGTAAACCGAATTTGTTCTTCTTGGGTATCATGGTCGGGGCGTGCTTTCCAGTGAGCGCCCAGTACATTGTTGCCCCGAGGTTAAAGATGTCGGTTTTTGGGCCGAGCGGTTTGCGCTTAACCTGCTCAGGTGCAATATAGTCCGGTGTGCCTTGAATTCTTGGTTTTACCGTTCCGATTTTGCAGCTCTGACCAAGGTCTATGATTTTGATAGAGCCGGACTTGCTTAAAAGAATATTGTTGGGCTTTATATCGCAGTGGACAAAGCCGTGCTGATGCATAGCGTTAAGGCCGCTTGCGACCATTCTGAATACGAGCAGCACATCCCCTAAACTCAAGGTGGAACAATCTTCGAGGTTCTTGCCGTCAAAGTATTCCATAGAAAGGAGCATCTCTTTCACTCTAAACATACTTCGCATTTTCCTTAGCTCGTAACACTTTCGGATGTAGAGGTTGTCTATTAGCTGAGCCACTTTATATTCGGTCTCGACCTGCTCGAAGATTCTTCTATCTTCCGGCCTTTCGAATATGACTCGTTTTAGAGCAACTTTTGTACCATCCTCTTCGTCGGTTGCCAAATAGATTGTGCTGCGCGCACCGTTTCCAATGCGTTTTAGTATAGTAAAACCGCCTACGTCAAGTATATCTTTAGCCATATTGTCAACGACGACCTAAAATTTAAAAAACGACAGATATTACAGCACATAGCAATATGATGCGCTAAATGGGCCTCCTGTTTCGTTAATTTCGCTGTTTAGCTGCTGCCGTTATAGGACGCAAAACAGCCCAAAAATCTTAGAGGATTCCTCTAAAATTCCCCAAAACATATCAAAATCATCTTTATATCGAACCATCAACCGACCTACTTGAGTTTTGCAAAGGCGGAAGTATACAATAGAATTGGCTTTCTATCCAGCTATTAGGGCGATTTTTCGTGATATCAGCTCAAAAAAAATAGGCCTTGTAGTTGAAGTATCCGACGGGATTTGGAGGGTGAAGAAAAAAACTCCCCGAGTAGGACTCGAACCTACAACCTAGCGGTTAACAGCCGCTCGCTCTACCGATTGAGCTATCGGGGAATAGCAAACTGCAAATCAATACATCGCCTTCCAGAACCGTTTTTCATATAAGTTTTAAGATATTATCTGAAATTTAGCAATTTTGTCAAACTCAATTGTCGTTCGCTGAATGATTTTTCACAACAGATTCTACCCACTCACGCAGACTAATACCTGCTTGTGCAGCGCGTTCGAGCAGATACTTGTGGCGAACAAGGCCGCCGGGATTACCGGCTATCGAACAATATGTAAGGTTATACCACAAACAGGCGGCGAGCCATTCTTTCACAGGAGCCCTTTCTTCACCAAGATAGGCATAAACACGAAGTGTCTCGTTTCTTGGGTCGAAGCCAAGTTCGACATGCCCTAAATTTAGGAGTAAAAATTGCATCGGCAAGCCTAACAGCCACTTGTCCAATCCCAGCACATAACCAAACAACAACCGTCCGAGTCTTTCCCTCTCCGTGCCAACGCTACGGCTCGGAATGCCCAATTTACCGGTTCCAATACCGTGAATCCAGCTTTCGATGTAACGAAATGTGCTATGATGACAATCGGACAAAGTATGCACGCCAGAGGCGATAGCACAACAGGTTTTATACAACTCTTTTTTTCGGGAATCCTCAAGGCTTTTGAGGTTTTCCAAATATTCCGGTTTACACTGGGGATATACCTGCGGCAGACCAGCTTTCTTTGATATTTCCATATCGAGATTAGCTCCTCGCCCGCCCTCTTCAAAAAGTTCTTTCACGAACCTCTCTCCCTCTTTCAGTTTTGAAACATCAGCGAATTGAGAGCAGGGCACTGTATCGCTGGTCTTTGAAAAGTATTCAATAATAAGAAGTATCCGTTTCATCATCAAATTCTGGACTTCCGTGAGCTCTGAGGCCGGCCCAAGCCATGCATAAGTGCGGTTAATGAATCCTGCGGCGAAGGGAAATTGCTCGACAAAATCTTCTTTTAGCCTGCCTGCAAGATAACCCTTTAATACGGTGAATATTACTTTCATGCTTTCTATATGAAGGGGCTGAGTGGTTTTTTGTTCCCACCACACGCCGGAACACCAGCAGCCGTTGCGAAATGAGGGCTCATCCAGTTTTCCTCTTCCGATGGCGTTCAACAGCTCATCCACAGTAACCGGAAATCCGCTGTCACACGGCACAAGGCTTGCGATATGAGCGCGAATCTGGCGAGTGCTGTCATCCAGAGCTCCCAATTTGCTCTGCATACTGTTGATGTATTTAATTTCCTCATCCCAGTCCTTTTCCTGACCAGGAAATGTCCAGGAAACAACCGACCATTTTCTTATCTCATTACCTGCCTCATCTGAAGTAACGGTTGTAATTATTTCCACTTTTTCGTTTTCAGATGAAGCCTTCTTACCCGTGTATATTGCCTCAAAACCCGGAGATACCATATCGTACGGCACCAATCGCTCTTTCTTTTTTCTCATTATTCAGCCTTTTAATTCGTCATAGACATTGTACTCTACAAGCCAAAATAGAATCCGGAACGAGATGTTAAATCGAAGGCATACTACTATGTTCAACAATGTTTCACAAGGCTTCAAATACGGGAATTCTATTTTATCAAAGAAATGGATGACTTCACAAAACGACCCTGCTCTAACGAAAGTTTGAAGCGCCAAATAAGGATATCAGTAAAACAGGAAATCAGGATGCAGGTTATCAGTAGAGCAGGGTATCAGAAAAAATGAACCTGATGCCCTGATAACCTGGTGCCCACTACCTGGTAGCCTGATTCTCTGATAGCCTGAATCTTTAGCTCACTTTAGGCACTTTAGTTCACTTTAATTACTTTAGCTTCAGTTGCCAAACCGGCGTGTTGAATATGAGATGTCTCTTTTATAAATTGCTTTCTGTTATTACTTTGGCGGTCAGTTACAGTCTTGCAAAAACGGTCAGAACAGCATATAACAATATCTGTTATGGCGAAAGATATAGAAAAACAAATCGAGCGATTGCGGGAGGAGATTCGAGGGCACGATTATCTCTATTACGTGCTCAATGAGCCGAAAATCAGCGACCGCCAATACGATAAGCTCTTTGCCGAGCTTAAGGCCTTGGAAAAGGCGAATCCGCAATTTATGTCCCCTGATTCACCCACTCAGCGCGTTTCCGATAGGCCCCTTGAAGCGTTTAACAACGTCAGACACGCAGTGCCGATGCTGAGTATGGATAACACCTATAACGCCGATGAGCTAAGGGCCTTTGACGAAAGGGTAAGAAAACAGCTTGCCCCCACCGGCGACAAGCAGGGGAAAGATTATGATTATGTGGTCGAATTGAAAATTGATGGGGTTGCGATAAGTCTTCGTTACGAGGACGGGATTCTTGTTACGGCCGCTACTCGCGGCGACGGTGAAGTGGGTGACGATGTGACCGCTAACGTGCGGACAATAAAAGCCGTGCCGCTCACACTACGGGGCCGCGATACAATCCCCGCCGTACTCGAAGTTCGCGGCGAAGTCTATATGCCCACAAGCGCTTTTACCGAGCTGAATAAACTTCGCGCAGAAGCGGGCGAGCAGCCGGCCTTTGCCAATCCGCGAAATGCCGCGGCAGGCTCTCTGAAGCTGCTGGATGCAAGAATCACCGCCGCAAGGAACCTTTCGTTTTTTGCATACGCGACCGGCGAGATTTCCGAGCCGTTGGCGGAAAATCACTATCAAACACTTCAAAGATTCAAAAAACTCGGCTTGCCCGTTAATCCCAATATCAAAAAAGCCAAAGATATCAACGAAGTGATAGATATTTGTCTCGGCTGGACTGAAAAGCGGTTAAAGCTGGATTACCTGATTGACGGGATGGTAATAAAGATTAACCGCTTTGAGCAGCGGGATGTATTAGGTGCGACTGGCAGGGCGCCTCGGTGGTGCATTTCATATAAATTCGCCGCCGAGCAGGCTGAGACTATTGTCGAATCAATCGATGTTCAGGTCGGCAAGAGCGGGATTTTGACGCCGGTGGCAAACCTGACGCCCGTGCAATTATCAGGTACGACTGTCAAGCGGGCAAGCCTGCACAACTTCGATGAATTGAATCGGCTTGGTGTACGCTGTGGTGACACCGTAGTAATTGAAAAGGCCGGCGAGATAATACCACAGGTGATAGAAGTAAAAAAAGAATTAAGGCCGGCCGGTACGAAGCCCTTCAAAGCGCCTCAAAAGTGTCCGAATTGCGGCTCGGTGGTAGCCAAAGATGAAGACGGTGTTTATATCCGATGTCTTAATCCGGATTGCCTTGGACAACTGAAAGAGCGTCTGAAATATTTTGCCGGACGAGGGCAGATGGATATCGAAAATCTCGGCACGGCTTTGATTGAGCAGTTGATAGAAACCGGCCTTGTAAAGAATTTTGCGGACCTCTACAAGTTACAGAAATCGGAGCTGGCCGGCCTGGAACGAATGGCTGAAAAAAGTGCCGGCAATGTAATAGATGCGATAGAGGCGAGCAAGACCCGGCCATTATGGCGGTTCATTGCGGCTTTAGGCATACGCCATATCGGGGGCCAGTCGGCCCAGATTTTGGCTGAGTACTTTGGCTCCCTTGATGCTCTTATGAACGCGACACAAGAGGAGCTGGGCTCGATAGACCAAATCGGACCGACAATGGCAGAAAGTGTATATGAGTACTTTCGCAATCCAGTTAATCGGGCGGTAATCGACCAGTTATTAGCCGCGGGCGTAAGGCCTCAGCAGCCAAAGGCACGGCCCCAGCGAAAGGGAAAATTAGAAGGTAAAACGATTGTCGTTACAGGCACACTGGAGAATTTCACACGTCAGCAAATAGAGCAGGCGATTAGACAGGCAGGGGCGAAATCATCATCGAGCGTAAGCAAAAAAACCGATTTTGTTTTGGCCGGCGAAAATCCGGGAAGCAAACTCGACAAAGCACTTAAATTAGGAGTCAAGGTGTTAAATGAACAACAATTCGTAGAAATGCTGGAGTAACATCAACCGTCATGGATAACGGAATGGACAATAAGTATATGCTAATGGCGTTGAGGCTGGCGCGGCGGGGTATCGGTTCTGTTGAGCCGAATCCTGCGGTCGGGGCCGTTATCGTAAAAGCCAATCAGATTATCGGCAAAGGCTGGCATAAAAAGTTCGGCGGCCCCCACGCGGAAGTAAACGCCCTGGAAGATTGCAAGACCCTGGGTGTCAATCCTCGCGGCGCTGTGATGTACGTTACGCTCGAGCCGTGCTCTCACGTTGGCAAGACCGGCCCCTGCACGCAGTCTATAATTGAAGCCGGGTTGGCGAAGGTTTTTGTCGCAACGATAGACCCATCGGAACATTCCAATGGAAGAGGTATCGAGCAATTACGCAATGCGGGAATTGAAGTGCAGACCGGTATCTGCCAGACCGAGGCCAGACTGCTGAACGCCCCCTTTTTCAAATTTGCCGACACCGGAAAATGCTGGGTAACATTGAAATGGGCGCAGAGCATTGACGGCAAAGTCGCCACAGCCGAGCCGAGACCGTCAGAGAGCGGTTGGATTTCCAACGAAAAAAGCAGAAAAGACGTGCACAAGTTACGCAGGCGTGCGCAGGCGATATTAGTGGGCGTAAATACGGTACTCGCTGATGACCCGCTTCTAACAGCCAGACCGAGCAAAGGCAAAGAACTCACAAGAATCGTTTTAGACAACCATCTAAGGATTCCTCTAAATTGCAAGCTGCTCGCGACGGCTAACACAAGCCCGGTGCTTATCTACACGAAAGAAGACACAATCCAAACAAATCGGGAGCTTGTAGAAAAAATTACCAAAAAGGGAGCTGAACTACTCGCTTATCCGGATACGCAAGGCCGGTCTAACCTGCATTTTCTGCTCGATGAGTTGAGTAATCGCGGCATCGGTCATCTGCTTGTCGAAGGCGGGCCGAGGGTGCTGACCTCGTTTTTGAAGGAGCAGCTTGCCGATGAAATTGTCGTTTATATCGCACCGAAGATATTAGGGGCGCAGGGCAGCGTTGATATAACCGGGCCGATGGCTGAATTAACACAGGCTGTCGGCTTGCATTACGTTGATATCGAGCGCTTCGGAGACGATGTTCGCCTGACCGGCCTGTTAGAAAAAGCGCTTAGCGATATTTCGGTCTCCTTCTGAAAATAATTTGGGAATTGGATGAATGGACAAAAGAGAGGTGGTTAAATTAGCGATTGAGGGACGCAGGGTCCCATACATTCCCTGGCAGTGCGGCTTTACCATTGAAGCGGCTGAGAAGCTGCGGAATCATTTTGGCCGGGATGATTTGGACCGGGTCTTAGACAACCATTTTGTCAAGTTAGGCCTTGATATGGGTATTTTTACCGCTCTCGGCAACGACCGCTTCCGTGATTTCTTCGGGGCGGTGTGGGACCGCAGCGTTGACAAGGACATAGGCGTTGTTGAGAAGTATGTTTTGCCGGAGCCGACCCTGGCCGGATATGAGTTCCCCGACCCGTTAGACAGGCGGTTTTTTGAGGATATTCCTGAGCTGCTGTCCGAGTACGGGGATTGTTTCCGCGTCTTTAAGATTGGATTTTCGCTATACGAGCGGGCCTGGGCGATGCGGGGGATGGAGAACCTGATGATGGATTTTTTGGACCATCCAGACTTCGTGCACGAGCTATTGCGTACAATAGCCGACTATAACATCGCCCAGCTTACCGAAGCCCTCAAGTACGATATAGACGCGGTCTATTTCGGCGATGACTGGGGCCAGCAGAGAGGCCTGCAGATGGGGCCGCGGCTGTGGGCGGAGTTTATCCGGCCGGAATTGAAGCGGATGTATTCGGTGGTTCGGGAGGCGGGCAAGTACGTTACTATCCATTCGTGCGGCAAGGTGGATGAGCTTTTTGATGATTTGATTGAGCTTGGGCTTAATTGCTTTAATCCGTTTCAGCCGGAGGTTATGGACGTCTTTGACCTTATGAAAAGGTACAAGGGACGCCTTGCCTTTCACGGGGGCCTGTCCACCCAGCGGACCCTGCCCTACGGCTCGGTCGAAGATGTTAAAAGCGCAACAAAAAAACTGTTAAAAGCAGGCAAAGCCGGCGGCTATATCTTCGCACCCGCCCACGCCGTCGAGGGCGATGTCCCGTTAGAGAATATGTTAGCCTTTATAGATGTCCTCCACGCCCAGAGCGGTTACAAAAGATGATAATTTTGTAATGTAGCGTATAGAGTTTGTCATTCTTACAAAAGTAAATGCGAGAACAAGGCGCTTAGTTTACATTGCTATCAGAAGGGCCTCCCATTAGGGACAAAAGAAGTACTATGAATGCTATGGCACCAACACCCCAGCACCACTTTCGATATTGTGGTTTAAAGAGTCCTACAATCAGACAAGGAATCAAAAAGATAATGCTGCCTTGTAGCCCGTAACTATTGGGATGATTTTTGACCCAAGTAATTGGCACAAAGTAAACCAACAATTCAAATACTAAGTCCACAATAAAACTAATGATGATAGCAACAATAGTGGTTTTACGATTTTTATTTGTTTCTGCCGACTTTTCGGGTACGGGCTGCTTATCAATACTTGCATTGTCTCCAATCTGTAGATTCTTGTCTTGAACGTCTCCCAATATGACATTAGAGTTTTGAATGTTAACACTACCAATTGTTTCGACTTTCTCTTTCTGTTCTTTCGCAGGAGTAATATCCAGCTTTGTTCCTGCTGCTTCTCTCTTGGCTAAGTCAACTTGCACGGGAAGGTCGGATTTCACCTCCTTAAGAGCCCTGTATATTTTTGCCTTGAGACGGTCCAAATCATAATACTCAACTGTCTCTATCTCATACCACCATTGTCTCGGTACGGCATCGCATTTGTTCCAAATACCATCGCTTATTATTACATATGGGGGAGGAGGTAGTACATTGTCGTGAATAATTGTAAGAAGTGCGTAATGAAAAGGAAGTGATTCGTCTCTGTTCTTTGCTGGTGGCACGACATCGTCGAACGGTTCAGGCAGTGCCCAAAAATAAGGACACCTGGGGAGTCTCTTATCAGGTAACCTCCAGTAACCATTGCTAAGTTTTGGGTCATCACAGCCAAGAGAATAGCGATCTTCCCAAAAACATTCTGGTCCCGCCGGCCGCTTGCTCTTGTTACGCAATTTTGGGTTTTTTACAGCGTTTTTCTTTTGCTGTTCAAGTGCATTGCTGTAAGCATTGCACATCTTGACGAACATGCCTGCCTGCTCACGAAACTGTTTCAAGTTGAGTCCATCGCTGATTAGAATGTCAACTTGGTTAGATATTCCCTTCAAATAATCCTCATATTCACCTTTATCCATACCCGTAATTCTACGGGATTTTGACTTAAAAGGCAATAATTAGCACTGATTTTCTTTGCTTGTCATGAAACAAAATCTATAATCGAAGACGACAAGTGAATAGCGTTAAAGTACTGAACTTTTGACGCTCTATAAAAACCGAATTTCTCTATCCCAATGTGTGGGAGGCCTTCAATGGATTATGTCATATTGTTAGGCTGCCTGGTACCAACGTTCTTCATTCGGAGACAAGTTGTATATTGGAGGACGATAAGCATTTTCGGATTCTCAATTGATACCCCTGAAGGATATATCCGCCATCCTAGCGTGTACAACTGTGTCTCGTGGTTACTGGTCTTTGGCTTGTTTGTGGTGGTCTCCTGGTTTACTGAGTTTAGCCTTTATATCAGAGTCGTGCTATTTCCCATTTTAATTCTCGTTGCCGAAATGGAGGGTAAACTCAAAGCGACTGAGCAGTACAGACGAAACCTACGAGAGATGCTCGAAGAGGACGACCTCGATGCCGAACAGAGAGAGAAAATATGGAGTGACCTCTCGAAATCTACTTCGCAATTGCTCGAAGAAAAGCGGAGGATACACCGTTTAATGTCAAGATGCCGTTAATATATTTCTCAGGATTTTTATTTGTCACTTTTCTTCTGGCTGTCTTGACCCATGCATTGTTAGAGATTGTCTTATGCTACGGGACTGAGGTGCGGTGGTTTTTCAGGGGCGGTAGATTTCTCGTCTGTGGCCGATCTTGAATATATCAGAAAGTGAGCTAAAGTTGAAAGTGACTAAAGTGAGCTAAAGTGCCTAAAGTGAGCTAAAGTGAACTAAAGTGCCTAAAGTGAGCTAAAGTTTGATGATTCTTTGCAGGTCTTTCTTCGGGAGAGCTTCCAGCTCTTTTTCAGCGGATTTTTTGAAAGTGATTCTATATTTTCCCATTCTTGCGCAGCTTCTTTGCTACTTCCTCAAAGGTAAGCCTGGGTTCGTCTTTGCGCTCTTCGTAGGCGGCAAGGTCTATGGCATCTTCAGCCAGTGATATTTTGATTGCTTCCTGAATCAGGTCAGACATTGGATGGCCTGTTTCCGCTGCTTTCAGGCGTATTGCGCGATGTAAATCGGGATCTAAATAGATTGTCGTTCTTTTCGTATTTGTTTTCATATTATCACCTCGTTAAGTATCATAACATTATAATGTCTTGATGTCAAGATGCCGTTAATATATTTTTCGGGATTTTTATTTACCATTTGTAACCGTTCAGGGGGTAATACGTTGGATTTTATCCATTTTATGTCATTGCGAGCGAGGCAGAGCCGAGCGTGGCAATCTCTTTGCTGCGAAAATTTGAGATTGCTTCGGCCTAAAGGCCTCGCAATGACACAAAAGCACCGTTTTCCCCCTGTGAACGGTTAATGTCATTTTTTGCTTGTTGATTAGCTATCAGGCCATCCTGTCTAAAGTTTGGAGTGAGCTAAAGTGCCTAAAGTGAGATAAAGTGAGCTAAAGTTAAAAGTGACTAAAGTGAGTTAAAGTACCGAAAATTATGGGTATCAGAATATCAGGAAATCAGGATGCAGGTTATCAGTAGAGCAGGGTATCAGAAAAAATGAAACTGATGCCCTGATAACCTGGTGCCCACTACCTGATAATCTGATACGCTAATAGCCTAAAGCTTTCGCTCACTTTAAATATTTTGCAAGAATTTTTTATTGCTTTTTATTCTATTTGCTGATAAATTATCATAGCCGGAGCAGTGGAGCACTGGTCCAAGTGCCAGGTTTGAGGTTGAAACAACCTGGGGCGTTAGGACAAGGCCTTCAAAAGGCTTGCAATCCGGGATTCCGGAGCGCCTACCTCCTTGTGCCATATCTGCTCCGGCATTTTTTTCTTGATTCACAATATAAAAAGATGTACAATTATATTGTTTTTAGCGGCCACCAAAACGCTGAAAGGAGAAGGGAGTGCAATTCCTTTTAGTGGGCTTTTTTATAGGGCCTGCAACGGCAACAACCTGACATTAGGCGCGCTATAAATATTCGCAGGAGGTATAAATCTTCGGTTTTTATCGGTTGTTATAGATAAAGATTATCACATTAGCGATAAGCCATATTCGTTTTTTTGGCTTAACTTGGTGAGAACTTAAACCGATATATTAACGGAAATTGCGTGGCATTAAAGCGACGATTGAAAATCCGTCTAAAGGACTTTCTTCTCATTTTTCTGCCTGGAGGTGCGAAAGGGGATATACGATGAAAAAAATCCTGAATATCTCGGTTGTTTTACTGGTGTTTGGTTTGCTTGGCTCTTCCGGCTGCGAGAGCTGGAAGGGTTTTTTGGGGGCTAAGCAGGCGGAGCCACAACCGCAGAAGGTTGAAAAGTTTTTTTGGGCCAGCGACCAGGAACCCATAGCTATAGCTCCAATACAAACGGTGCCTCCTTCTTTAAAGGCCCCAAAGGAGCCTGTTGTCGTCGAGCAAGAGCTGGTAGCTGTCGATGGGGTCGGCTCGACGGTAATATCAAGGACCTATCCCTGGACGGAATGTGGGGTTATTCAGTTAGACAAGACTGTGCCAAAGGAAGTTGAGCTAAACAGAACGTTCGATTACTTCATCAAGGTAACAAATCTAACGGATGTAAAGCTCACCGATATTACGATAACCGAAGAGCTGTCTGATAATTTCGATTTCACAAGCGCAAGTCCGGCGGCTAAAGAAGACCTGAACAAGCTTGTGTGGGAAATACAGTCGCTCGGGCCCAAAGCCAGCAAGCTGATTACAGTTTCCGGCGTGGCAACACAGACCGACCCCCTTGAACACAGCACAAATGTTGTTACTCCCATCATCCCGGCCCGCGCCGACATAAGGGTTGTCCAGCCCAGGCTGGAGCTGACGAAGACGGCGCCGGTTGAGGCTTTGCTGTGTGAGCCGATTCCGGTGGTATTCGTTGTGGCCAATTCAGGAACAGGGTCTGCGCGGAACGTCAGAATTATAGATACTCTTCCTGCGGGACTGCTGACGGTCGATGGCCAAAGCAAATTAGTTTTTGATGTAGGCACACTGGCCGAAGGGCAGTCACGGCAATTCTCGGCCGAACTGCGGGCCACCAAGACAGGCAGATACGTCAGCAAGGCAACAGCCAGCTCAACCACCGGTCTGAGTGCCGAGTCGCCGGAAACCACAACGGTTGTGGATATGCCTGTGCTGGCTATCACCAATGACGGCCCTGTACAGCAATACCTTGGCCGAGCATTAACATACGAAATAATAGTGGCCAATAACTCAAATATACCGGCGAAAAATACCGTTATAGAAGACACTATCCCGGAAGGAGTAACCTCAACAGAAGCAAGTGCGGGTGCAAAACGTTCCGGCTCAAAATTAATCTGGGAGCTCGGCACTCTTGAACCTAACAGTTTCAAAAAGGTACGTGTATCCTACACGCCGGCTGAAGCCGGCACGCTGACGAATAGCGCAATTGCAACCGCATATTGCTCAGAGGCCGTAACTGCTTCGGTGAAGACCGTGATAACCGGTATTTCCGCGGTAGCGCTGGAAGTCGTTGACGTCGATGACCCGGTTAAAATCGGCGCCCGCACGACGTACGTAATCGGCGTAACGAACCAGGGCTCTGCTGCCGCCACAAACGTTCGTATTGCTTGTATTTTGGAGGATAATGTTCAATACGTTTCGTCAGCCGGCTCAACCGCCGGCTCCGCGGATGGACGGATGGTGAATTTTTCCCCGTTAAGCAGTCTTGCACCGAAGGACAAAGCGGCCTGGCGCGTGGTCGTCGTGGCCGTCAAGCCGGGAGATGTACGCTTCAAAGTCGTCATGAATGCCGACCAGCTTACGCGTTCCGTTGAAGAAACAGAGGCTACGCATCTGTACGAGTAGTTATGGCGATATGATATAGAAAGTTATTGCATAAACTCGAAATTCGAATACCGAAATCCGAAACAAAATGTTACTAAATCCGAATATGGATACATACGCTTCTAAAAGGCGTATCGAATATCGAAATCTGAAACAAATTCAAGTTATCGAAATCCAAATGACCAAAATAAAATGTTTTGAGAATTTGAACATTTGAAAATTCGAATTTGTTTCGAATTTAGGATTTCGTATCTCGTGCTTTTCTTGGTTTCGTGCTTCGGATTTCTCATCTCGAATTTACCATCAGAAACAACAAGGGCTAAAGCTCATCCTATCTGCTACAAAAGCGGAAACCCGCTCGGTTCATATTTAGGTTCTACGTTTCCTTATACCACTCCTATATTAAGAATTGGCTGTTTTTTTCCTTGATTAGTGGAAAAAAGGTGGTTAGATAAGTGCTGCATAATATACCAGTCAGCCAGTAACAGTTTTTGGGAGGTTTAAGATGCGAGTGATAGAACTTTTGGACAAGTCGGCGGTTCTTTATGAGGTTACCGAGCACGCGCCGGCCTTCACGGCGCAGCAAATAGCGGCAGCAGAGCACGAGCCGGGCAAATACGTGGCCAAACCGGTGATAATCAAAGCCGACGGAAAATACATGATGTGTGTGCTTTCAGCGTGTCGCAAGATTGACTTAGGGGCGTTGAAAAGCCAGCTGGGCGCGAAATCAGTTGAATTAGCCCGGGAAAAGGAAATCGGCAAGATATTCGACGATTGTGATCTGGGAGCGGAGCCGCCGTTCGGCAACCTGTACGATTTGCCTACTATTATGGACAAAGCTCTGGAGAACGACGACCATATCACGTTCCAGGCCGGCACGCATGAACAAGCCATACGTATGAGCATGAATGATTATCGAAAGCTGGTTAAGCCTAAGGTGCTTGAATTCAGCTATCACATGACGTCGTGATTGCAGCCTGTCGCGGCGCATGTATAAAAAACCCAAGCAAAAACTTAGGGGCGAAACCCTCATAGAGTTTGATAATGAACTTAGTCGATTTCGTCGTCAATCCAACCGAGGAGCTCTTTTAGGTCGTCGAGAGTGATATCGCCCATGTGAGCGATTCGGAAGGTTTGTTCTATCAGCTTGCCGTAGCCGTTTCCGAAAATAGTATTGTGCTTTTGGTGTATTGCCTTGATAGTCTCTGCGACGTTGATGCCGCGGGTGTTCTTGACTGCCGTGAGGGTATTTGAGGCATACTTTTCATCGCAGAAGAGGTCAAATTTTTCCTTGGCCCAGGCCCTTACAAAATCGCCCATTTGTTTATGTCTTTCCCAGACATTTTCCATACCTTCCGCGAGCAGCTTTTCGCACTGGTAGTTCAAAGCCATAATATGAGGGATATTCGGCGTTGCGGGTGTCTGGCTTTTTGCCGCCATTTTTGCATAAGCCTGGAAGTCGAAGTAGTAACCTCTGTCGGGGACATTCTTGCTTTTTTCCAGAGCTCTTTTGCTGACTGCAGCCACAGCTAATCCCGGCGGAATCGCAAAGGCCTTCTGTACCGAGGCGAACACGACATCCCAGCCAAGCTCGTCGAAATGCAAAGGCAGACCAACCATCCCACTTACCGCATCAACAAAAACAAGGACATCCGGATATTTTTCTTTCAACATTTCGCTGATTTCATAGACCGGATTTGTAAGGCCGGTGCTCGTTTCGTTATAAACGAGGGTAACAGAGTCGCATTTGCCTGTAGCGAGTTTTTCGTCAATCATCTCGGGCAGAGTAGGTTGGCCCCATTCGACTTTCAGCTCTTCGACGTTTCTTCCGCAGCTCTGGGCTACATCTGCCCATTTATCGCTGAAGGCACCGCAGCAGGTGGCCAGAACGGTTTCGTCAAAACCAACACAGTTGCGAATAGCAGCCTCCCAGATTCCTGAAGCCGAGGATGTGAAAAGAAAAACATTCTGGTCCGTAAAAAGGATTTTTTTGAGCATCTCAACGGTCTCGCCGTGCAGTTGAGCGTACTCTTTGTCGCGGTGTCCCAATGTCGGGCGTGCGAGCTGCTGTAAAACGTCTTCGTTGACCTTTACAGGTCCAGGAATGAATAATCTCGGCGGGTTTCTCCAATCTACCATATCATCTACTCTCTTCTTTCTGTCAGTCCCGCGAAGGCGGGACTCTATACTATTTTCGTTAATAGGTCCTTGCTTTCACAGGGATGACGTTTAAATCGGTATTACAATTTCTGAATTGTCAGGCCTGTATATACTTTTGGATAAAAGTAAGTTGATTTTTGCGGCATCCTTTCACCGGCGTCCGTAACCATTTTTAACTGCCGCATTTTTACCGGATTCAGAAAGAAGGCTGCCTGTTTCTGCCCTTTGTCAATCTCAGAGATTGACTCGTCAATTGCATTGGGGGTGTCTTTTACGTATTCAAGATTTTCACCCCTGGCCAACCTTTCTTCGTCAATGCCCAAAAGTTGTTCCAGAATAAGCTTATGCAGGATGGAGACGTCCAGCGCTCTCCAGGCTGAGCTCATACCAGGGGAGACCGTGTACATTGCCTGTTTGTTCCTCAAGACAGCAACGTAGAAAGCGTTATTTGAGCAGTAGATTCCAAATGCGTTTTCATCGTTGTTGTGTTCGGCCTTCATTTGCGCAAGCATCCTTTGCCTTGCGTCCATTTTGGTCTGAGGCGAATTAAACTGTAACTCGGTAAGCTCAAAGTTTTGTTTGAGCTCGTCAATTAATTTTTCATAACAGAAGTTTTCGAGGTTGTCCACGAGGCGGTGTGTAGCCAAAACTATCAGGCCTTCTTGAGAAATGTTGGCAAAAGCAAGCATTTGGTATTCGGCTGACGGATTGCCGTTTTGTTTGGAGTAAGTCAGACCCGTCGTATAACGGTGATGGCCATCAGCTATAATGCAGCTCTTGTCGTTCATCATCATCGCGATTGCATCAATATCTTCTTTATCGGTTATAGCTAAAATACGGTGCCGTACATCTTGTTCGTCGATGAGGTCGATAAGCAGCTCGGTTGTGGCTGCTTCCTGTATGATTTTTTCTGCGATTTTCTGTTCGTCTTCGTAGAGCATAAAGACCAGGCCGAACTCAGTTGTGGTTGCTTTTTTGAGATTGAGTCTGTCGAGCAATGGTTTGTCAAAAATCTGTTCATGAGGTTTGACGGTCTTTCCAAATTCTTCAAGCTTGCCCAAAGCAACGAAGCTCAGACGCTGGTATTGTGTGCCGGCCAGCTCAAAATCCTGGACATAGCCATAGATAGTCTCAGTGGTATCCTGCTTTAATACGCCTTGCTCTATCCATTTGTTAAGATAGTCGGCGGCCCTTGTGTACTGATTATGCTCGCCGTTATCAGAAGCAGTTGTCTTGCCTTTCGTTAACCGCACGATATTATGCTCGCTTTTTTTATAGAGCTGGTCCTGCTCAGTGTCGCTGATAACATCATAAGGAGGAGCAATACAGCTGCCCACATCGCCAACCACCGTCTCATCAAACCTAAATGCTTTGAACGGCTTAACTTGCATATTCGTGTCTCGTATCCGACATCGGCGTCAATTCACTTATTAAGATTGCCAGAAAATTTGAAGGGGAATAATACTAAAGAAAAGCCAGGTTGTCAAATACGAACAGGATATTTTAAAAATGTGAGTGTGCCTGATCGAATAAGAACTTCAAAGATGGAAATATTCCGGATAAAACTATTCTAAAATGAAAAAGCAGACACATGATGAGAAACGAGTGAAAACGTTCTCTCTGAGAGCCTGACAGTTTCTCTTTAATATGAACCAAAATACTAAGTTTCCGGGCAGGTGGTCAGTATTTAGCCCTTTCGCTTGTTATTTTTGGCAGTTTTTTTGCGAGGATTCCTGGGTGGTTCTGTCCGGATAATCTGAATATAATCATCAACTATTTGTCTGACAAGGCTTAAGAAATCGTTTTCACCTATTTCCTGACTAATCAACCTGGCCTGCAAATCCTCGGGCAAGGATATCCACAGGTGCAATGCAGCTGCAACCGCGCGTTTTTGCACCTGTCCGCGGGCCTTCCATTGTTTCTCAAAAGCATCGAGCAAAGATATTTTTATATCTGCTGCTAAAGTTTTTTCGTCTTTTTTATAAGCCATAAATTTATTACACACAAGTAGTTACAAATATTCCAACTTAATAATTCAATATAATTCCTAATAATTCTTATTATTTTTCTTTACCTATCCACCGAGAGTAAATAAAATTTCCATCGCTGGATGAACAAACTAAACACCAATATACCTGTGAAGTGTGGTGCGGGTTCAAAGATCAGACTGAATTATGTAAACATGGGAGATAGACAGATGAAGAATATTGCAAGACAAAAAGAGATCTATTATTTTTTTGCATCGTTTTAACCATGGCTATTTTGTCAAATGGAAATATCACCTCTTACAATATGAAACGTTCGTAAATCTAGTTTTTGAGAAAGCTAAACAAAAAAGCTCCGTGGCCGTGAAGTTCAAAAAATGAAAACCAATAGTTGTATTGTAGGTGGCTTATTTGTACTCTCGAGTTTCTTACTGCATGGTTGTACCACGCCTTGGGAGGACAGTGGGACCTTTTTTCGGAATGCGCAGAGCGTGTTGGATATTGAAAGTACGCCCAAAAGCCAAGTGTTTCTGAATAACGAATATGTAGGGAGCACTCCTCTCATGGTGCCGGCTGAATACCAACAAGAGGTCCAGAAGAAAACTAGGAAAGTCAGCTATTGGAATACCCAACCGGGATGGTCGCTCTTACTTAGCATAGTGAGTCTTGGAATTTATGTGCCATTCAGTGCGCTTCCAGTTGATATCGAGACGTCACTGGAGCCTTTAGACTCTTTTAAGGATAACGAATTCGATGTCCAACTTTTAAGTGAAGGTTACTACGATTGGGAAGATAAGATCGTTTGCAGAGGAGAGGAAAAAATCCCATTGCAAGTGATCCTTAAGAAAAAGAAGGTGAGTAAATGATAGGATAAGGGCAGCGCTGCACGGTATTGAAAAAACTTTTCCTGAGATTCTGCTAGATAAAAATGAAAGGATGAACTTATGGTCAATAGGAAAATATTAGCAAGATCATTCACTCCTCTATTAATTGTGTTACTGATGGATATCGTTTCCGGATGTGGCTCTGTCAACCACAAGCTAAGCATCGTGGATGACTACACACTGCAACCTCGCACAAAAATTGAAGTTGGTAAAGTAACGAATGAGACTGGCAAGACATTCGATATCGACATAGAACAAATGCTTACAGATGCCTTTGCTGAAGTTCTGCGAAAAGAAAAACTATTACCGATAGGTGTAGAGGGTCATAGACTGGTACTAACCATTAAAATTGTTGAATATGAGAAAGGAAGCGCGTTCAAGAGATGGCTGCTTCCTGGATTGGGATCTACCGTAATATCTATAGAAGGTGATTTGAGGGATGTGGACCAAGTGGTAGGCTCTTTTCAAGCAAGACGCACCGTCTCCATAGGGGGCGGTTACACCATTGGTGCGTGGAGAACAATTTTTGCAAGTATCGCTAAAGACGTGGTTAAAGACCTTCGTTCTAAGATTCCAAAATAAGGAAAACGCGAGCCTCAACGTTTTGTCCGTTGAAAGGACGAAAGGATTTTATCGTCCCGAATTCTTTAAGCGATTTCAACTATTTTTTTAACAGTTCCAATTTAGGAAAGGAAGAAATATGAAAGTTCACACAACAAAGTTCTTTACAATTACTATTTTAAGCCTGTTGACCTTTGTTATGACATCTAGCGTCTGCATTGCACAAGAGTGGAGCCGCTCAAGAAAGACTGAACTTTTTGGTACGTTCCAAACTATGGGTGGCGGTGAAAGCTCTGGATTAGGAATAACGGCCGGCTTCGACGATGCTACTGTTTACGGATTCGGGGTTGGTTACAATCTTGATGACCATTTAAATCTAAATACGGATTTTCTCTTTGGTTCTACAGATTACATTGCAACAGGATACGGCGTAACAATAGAGGGTGATGCCGATCTCTATCTTTGGAATGTCAACCTGGACTATAATATATTGGAAGATCGTCTTACTCCGGTGGTGACCGGAGGCATCGGTTTATTTGGCCTCAGCGGTGCAGACTTTGAGGAGTCAAATTTTTCTTACAACCTTGGTTTTGGCGGACGATGGGATATTTCAGACAATTTTGCAGTTAAAGCACTGTACAAATTCACATGGACGAATCTTGAGGATTCCGATAGTAAGACCCGATTTGATGGTGTAATGGTGAGTCTCGTATATATGTTCTGAAATAGAGAACGGTTCTGTTAAAAAGAAGTCCAACGACGTGCTGGAACTGATGCGTCTTGATATGAATCTTAATTGGAAATTTTGGCCTTAGCTGATACTCTGGGAAGTTCCTGCGAGTTCTTACAGAAAAGGCTGCGGAGTTTTCTCCCCTTTGCAGCCTTTTTTCGCTGTGTGTAAAAAGGAACTACTCGGTCGTTGGTTTTATTTAATCAGTTTTTACATTGGCTTTTCTGCCAGGTATTGGTTTATGGCTGCTGCGGCGATTCGGCCCTGGCCCATTGCTAAGATGACGGTCGCGGCGCCGGAGACGATGTCACCACCTGCGTAAACGCCCGGGACGGAGGTGGCCATTGTTTCCTCATCGACAATGATGGTGCCCCACTTAGTGGTCTCCAGTTCCGGCATCGTCTGTGGAATAAGCGGATTGGGCTTATTGCCGATGGCCACAATGACCGTGTCGAGCTCCATAGTGAACTCCGAGCCTTTGATGGGAATAGGCCGGCATCGGCCGGAATCATCCGGCTCGCCGAGCTCCATTTTGATACACTCCATAGCCACGACGCGGTGATGGTCGTCGCCGATGATACGGACGGGATTATTAAGAAGCTTGAGCTTGATGCCTTCTTCTTCGGCATGGTGGATTTCCTCATTACGGGCGGGCATCTGTTCGCGGGCCCGGCGATAGACAATAGTAACGTCACCGCCTAAGCGCAGTGCCGTTCGTGCCGAATCCATAGCCACGTTGCCGCCGCCTATAACGGCCACACGCTCACGCCTAATGGGCGGCGTGTCGTACTTTGGAAATAAATAGGCCTTCATCAGATTGGAGCGGGTCAGATATTCGTTGGCCGAATAAACGCCGATAAGGTTTTCGCCCGGGACATTCATAAACGACGGCAGACCTGCCCCGCTGCCGATGAATGCCGCATCGTAACCTTCCTTGTCCAGCAGCTCGCGGACGGTGCTGTTACGGCCGACTACAAAATCTATCACAAACCTGACGCCAAGTTTTTTAAGGTAATCCACTTCTGCCTGAACGATTGCCTTGGGCAGGCGAAATTCAGGAATGCCGTAAGTCAGGACTCCGCCGGGTTCCTGCAGGGCCTCGAAGACGGTAATCTCGTGTCCGAGCTTTATAAGGTCGCCAGCGACTGTAAGCCCGGCAGGTCCGGCACCTACGACAGCCACTCGTTTGCCGGTTTTGGCGGGGATTCGCGGGACCTTGATATTGCCGCTGTTACGCTCATAGTCGGCGACGAACCGTTCCAGTCTGCCGACAGCTACGGGCTCATCCTTGATGCCGAGCACACACACCTTCTCGCACTGTTCCTCCTGGGGACATACCCGCCCGCAAACCGCCGGCAGTGCATTTTGCTCCTTGACCTTCCAGGCCGCCTCAATGAACCTGCCCTCCTGTACCAGAGCGATAAAAGCAGGTATATCGACATTAACCGGGCATCCCGTTATACACTTCGGTTTCTTGCACATGAGGCATCGGCCGGCTTCAAGCATAGCGGTTTCTTCCGTATAGCCGTATGGGACTTCCTCGAAGTTTCCTGCCCGGTCTTCCGGGGCCTGCTCCGGCATTGGTTGTCTGGGAATCTTTTCTTTAGCCATTTGTTACACTTTGTTTTTATTCAAGACAGGCCCCCCGCTTGTCGCTGGCGGGGGCAAACACCTGCAATTATGTTCGTCCTTATAGTACGGAGCCACGGATTCGGTACGTCCTATTAGATGTATCTCTTCGGCACTATAAGCCGCACGCCGGTCCCAAAGCTCATCCCAATCGACAAGATGCGCATCGAAGAACGGCCCATCCACGCAGGCAAACTTAGTCTGGTCGCCGACTGTTACACGACAGGCCCCGCACATTCCGGTTCCATCCAACATAATCGGATTCAGGGCGGCCAATGTTTTCACGCCGAACGGTTCTGTCTCCTGTGCCGTCAGCATCATCATAAAGGGACAGCCCACTGCGATGACAAGGTCGATTTTCTCGCCGTCTTTGAGTTTTTGCCCAATCACATCAACCGCATGTCCCTTGATATTCGAAGAGCCGTCAATCGTTGTCTGGATTAACTCATCGCAAACGCCCTGAAGCTTTTCCTGGTAATAATGATTATAGTGGCAGCGGGCCTCTATAATAACTATGACCCTGTTGCCAGTTTCCTTTAACGCTGCGGAGATGCGCAGAATTGCTCCAATTCCATAACACCCCGCTGCCAGAGCTACCGTGCCGTAGCGCTTGATTTCCAGAGGAATCCCCAGCGGCCCTACCAGGTGGGCTATTCTATCTCCCGCTTTCAAGAGCACGAGCTTCCGGCTGGACTGGCCCACCTCCAGCACTATCAGGGTGATGGTTCCCTTTTCAGTGTCCCAGTCGCACAGTGTGAAAGGCACACGCTCGGATTTTTCATCGACCATAATAATAACAAACTGGCCGGGCTGGGCTTTTTCCGCCACCTTCGGTGCTTTGATGATGATTTCGTGTATGTTCGGGGAAATCTCGCATTTTTCCAGAATTTCAAAGTCCCCCGCTCTCTTGCTTTCAACTCTGGGAGCTATGGGAGTATCGTCAACCGGCAGCTCCTGCAGGGCCAGCACTTTTTCGTCGATACGATGACCTCGGAAGAAGGTTCGTCGCAGCTTGGCATTCGTAGCGGCAGCGGGAGCACCCTGGGGCCGGGTCAACAGCTCGGCTGAGATTCCCAGCTCCTGAGTGATTGCACCGGCTGACTCATACTCAAAACCTTTGGCCCCCATTGCGCGGGCGAGCGAGCTGATTATCCACCATTCAGCTTTAGCCTGACCGGGCGGTTCACACGCCCTGCTCAGAGGCCGTTTTTGCCCGAAGGCATCGAGGATAGTCCCATCAATCTCGGCAAAAACCGCCGCCGGCAGCACAATATCAGCACGTTCGCTCACGGCGGTGGGGTAACAATCCTGCACAATCAGCAGCTCAAGTCCATCCAGTTGCGCCGAATCGACAAAATCGCCTGTCAGCACCGCTGCTTTTGTACCTTTCGGCAGCAAGGCGTGCGAAACGCCCCGAGCATCAGGCTCGACCTCAATGTAGTTTTTCGATTTCATTACCTCATTAGTGAACTTCTTAAAGATATGGCGGTCCTCAAGGGTGCTCGTCGTATCGCAGACCATCGCGAAACTATCGCCGAGGAATTCCTTTAGTTTTCCGGCTGTGGTTTCGAGCGTCTCTTCCCATTCGGTCTGGCGCAAAACCTCACCGACACGTACGTATGGCACACTCAATCGGTCGGTTCCGTTGAGAAATTCCGGAATAGCAAATCGACCTAATACACAGACAGGGATGTTCTCATTGACGGCTTTTGCAGTAATCAGCCTGGTGTCTTTAACGCCGAGTTCTAAAGCGCACGCCGCCTCGCAGAAAATGCAGGTTGATTGTGTGATTGTATCCGGCTTGCCGTACCATTTGGCATACCTCTCAGCCAAGGTACCGGTCGGACACACATCAACACACGAGCCGCAGAACTGACAACCTGCTTCAAGTAATGAACGTCCGAAGGCCTGGCCGATATACGTTTCACTGCCGCGACCAACGAAGTCGATAACCGCCCTGCCCTGCTGATGTTTACATATACGGACGCAGCGGCCACAGAGAATGCAGAGGTTAAGGTCACGGTCGATGAAGGGATTCGAGCGGTCAACCGGACGATGGTGATAGGATGGCGGAACCGGAAGGTCCGAAAGCCCCAGCTCCTCAGATAAGGCCCGCACCTCACAGACCTCTTTATTGTTACAGGTATGGCATCCTGTGGTGCGACCCGCTTTTTCAGCTTCGGGCCGATACTGTTCGCAAAGCTCCCGCCTGCCGCAGAGAAGGCACGCACTGGGATGTTCGAGCATCATTAGCGCGAGTATGTTTCGGCGCAGATTTTGCAGTGCGGTTGTATTGGTTTGCACTACCATTGCCTCGGCTGCGGGTGTTGTGCAAGAAGCTGGATAGCCGCGCATACCTTCGATTTCGACCACACAAAGCCGACATGCCCCGAAGGGCAACAAATGCGAGTGCGTACATAGATGCGGTATCGAAATATTATACTGCTGTGCGCATTGCAGAATTGTTTGGCCTTTTTTGGCGGTTACAGTTTTTCCGTCTATAGTTAGTTTCACAATAAGTGAACCCTTTGTTATTTAATCTTTTGTCACTTCTCTTTACGCTGCTCGTATCTGGTCAGTTCGCCGCTGCGGCGATAGACCGCGGCGTAAATCGGCGGGCAGGCGCTCAGGCACGCGCCGCACTGAATGCAGATTTCCTGGTCGATGGTATGAGTTTTTTTCTTTTCGCCGCTGATGGCCTCGACGGGGCAGACCCGCACACATGCACCGCAGCCGGAGCACCTGTCAGGGTCAATATGATAGCTAACCATCCTGCTGCAGACAAAGGCGGGACACCGGCCTTTGTCTATGTGCTCTTCATACTCCTCTCGAAAATAACGCAGCGTTGTCAATACTGGATTAGGCGCGGTTTGGCCGAGTCCGCAAAGCGAACCGTCTTTGACGGTCTGTGCGATTTCTTCAAGATTATCGAGGTCGGCTGTTTCACCTTCGCCGTCTGCGATGCGCTCCAGAATGCTCAGCATCGCGCGCGTTCCAACCCGGCAGGGAGCGCATTTTCCACAGGATTCTTCCTGAGTAAATGATAGGAAGAATTTTGCAATATCGACCACGCAGGTGTCTTCGTCGAGCACAATCATCCCGCCGGAGCCCATAATGCTGCCGGCCTCGGTGAGCGATTCGTAGTCAACGGGCAGGTCCATTTTTTCGGCCGGGATGCAGCCGCCCGAAGGCCCGCCGGTCTGTACTGCTTTTAGCGCTTTACCTGCGGGGATTCCGCCTCCGATGTCGTAAATTATATCCTTGAGTGTGATACCCAGCGGCACCTCTATCAGACCTGTCCGCTCAATTTTGCCCGCCAGTGCGAACGTTTTCGTTCCTTTGCTGGACTCGCTGCCGTATTGAGCGTACCAGTCAGCCCCGTTGCGGAGAATCATCGGCAAATTGCCGAGCGTCTCCACATTTTGGATGACCGTTGGCTTGCCCCACAATCCACTTTCAGCAGGAAACGGCGGTCGAGGTTGCGGCATTCCACGCCGGCCTTCGATAGAAGCTATCAGCGCTGTTTCTTCGCCGCATACAAATGCGCCGGCGCCTTTCTTTATGGTCAGCTCAAAAGAGAAACCCGAGTCTTGAATGTTTTCGCCCAGCAGGCCCAGCTCGCGCATCTGAGAGATGGCTACCTCCAATCGATGTATAGCTAAGGGATATTCAGCCCGGCAGTAGATGTAACCCTGCGATGCCCCTAATGTAAAAGCCGCAATCAGCATACCTTCCAATACGGCGTGCGGGTCGCCTTCGATAAGCGAGCGGTTCATAAATGCGCCGGGGTCGCCCTCATCGGCATTGCATATCAAGTATTTCGTCCGGCCGGGTGCATCACGACAGGACTGCCACTTGCGCCAGGTAGGAAATCCGGCGCCTCCGCGTCCGCGCAGACCCGCCGCCTTGACTTCTTCGAGAGTCCTATCAGGCCCCATCTCAAGCGCCTTCAGAAATCCGCGATAGCCGTCGCAGGCCAGATAGTGATACGGATTTTCCGGGTCTATCAGTCCGCAGTTACGCAGGATATTGCGAACCTGCCGACGCATCATCGGATGCGCATCGAAATCATTGACGCCATCCAGTTGACCCGGCGTCATTTTGCCTAAAGCCCACCGGCTGCAGGGGTCATCACCCAGAACGTGATTTTCGAGAATATGGATTATTTCATCGGGTCCGACATTTCCGTAACATATACGTGGTGCGCCGCTTTTGTGCACGATTACAAGCGGCTCAAAGGAGCACGGCCCGAGGCAGCCTACTTCAACGACCAGAGCGTTCAGCTTTTTTGCCTCGATATGGCCGCGCAGGCGCTGCAGAACTTCTTCGGCACCGGCGGCACGGCCACACGTTGCCGCACCAACGAAGAAAATGGGAATTTCACTTTCCTGGAGCTTGCGCCATTGAGCTTGAGCTTCGGCAAAGGCTTGTCGAAGACCCCTTCCAACATGGGGTTGCAATGATGTCATTTGTTCTCGTCGTCCTCCTTGCCGGCGTATTGAGAAAGTATGGATGGGATTTTCTTCGAGGTAATTTTCGCATGCACTTTGCCGTTTACCGAGACGACCGGCGCCAGTGCACAGCAGCCCAGACAAGCCACGCGTTCGAGGTCAAACTTGCCATCTTCGGTCGTTTGGCCGGCCTTGATTCCCAGATGCTGCTGTAACTCCTGGAGGAGCTGATGACCCCCACGAACGTGGCAGGCTGTTCCCTGACAGCTCCTGATGGTGTGCCGTCCCGGAGGACTGAAACGAAACTGCGTATAAAACGTGGCCACTCCATATATCTCGTTAGCCGATATTCCCATCAGCCTCTCAAGCTCTTCCACAGCTTCTTCCGACAAACAGCCGAACATTTCCTGTATATCCTGCAGGATTGCTATCAGACTCCCGCGGTTTGCAGGGTATCTCGCTAAAATATCTGTAATTAGAGGCTTCGGCGAGCTCGGTCGAGTCGATAAACTCTCTTTTGCCGGTCTTATCATTCTTGTCTATAAGCCCAAAAACGGTGTATAGCTGTAATTTACCCCGAAACGCAGCTTTTTAGATACAACTCGCGCGACACTTTTGTTTTTTTTAGGCCGAATTCCCTAAAAGGCCGGAATTATCACACAGACCGGCCCGTATGTCAAGAATTTTCGCGTGCTGAAACATTTTGGAAGTGCGTTAATTATGGATATCAGGAGAACAGGAAATCAGGATGGAGGATATTAAAGAATCAGGATACCAGGATGCAGAATATCGGGGACATCAGGAAAAGACAAATTTATCCTGATAACCTGGCACCCTGATACCCACTGCCTGATAACCTGGTCCGGCAATTCTGCCGGACTCGCTGCCGTATATTCAAACCTGATTATCAGGTTGGCTCGCTTATTGAATTACTCGTGCCAGTTAGTTATCGTGAAGTAAACAGCCTCGTCATTTATACTAACATCTCTCAGCGTCACGTCGTAGTTAAAGGCGCCCGAGTTTCGCTGCTCAAAGCTCTTGGATACAATTGACCCGTATATGTTAGCGGAGTTGTCCATCACTACATCCGCGTTGGGGGCGTAAATTGCTCCGTAAAAATCGGTGCTGTTCTTAAATCGTATAGTCTCGCAGCTATCGAGACCGTATATTTTGAGTTTCTTTGCGTCTTTGGTCAGGTTGTTGACATTGCTTGAGTTTTTACCTTCAAAATTCCCGCCTAAATACAGGATTAGAGATGCATCGTTCTCTATCCCCAGCTCGGCAGAATTACCGAGGATTATGTCGCCGGTAATATAAAGTATGATGTCCCCGCTAATTGTAACTGTTTCGCTGTTCCCAAGGTCAATGCCGCTATACCTTGCGGAATTGGTTATTGTTGTATCATTTTGTATAGTTCCGCTGGAGGGCAGCGACTGCAGCCACTCCGGTATCGTTATTGGTTGCATAACGTATCTTTCCGTCAAAGCGCGAGTATCGCCGGTTACAGTCGCGCCGTAGTCGTTAATTGCAACACTTGGGTTTCCGCCCACACCCACAACAACATCACCATATACAATTGCCGAGTTTCTCAAAACAACGGAGCCTGATGCGGTGTTGTTCGTGCCAATCTGCATAATTTTGTCGTCTTCGGTGTAATTGTACCAGTCCACTACGGCTGAGTTTTTTAGTTCCATACCGTTTTCCGTGAAGATTGCTGCTTCAAACGGCCCCGTAAGCCGTAAGGTGCAGCTAACTGTTCTTTGGGTCTGGCCGAAAGTTCCAGTGGACACGACAGTATAGCCGCCGCCGAGCTCACCTGTAACTGTGTAACTAAAGACTGCGTCACAATTGGGCAGGCTCATATTTGTTGCCTGCGGCAGGCTGCTGCCATTCCAGGGTTCAACTTTCAGCTTCTCGTTCATTTCAAAGAGAGCCTTTACCAGTCCGGCGTCGGCGGCGGAGCGGGCTGCTATGTCGGAGGCAGTTCGTATGGAGTTAAGGCGGCTGTGCAAACCGAGACTCAGCAATCCTGCACCCATTGCAAGCAATATCAAGACCGCAACCGCTGCCAGCGGTATTGCAGAGCCGCGTTTTTTTGATTGTCGCAGCCTGTTCATATTCTCACCTTCGTCCACAACAAGTCGATACCCACAACCCAAAAACCTGATTCCGATGAGGAAGATTAAATAACAGCATCAGTCGTCCTCTTCTTCTATAAGTACAGGCGGAATATCCGAAGTTGATGACTTAAGAACCGCCCTCATACCACCGCTTTACTACGAAGCTTACACCCTCATCGCTTATGCTCACATCGCGCAAAGCTGCGTCATAATAGAAAGTACCATTATTTTTTATCGTAAAGTTCTTAGCGGTAACAGACCCGTGCAAAACTGCATTGTTCTTAAGAATGATATCCGCATTGGGAGCGTAGATAACCCCGAACACATTGCTGTTATTCTTCAATTCGAGGACCTGGGGGGCCGTTCCGGTAGCATACAGTTTCAAGTCTGCGCATTTGCCGCTCGGATTGTTGATTCCCGCACCATTGACGAATGTCATATTTCCATCCACGTAAAGAGTTAAAGACGAGCCATCGTTTATCCGAATCTCGCTGGAGTTGTCCATACTAATATCGCCGGTTATGTGCAGTACAACGTCTCCACCACTTATTTCAATTAAACCGCCGTTATTTAGCGAAGTAATGCCGGCATATACTCCATTGTCCGCGGGGCTGAGTATAGTCGTGCTCTGGACATCTATAGTACCTTTATCGGGAAGTGCCGGCGGAGTTATTGTTGGCAGCTCGTACTCCTCGCTGAGGGCATATATTGTTCCGGTAATAGTACCTCCGCTCTGCACTACAGTCTGGGGGTCGCCGCCAACGCCTACTACAACATCCCCGGCGATTGTGCCGCTCCCAAAGGTTATACTGCCGGGCGCTGTGCTAAGAGTGCCAATCTGTACATTTAAGTCTGTCTCTCCTGTATCCGAGTTATAGCCAACAACCTTATTATTTTGCTCCATTACGATTGTTTCTTCCACAAAAATTGCATGCTCAAATAATCCCTGCAGCCTTAAGGTCGCATAGACTGTTCTTGTGGCCTGTTCAGCTTTTCCTACCGACTTAATAGTATAGCCGTTCGTGAGGTCCCCCGTAACTGTGTAACTAAATGTTGCGTCACAGTTGGGCAGGTCTGTGTCTGTTGCTTGTGGTAGAGTGCTGCCATCCCAGGGTTCAGCTTTTAACTTCTCGTTCATTTCAAACAGAGCCGCTGTCAGCCCTGCGTCGGCAGCACATCGGGCTGCAATATCAGAAGCGGTTCGTGTGGAAAAAGTACGGCTGTTCAGACCCAGACTAAGCAGCCCGGCTCCCATTGCAAGCAATATTAAGACCACAACTACGGCCAGCGGTATGACCGAGCCACGCTTTTTTGATTGTAGCAGCTTTTTCATATTCACTTCCCCCCTCTTTTTAGGAGACGATTTTTTTAATTGTGCGTAACCGCAGACGAGACAACTGTGTTCGTCTGCGTCCCGTTATCGAGTTTAAGTATCATTTGGATGGACCGGCCGACCTGCTCGAACGTGCAGACGGATACATTCCCGCAGACGGTCTCGACCGATAGTGTTTCCTTCGGATTCAGTCGGCCGTACTCAACATTCAGGTTACCGTTAGCCACATAGAAACGTGCATAGCGGTCAACGACAGCCGAATCGTCACTTGCGTAGTAATAGACCTCGACCCAGCTGCCTGCATCATTGAACAGGAACTTGTCCTTGCTTGCCGTTCGCATTACCGCGTCGAACTTCCTCCTTGCTACATAGCCGTCCGTAACGACATCGGAGTATATACGTTCATACTGGACGCTCCAGCCTCGCTGGCCGTCAACTAAGGCCGTGCCGATAGCAAGCACGACAATAACCATAATTGCCGTGGCCGTTACCAGCTCTATAAGCGTTAAGCCCCCTGAGGCTGTTAATCTTTTATTAGTCATTGCCGTCTCCATCACCCGTTATAAGGCGTAGGTTGTGAGCTTAAAAGATTTATCTACATCAGCAATGCTGCTTGGTCCCTGGGCTCGCTGCGCCCAGGCTACAACGACATTCAATGCCCTCAATCCGGTACTAACGTCTTTCCAGGATAAAGTGATATAGTAGTTATCGCCATTTAACGTAATGGTGTAGCTTCCCAGGAGGGTAAAATCCGCGGGTTTGTCGGGGCCGGCGCTTGGGGTGATTGTCAGGGCTGAACCAAAATATGCTGCCGGATTATAGGTCTCGGTGCCTCCGAGACCCCGCCAATTTTCGCAGAGCATCAGTCCGATTCGGGCGGCTGTTATCTTTGCGGCAGCTTTCCGTGCATCCAAGGCGGAATAATATCTAAAGTTGGAAGTTCCGACAAGCGCCGCTAAGAGGATAGCAATCGCAATCATTATGCTGACTAACGAAACTCCCCGGCGACACCGAATTTTGCATGCTTTCGGGACCATTTTAACTCTCCTCAACTTGGGAAAAGGCCCGGCTCGTTGAGACAATACTGCCCATTTTTCACCGCCAGAACTGCTTTAACCCCCGCTTGTTGCTGGCGGGGGTTAACAACGGCTGCCCCCAGTACCAGATTTTAATCGACATAAATTGCCATTAAGTTTACACGAAAACCACCTCATTCAACCAATGGCAATAAACCCCGTTAGAAAACAACGTCTTTCTTCTAACGGGGTAAACCCCACAAGCAGCTCAACCCCGTTAGAGCCTTTTCCTTTCGGGCCTCTAACGGGGTCAAGCAAAGGCTGTACATTTCCCACTTATTGAGGGTCGTAAGCATAATATCGGCGTGTAAATCTCTTTATCCCCCACCATAGTTTGCTATTTAAAGTATAGCCCAAAAAACCACAAAAGCAAGTAACCACACGTCTATTCGAGATAGTGTGGTGTTATGGAAAATCCGGAGTTACAGTCTGCGTGTTTCTCCGTAAGGAGTCCTTCGGACAAACAGCGGCTTATGGGTTGGTCCGATATTTTTTAGACGATAGATTGCATTAACAGACATTGCGCGGGAAAAAACGCCTCGGTCATAACCAAAACGCGCAGCAGCGTCCGAGAAAATCATCTACACAGTCCACAGGATGCCTTACGGCATATCCCTTACGGGAGTAATCTTCTCGCAAAAGCTGATACTACTAATCTGCCGTCTGGTGCTTATGGTCTTCGGCGGCTTGTATTTCTTCTTTTTCTCCGCAGTCCGGCAGAATTGCCGGATTACGGCACTGTTTTTGTTGCAAAACCACGGAACTGATTTTTGAGGTAAATTCGGAAATTGTCAGAGGAGGTGGTTTTGGCCGCTCAGCCTGGGCAGGCTTGTTATTGTCAGCCTCGACGGCAATGATGGCCTTTTGAACAGCCTGCTCAGCGGGTTCATCCGTTAAGGGTCGCAAGTATATAGAAGAGGAGGAGGCCTGTTGCTCGGCCCAAATCAATTTCTCTCGAATCAATTCCAAAAGTGCCAGGAACAATCCAATCATTGCAAGACGATTGGCTCTGGACTCGAAAAGGCGTTCAAAAATCATCGGGCCTTCTGTTTGCAGCCGATGCAAAATCTCTATCTGATACAAATCAATGGGGGTATCGTCCTTGATTCGGCTGATGTCACCAATAGTGCCGGTGGCCTTGCATATTGAATCGAAGGCCTCGAGCAGGTCCCAGATACTGACCTGTTCAATATCAATCTCAAGCTCGGCGTTAGGCTTTAGTAGTTCAACAATAGTGCCGGGACGCGGGAAGCGTTCTTTTTGCTCGTCGGCGGCAACATCAAGGAGATTAGCGGCATCCTTGAACTTCTTGTATTCGAGGAGCTGGCGGATAAGCTCTGCGCGGGGGTCGGCCAAATCATCCTCTCCGAGCAGGGCTGAATCGGGTTCCGCTTTCGGCAGGAGCATTGCCGATTTTATCTGCATCAACGTTGCGGCCATTACCAGAAAGTCGCCGGCAACGTCAATGTCAAGGCTTTTGAGCATTTCGATATAGTGGATGTACTGGTCGGTTATTTTAGCGATGGAAATATCGTAAATATCCACCTCCTCCTTGCGGACCAGATACAACAGCAAATCCAGAGGCCCTGCGAATATATCAAGATTTACGCGGTAATCGGCCAATTTATGCCCTCGGTATTTATGCCCTCGGTATTATTGCTCCTGTCTCTCTTGAGATTCCTGAGATTCCAAGATTTCCTGTGCTTGCTTAGCCTGGCTTTCGAAAACTTGCAGTTTTGCTTCAGAAGGAATCGGATACGGGAGCCCAAACTTCTCGCCTATTACAACCGATTTAATTCCAAAATCATCGAGCAACTGTCTGGCTAAATCGGCTTCACTGTAATCTGTGAACTTCGCGATTGTAACAAGCTTATCAGCCATAATTATCTTCTCAGTCCGACAGCCTGACGGGCTTTTTCGAGCGTCTCCCGGGCCACGGCTTTCGCCCGCTCGGCGCCGCTGGCAAGAACTTCTTTGACATGGTCGATATTACTTTCAAGCTCGGTTCTTTTCTGTCGGAACGGCCTGAAATAATCTGTCATCAGCTCGGCGAGGCGTTTTTTGGCCTGGCCATAGCCCATGCCGCCATTTCGATATTTGCTCTCCCACCCGGCTAACTCCTCCGGCGAGGCAACAAGCTTCAAAAGCGCAAAGACGTTGCATTTGTCGGGGTCCTTGGGGGCTTCGACCGGCGTGGAGTCGGTAACGATTTTCATAATCTTTCTTCTGACGCTTTTTTCAGGCTCGAATATCTCGATGGTATTTCCGTAGCTTTTGCTCATCTTTCGGCCATCGACACCCGGGACAACGGCTACGGATTCGATGATGTGTTCTTTCGGAACGGTGAACACTTCGCTGTAAGCATTATTGAATCGGATTGCGATGTCGCGAGTAACCTCGATATGTTGTTTCTGGTCGGCGCCCACTGGTACTAAATCCGATTGGTAAATGAGGATGTCTGCGGCCTGGAGCACCGGATATGCGAACAGCCCGTGATTAGGGGCCAGACCCTGAGCGACTTTGTCCTTGTAGCTTGTGCATCTCTGCAACAGGCCCATCGGGGTTATGCAGGAAAGCAGCCAGGTCAGCTCTGTAACTTCGGGCACATCGGACTGGCGCCAGAAGATGGTTTTTTCGGTATCGAGGCCAAGAGCGATATAATCCATTGCGACATCAAGCGTATGGCCGGCAACTTCGGCCGGCGTTGGGTTGCTCGTAAGCGCATGGAAGTCGGCAATGAAATAAAAGCAATCGTGCTCAGCCTGTAGCTGCAGGTGCTGACGCATGGCACCGAAAAAGTTGCCTATATGAAGCTTGCCGGATGGTTGTATGCCTGAAAGAACCCTCAAAATTAAGCTCCCGATACCGAAAACCCAAAAACTTATATCCGAAAACGCAAAACTATCACATTAAAAATAACGGTATTAGAAACGGATGTCAATGATTTACAATCAAGAATATAGGATTGTTATTTTCAGGCAAGGCGTATCGAAATTCCAAATCCTAATCTCTAAACAATCTCAAATCTCTAAATCCTAATGTTCTCCCCTGGGGACGCCTTACGGTGAAAACCTTTTTGTTTTGTATTTGGAACATTTGGTCATTTGAATTTGTTTAGGATTTAGAATTTAGTGCTTCATCTTTTCTTTGTGCTTTTGAGTTTAGGCTCGGGTCGCGCAGCCAGCAACAAGCGGGGGTTGACGTCTCTCTGAAATCCTTGTCACAAATTCTTTGTCCAATCCCCCTCCCTTGTGCCGTGATAAGTCCTCAGCACATACTCAAATTTGCTTACGGACCTTGGCTTGAGCGTTAGGGTGAATTTGACGGTGTCCTTGTCCACTTCCTCGAATTTGTCAAAGTCGCCGTTTCTGGTTAGCTTCCAGTACGAGGTGTTGAAGTTGCGTTTTATCTCGACCTTAACGTCAATATCGCGAGTGTTTTTAACTTCGACTTTGAAAGTGCGAATCTCGTCCCAGCCGGAAACGTTGCCTCGCCCGTCGAATCTGTAATTATCCGTCTGGAAATCCATCAACGTCGGCTCGACAACAACGTTGGCGACCGCGCCGAGGTTAAGCTCCACGTCCTCATCCACAGGGATATACTTAAACGAAGACTGTCCCGTATAAGATAAGTGCCCCTCACCGCCGGCATTTCTATAAACCTTCAGCATACCGCCGGGGATTGGAGTTTCGCCTAATTCGTGCTCTTTGTCGTTTTTGAAGCTGAGAAACCGCACGACAAATTTTCCATAGCGTTCTTCTTCGTATTTGTAAAGATTCACCACCGGCACCTTGTCAACATCAAAGCTGAGCAGCCGTTTCGACCAGCCGGTCGGTATCGTTTCGGTCCCTTCGATTGTATAGAGAAAATACTCGCTCAGACCTTCTTTCTCGATTTCTTTGGGCATTAGAGCCATAGGAGGTGGGGGGGCAGCGGCCCTTGCCAGACTCATCACCTCTTTAGCCACTTCCAGCCTTTGTTTCAATTCTTCCAGTTCAGGTTCTATTAAACTTGGTCTGCCATAAGGATACTGCCGTCTTGCAAGCTCAGCAATCTCATCGAGTATGTGGACTTTGCCGACAATCAGTCGTGTCTGGGCGTTTTCGTAATCCTCGCCGCTGTTGTTGGTTACCCGCACATAGCCCTGCAGGCGCATCATCTTTTCATCTTCTGTAAGCGTGCCCATATAAAACGCCCGCCACGACAGGCCGCTTGTCAGATATGAAATCTCCACCGGCACTTTACCGCGAACGGCGCTTTCGATATTCCATAAACCCAGGTTCATTACCCTCGGCGGATAAGTTAGTTCGGCAATATCAATTTTATCTGCATCGGCCTTAGGCAGCATCTCCAAGCTGGTCGGGTCGATGAGTGTATTGGCCCAGGAAAATTGCAGCTTGTTTTCTCCGTCTTTCAGCGTCAGTGCCCTGCTTTCACGCACCAACGTCATATCCGCCGAGTTATAAATCGTAAGCTGCACCGTATCCCGCGAAGGCAGTGTAACCAAATCGACTTTCGCCCGGCTAACGCCGGTCATCACAACGATTACCAGCAGTGTGAATATTATGCGCTTCATTTTGTTGCTCCTTTAGTTTGGAAAGGTCAAGGTTTTATCTTCTTATCACGGGCTCCGGTCTCGGAGGTTCCGGCCTTATATCTACTCCCGGCCGTATATTACGGCGATGATAGTGCATCGTCAGCTCCTTCGTGGCCGGGCCGTCCGCGGTGCGGGCGGGAAGCTCAATCTCAAACTCAAGCGTATTAGCGTCCTTTTTCTCGTACTGCATATTACACTTTTCCATATCCCACTGGCCGGGGATGTGCTGTATCATCGTAAGTACAGCAGGACTGTCCTTGAAATTCTCAATCTTTGCCGTGATTATTTCGTCGGTATCATAGAGAACAACTTTCGGGCTTTTATCGTTGTTCCTTCGTATGTTGATTTGAGTGTCCGTCATTTTGCGCTGCGTAACGACGATGTCCCTGCTGTCGCCGATATAGAGTTCCATTTTCTCGCCGACCGGCACCAGTGCCGTTACGTCCTCGCCCAAAAAGATGGTGCTCTCGTGCCCGTCGTCCTGGAAAAGTCGTGCCTTGCCGCCCCAGAGGGCAAATTCGCCCAATCCGCTTTTATTGTCGTTGACAATTCGATAGCTAACGGGGATACCAACATTCCTGTTTTCCAGCTGTTCCGTGTCCCACGGCAGCTCGGCTGCATCGAACGTCCAGATTTTTGTAATCGGCACCTTCGCGGCGTTGAGAAACAGCATCTGCTTGGTCTCCTCGTGGTCGATGCCCTGCTCGAAGGCCTCGCCGTAATCCAGAAGCACCCGCGCCTTATCGAAATCCTCACCTGAGAAATTCCGCAGCACTAAGTAGCTTTTCAAATCAACGAAGGTTTCAGCCTTGTCGGCCATCGCCTTGTAAGTAATCAGCCGGTCGATATTGCTCAGCAGGTAGCTGATTCGCGCCGTCTCGGCATAGTCACCATCGCTGCTGATTTCCCAGACCAGGGCCGCCTCATCAGGCGGATAACTTACATTCAGCAGTGTTACTTTATCCGGATGCTCAAGGACCCGCAGCCGGATTGAGTCGGCGTCAATGGAGACAGCCTTCCACGAAAAGTCCACCTTGTTAAGCCCTTTTTGCAATGTCAGCACTCGTTCTTCTTCAATCAACGTCGCCATCGGGTTGTCTAAGCGAATCACTGTCGCCGCCCGCTCAGGCAGAGCCACTAATTTGATTCTGCCTTCGGCTATGGTGACAACCACCAACCCCAAAACAATTGCGAAAATTTTGTTTCTTTTGCCGTTCATAATTCAATCTCCTAAAAGTTTACTTCTTACTTTTACATATTGTCATTCCTGCGAAACCCGTCCTGAGCGAAGTCGAAGGGTAAGCAATCTCAAGACTTTCTACTTCTAATTTTGCCTTATCCAATTTTCTTCTCGCACGCCGTGATACGTTGTTACCGTATATTCAAATACCTGCTTCTTTCGTGGTTCAAGATTTAGCTTAAAGCGAGCGTGCGTGGCATCGTACTTTTCATAGGCAATATCGGTCTGCATAGTCCAGTACGCAGTGCCGAAACCGCGGGTAATTTCAACCTCTATGGCTAATGTACGAGTATTCGTAATTTCTATCTTCCAGGTTCGTATTTGATCCCAGCCGGCAACGTTGCCCTTCGTGTCGAACATAAAATTATCCGTCTTAAAATCCATCATCTTCGGCTCAACGCCGACCAATCGGGCCGGGCCAAGATTTAACTCAACCTCTTCATCCACCGGAATATATTTAATATTCGTCCCGCCCACGTATGATAAATAGCCTTCGCTGTCGGCCTGGCTGTAAATCTTGACATCCCCGTCCGGAATCGGCGTTTGACCAAGATTGTGCTCTTCATCGTTTGCGAACTTAACAAATCTTATTGTCTGCTCGCCCCAGCGCTGCTCGTCGTATTTATACAAACTCTCGACCTCAATATCAGCGGCATCGAGCGAAAGCAGTCTCTTGCCCCACTGGTTTGGTATGGTCTCTGTGCCTTCAATCGTGTAGAGGAAGTACTCACTGAGCCCTTCTTTGACGATTTCCTTACGCCTCAATTCTGTGTCGAGTTCTTTTTCAGCATACGCATAGATAAGTTTTTCATCGAGGCGTTCAGGTTTTTCTTCTAAGGCCCGAAAACCACCGTAAGCATCAAACTCCACTGGTTCGTTGTAAGGATACTGGCGTTTTGCAAGCTCGGCTATCTCATCGAGGATATGGACTTGACCGACAATCAGGCGGGTCTGGGCTTTTTCATAATCCTCGCCGCTATTATTTCCGACCCTTACATAGCCGGACAATCGCATTGTTTTTTCATCTTGCGAAAGCGTGCCCATATAGAACGCCCGCCAGGAAAGTCCGCTGGTAAAATACGTTATCTCGAACGGTACCTGGCCGCTGACCTCTGAGCGAATGAGCCAACGGCCAAGCTCCCGCAGACTCGCTGGAAACACCAACTGCTGTATATCAATTTTGTCGCCCTGGGCCAAGGGCTCCAGGGACAGCGAAGTCGGGTCAATCAGCGTATTGGCCCACATAAATTGCAGCCAGTTCCAGCCTTTTTTCAGCGTCAGATTCCGCCGCTCCCGCACGAGGGTCAAATCAGCGGAATTGTAAATCGTAAGCTGCACCTTGTCCCGTCTCGGCAGCGTTACCAGCTCAATCGCGCCTGCCGGCGCAAAAGGCGCCTGCTCAGCTATTGCAGCCGCAGCAGCTCCACCAACCGCAACATACCTGTCAGCTACCTTTCCCTTCGGCGCCATCGCAAATGTTGTCTTCTTAACTACGTCTTTATCCAGACCCCGAACTGATGTAATCTCCGGTTTGCTTGCGAGCACAATTTTCTCTTCCGCCAGAATCGTTTCTTTCGCAGCTTCGCGTTTCTTTGTCCCATCCTTACTTAACTGAGCAGCAACCAGCAGCAATCCAACCAACAGCACCGCCGCTGCCGAGCTAATCCACACCGGTTTCTTAAACCGAACGACCCTTGTCCGCAAAGGCTGCTCTGTTTGCTCTATAACACGCGAAATCAAATCCTCGGAAATTTTAGTCTCTTCACGCAGCAAATCCAGGGCTGCAAATTTCCGCTGTAGTTTCTCCAGATGCTCACGGCATTCGCCACAGCCTTGGAGATGCTCGGCTGTCTCCTTCATCCGCGCCTCCGGAGCCAGTTTGAACTGGTATTCGATAAGCTCTCGTTCTGTAAGATGATTTTTCATTTTACTACCACCTAAACATCAGGTAATTTTTGCGCCAGCGTCCTGAGTGCCCTGTACATTTGCGTTTTAACCGTCCCGAGAGAGCAGCCCAAAACCTTTGCTACTTCCGGGTAACTTATCTGCTGGTAATAGGCCAGAACAAGCGTCGCCCGTTGTCTTGCCGGCAGCGATTCAATAGCTTCTCTGACCTGTTGGGCCTGCTCAGCTTTTGCCGCCTCTTGCAAAGGCTCATACGAATCGTCCGCCAGTGCAACTGCTCCCAGCTCCTCGCCATTCCGGTCGGTACAATCGAGTTTCTGATTCAGCGATATAACTCGCATCCTTCTGTGCCTCCGCAAACCGTCGATAGCCACGTTTGTTGCAATGGTAAAAAGCCAGCTCTTAAACTGACTGCCGCGAAACGTATGGGCTTTTTCATGCACACGTTTGAAGGTCTCCTGAAAAAGGTCTTCCGCCTGGTGGTGATTACCGCTCATTCGCATCAAATATCCTAATATACCGTCCCCGTATCGGCGTACAAGCTCACTGAACGCCATCGGGTCGCCCTTACAATGGGCCTCGATTAAACTTTCGTCAGTGTTGTCCATTGAGGCAATTTACTCCAGCTACCAGTATAAACGGCTATCGTAGCCTATCGGTTGACAAATAATGAAGTAAATTTTCTGTAAAATTTGAGTTTCTTGATGCGATTTGCAGTCTTTTGTTTAGCCATCGCCGGCACGGCGATGTAAAGCCACGCCATTTACGTTCCCGTATTCCGGCGTTCTTTATCTGTCTTGTATTTCGAAATTCAGTATTCGATATATAACTAAGGGAAGTATATTTCTCTGGCTGGCTATCTTGTCTCTTTTTGCTCTGGCAGCGGTTTGTCCATTGCCCAGAAGACGGCGTTGATAAGCAATCGGCGAAATTGCGGATTTTGAAAGTCGTCCGGATGACCTAACGATGTATAGAAGATGCGGGATTGTTTATACCTGTTTGTCCAGGCCACCGGCTCAGGCTCCTTGTCGGGAATAGTGCCAATCAACAGCCGTGTTGTTGAATCGGTCAGCGGTCGCACTTCGTACAATGAGCCGATGCTTGTAAACGGCAGTTGCACGCCGGCAAGTATCGGATGCCCCTCGGCCCCGGCGGCGATAGTAACGGCGCACTTTGGTCCGCTGCCGTGATGACCGTGATAATTACCGCCTAAGACCTCAGGGTCTAACTTCTGCCATTCGAGAAAACCATCCGGTGCATTGCCGCGAGTGTCAAACGCATGGCTGGCAGTCCGTAAGCCAATCAATGGCCTGCCGCTGTCTAAGTAGTTGCGGAAATAATTCATTTGCTCGGCCGGCAGCGCTCTGCGCCGTGCGAACAGCACCGCTAAATCCGCATTCGTCAGCGCCTCCATACCCGCAATGTAGCAGCGTCCTTCACCTGTTTTGTTCGTGCTGCCTTGCAGTACCTCACAGTAAAGGCCGTATTTTATTTCCAGCTCGTGTGCAAACTCTGGCAGTGTATGGGCGGCCTCATATTCGCTTTCGGCTGAAATGAACACCGCACGCGGACGTTCGTCGTTTTTGAAACAAAACTGCGGCTGGCCCGTGAATACCGTTGAAGTAATTGTCAGGCAGACGTACTTTTCTATATGCTCGACTATTAGGTCGGTGCCGGTAAAATGGCTGACAAAGGGGCTCATCCTTGAATTGTACATTGTATCGGTCATATCTCGCATCAGCACCACGTTTTTGCCGTACCTGGCCATATTGCGAAGCCCGAAGGGTCGGCCGAGAACGCACATATTGGTATGCACGCCCATAAAGATAACGTTGTCGATGCCGCGCTGCTCTAACAGGTTCCATATTTCCACGCCCGAATCGCTGATTGCGTCCTCATTGCGAATCTCGATTGCTTCTACCTGCCTGCGCCAGGGCGAGCCCTGCTCGCACTTCGGCTGGCAATCGCAGCCGCCGTCCGAGTGGTCGATTGGGTATCCTGTGGTTTCTTCCTTATCGTCAATCCAGTTACACCATTTACTTATATCCTCAGGAATATTCGCAGCCTTAGGTGCATCCTGGGCATGCTTGCGAGCCGGATGGTTCTCGTAAAAATTGACCGTGCCGCTGGGCGAATGTACTATCAATATGCCCATGTTACGCGCTTTGCGAACAATCTCATTCATTTGCGGCGCAAGCTCCGCAACCCGGCTGGTCGCACCTTTACACCAGTGCTCATTCCACATATCACAAATGATGATAGCGGTATGCTTGGGGTCCCATTCGAGCTTATTCTGCACGACCCTGAACCGACCCGTGCCGTCGGACAACGGTTCACGACCGCGTGCATCAAGGGCCAGTTTTTGTTCAGAGCCGCCGGCACCCTCGGCCCGGACCAGAGTATAAGGGCTAAGTAATAAGCCCGACAACAGTATGCAAACAACGGCTAACATCCTGAATCGACGAGTCTTCATAATAATTGTCTCCTAAAACTTGAGTGGCGAACCATTACAGCAGGTAGCGCCACATTGCCACCTAAAAAATACCCGGATTTATTGTTTATTATCCGGCGGTAGGATAGCACAAAGGCAAACTGAATACAAGCTTATTACTCACATATCGGGTGTTGTATGTGTCCAAGCATGGCGATATGTCTTGTTTGGTTTGCTATTTCTATTGGGTTCACTTCATGGGAAAACACGGACGAACACGACGCCGTGTCTCGGGACCTGGTTTGGGCACCAGGATTACCTTTTCCTCTTTGATAACCGGCTGATTTGATTTAAAACTTGAACTACAGCTCAGAAGATTTGCGATTAAAACCGCACAGATGATAAGTCGGATAAAGCTTGCTCCGGCACCTTGTTGACGAATTCAATTCATTGTATTTATCCTTAACAATTTGTGCGTTGTTCCTTATGTTCAACACTTTCGCCAGAGTGGGCTGACGGGCTGTAGAGTTTTAAAGCATTGCCAGCCAGCCGCCGTCCACGTAGATGATTTGTCCGGTGATAAAGTCGCCTGCTTTTGATGCAAGCAAAACCGCTGTGCCCACGAGGTCGTCGGGCTGTCCCCATCTTCCAAGCGGAGTTTTTGAAAGGACCCACTTGGTAAAATCTTCATCGGACCACAGCGGCTCCGTAAGCTCAGTTGCAATATAGCCGGGCCCGATGGCGTTTACATTGATATTGTATTTGGCCCACTCCACCGCTAACGTTTTTGTCAGCATAAGCAGGCCGCCCTTGCTGCTGGCGTATGCTGCGGTGGTCGGCCTGGCACCGTGACATGTCAGTGAGCCGATATTGATAATCCTGCCGGCTTTCCCAACCTGTTTTCGATGACGGCAAAAGGCCTGCGAGATTACCAACACGGCGGTCAGATTGACCTCAATGACCTGTCTCCAGGTCTTCAGGTCAATGTCTTCGCTTGGCCCGCGAACGGTCATCCCTGCACAATTGGCGAGAATATCTATGCCTTTCGTTTCGGAAACTATATTCTCGAAGAGAGCTTCTATCCCTTTTATGTTTCCGAGGTCAAATGTGAAGGTCCACACCTTCTTTTCGGTAACAGTCTGAATTTGCTTTTTAGCGGCTTCAAGCGGCTCTTTACTACGAGCGACGATTGCAACATCGGCTCCATATTCGGCCAGGCCTTTTGCCACCGCAAAACCGATACCTCTGCTGCCGCCGGTAACCAGCGCCGTCTTGCCTGATAAGCTAAAAATTCCGCTTTCCATAACAGCTTAATAGAGCAGAAAAGCTTCAAAATAGCAAGTCGGAAAGCGGCAATTACATATTCGACAAATAGAGTGTTCAATTGATTTTGCTTTACGCACAATAAAAGCTGTGCGAAAATACCTTTTACACTTTGAGGTGTTGAGATTTAAGACAGGGGTATTTATCAGGCTCATTATTTTGAAGTGGGTGTATTATGAAACGCACAACGTTGAATTTTATTATTGATTTGGTTGCTTTTTTAGACCTGCTGGGTTTGGCGTTTACCGGTTTCATTATGAAGTACATCCTGCCGCCTGGCAGCGGCGGGTATGGCCGAGGATTTCGAGGAGGCCGCGGGCCTGTGGAAGAGATTAAATCTTTATGGTCGATGACCCGCCATGAATGGGGCGGTATCCATTTCTATTTAGCTGTTATTTTTGCCGTTTTGATGGTGTTGCATATCATTCTGCATTGGGGCTGGATAAAAGCTTACTTCAAATCTCTGTTTTGTATTTCACGAAAAACAACCAGCCAATAGGTTAGGAATCTTTGCGTAGATTAACAAGGTTAAGAGCCGGATTTTTAAAAATTGGTGGAAATTGGGGGATTTTCAGTTTTTTTTCTGATTTTAGGGGCAAATCCTTGTTTTTGGGTTAAAAATGGGGGTTGGTATGTCAATATGCGGAGTATAGGTAAGATAGGAAAGAAAAATACGTCAAAAAATGAAGGAAAATGAGGCAAAAATGAGCAAAAATTCATAAAAATGCGCGCTTTTTGGGTATAAATTCATCTAAAATTAGCACTTTTTTGAAATTAACATTTTGTTAGTTTGGGCAAGATAGGAAATCTCGAAGATTATAGGACGTTGCAGTTGGTGGTGATGGTGGATCTAATCAGGGGAAGATATAGTTAGTCTAGTCGAGGTGGTTAGTTGAGTTGGGTAGGTGGTTATATTGCCTTCTAAAATATTATCGGACGTTGCAGTGGGTGGTGGTGGGGAGTGGATCAGTGAGTAGTGAGCTAAAGTGAACTAAAGTGCCTAAAGTGAGCTAAAGTGAACTAAAGTGCCTAAAGTGAGCTAAAGTGAACTAAAGTGCCTAAAGTGAGCTAAAGTGAACTAAAGTGCCTAAAGTGAGCTAAAGTGAACTAAAGTGCCTAAAGTGAGCTAAAGTTGGATAACAGAAAACGGAGGACAGAAGGCGGACGACAGAGGACAGAAGGCGGAGGACAGAGGACGGATGACAGAAGACGGACGATCAACGACGGAGTATGAAAAGAATATAAAATATCAAACAAGGAATGACGAATAAAAAAGTGAGGTACTTCGACTACGCTTAGGACTTTTGGGTTTTCTTTGTTGGATTTTGGGGGTAAAATGTCTGGGTAGATGCTCAATACTGGATACTCGATGCTGTATGCTTCCGCCTTCGCTGAAGCTACGGCGGACAAGCGATAATCGGGGTTCAGTGAATGGTTACAAAAATTCGTATTATTTCAAAAAATCTGTCTTGATAATGGGATGTAATTTGATTATATTCACTGCCTTGTATTAATGTTCTAAACACTTTTTTATTATGTCAATT
>Ga0315296_10000074_pt1 | contig 102158 bp, 108 predicted proteins | sample YL17G14_18_MG_FD_203921 | JGI IMG/M metagenome (GOLD analysis project Ga0315296, IMG submission 203921) | Sediment microbial communities from Yellowstone Lake, YNP, Wyoming, USA - YL17G14_18 | ecosystem: Environmental > Aquatic > Freshwater > Lake > Sediment | place: USA: Wyoming | collected... | reverse complement strand
AGCCCTTATTCACGCTGGTCTATGATCAAAAGAATGTGCCGGTGAAAAGTGCGAAAGTAGTCTATGAGGTATTATCGTTGGGAGGGCAGGGCACACTCAGGGGCAAGAGTTGCCAGAACACTGATGTGTACTGTTTCATGACATAACTGACAGGTATGGGAGGCGTTGGAGCACCAGGGAGAAGAGTTGATCGGAGAGCATGAGATATGATGAAAGGAAGCGATCAGGTCCATATCTCTCCGTGATGAAAGCTTGGAGGACTTTTGGGGGAAGATAATGGGTGCACTTCTCCCTTGTGAAATGAGAGGGGGGCAGCACGATTTCAAGCAGCGTCTTTCAGGACATACGAACCGAGAAGACCTCCGGCGAATTTGATTCTCTTGACGGTCGAGCCTTTTTGATACAAAGGGATGATATTGTCCTTTCCTTTCAGTTTCTCACGCGGGATTGAGTTCTGGATTCCCTGATGGGGGCGGAAGCCGTTGTAGTAGGCAACATATTCATGGAGCATCCAGGTGAGGTGTCGTCTGCTGACGATGAGCGTCCTATTCATAAGTTCTTCCTTGAGGGACTTCCAGAGCCTCTCGATCTTGCCATTGGTCTGGGGGTGACCAACAGCGCATCTCTTATGAGTAATTCCATGAGATACAAGGAAGGTATCGAACTGTGTTCGGAAGCAGGAGCCATTATCTGTGAGGAGAGAGAGGGGGGATCCGTAACGTCCTATGACATCCGTAAGGCAGGAGAGGATCCATCTTGCTGTAGGGAGGATGCCCACCGAGAAGCCCACGATCATCCGGGAATAATCATCCAGAACGATGCAGAGGTAGAGGGGAATGACCCTCCAGAGGCGTGTCCTGAACACATCCATGGCCCACATCTCATGGGGCCGGTGTGTCACGATCTTTATCCAGTCCAGACAGGTCTGAAGAGAAGGAGGGACGATCTCGTGACGGATGAGGATCCGTCTTACAGTGCTGCGATGGATGATAATGCCCAGGGTTTTTAGCTCTCCGGCTATTCGTTCATACCCCCACCATGGGTTCTCTCTTTTCATTCTGCACACAAGTGCCTCAATGTCCTCTGGGTCCTCTGGGGTTTTCGAGGGAAAGTTCTGTGAGCGTCGGGAGCAGGGGAGGAGCGCTACGATCCTTCTTCTCTTGAGAGCATAGACCCAGGTCTTGATGGTTGTCAACTTTACCGGGAAGATGTCCTTGAGAGAGGAAGCCTGGGGAAGAAGGGAAGCAAAGGCCAAGGAGAGTTTTTCTCTGAGGCTCAATTGAGGCCTTTTTGTGACCTCCAGAAGCTTCTGCTGAAGTATCCTGTTGGCCAATTTCAGGAGTTCGATCTGATACAGAGCCTCTTCGAGTTTCAGGCGCAGGAGCCTTTCAGGAGAGAGAGGGCCGGGGGGAGGGCGGATGGTCGCAATCAGAGGAGTGAGCCGTACCAGGCCGGAGCACATCCTGCTTATGAATTTTATATAGAGTGGGAGGAAGAGTATTCTGAGCATGGAGCACCTCCAGGGTTGACTGTGGGCCATTATACACAGCGTGTTCGATTCTTCCTAAGATCCCCTGAGTGCTTCCAATTCAATCTATTGTTTCCTTCTCTTCTCCCTGGGGGGTATACTTTTTAGGACATGGCGGAGGGTAGATTGAGAAGAGATAGGACAGCAACTCCGGACCCTATTCCATAAATTTCCCCCTTTGGACGAGATTCTATGGGTATTCCTAAGACTTTTCCAATTTCACCCTATGAAGGGGCGACCGAGGTCAGGAATGAAAGCAATACGCCACCCATCCGATCTCTTATTCTTCAAGATCTCAAGGAGTTCTTTCAAGGTTTCAGCCCAGGCAATAAGTTTGGGGCTCTCTTCGTCTGTCAAGGCGACCCACTGCTTCTCGTGGCCTTCGATCTCTTGAGAAATATCAATAGCTGGCATATCAAATCTCCTTATTTTATATATCATATAAGAAGGGATTTTGTCCACTATCTCTTTCTGAGCATATATCAGGACAGGAGAAGCCCCAGAGGGATGGCCCATAGCCGTGCGTCCAACTGGACAGACTGGACTCCATTGTAGGCAAGCACGGCAGCATGGCAGTTCGGGGTCTTCCCCAGAAACGCTCGAAGTCCCGTGAGATCGCCCTCGGTCCAGCGGCTTGTAGCCGTGACCTCAATGGCCATCACCTTTCGTCCTGCTTCAATGACGAAGTCCACCTCGTGCCTGCCCTGGATATTCCAGAAATAGAGCCGTGCCTGGGGCCAGTGGGCCTCAAGGAGGTTCGAGAGGTTCTGGGCCACATAGGTCTCACACATTGCTCCCCAGAGGGGCTCATGTGTCGAGGAACTCAAGTCCTCAATGCCAGTGAGGTAGCAGGACAGTCCAGAGTCCGACAGATAGAGCTTTGGAGATTTGATAAGCCGTGAGGTTCGGTTGCCAAGGAAAGGGCTCAGCCGCCGAATGATGAACGAGGTCTCCATCAAGTTGAGGTATCGAGATGTCGTAGTGCTGGTGAGCTTGGCATCCCGGCCGAGCTCGCTTAATTTAAGTATCTGTCCTGTCCGAAGCGCGGCCAGTAGTAAGAGGCGACGAAGTTCAAGGAGATTAGAAACCTGGGAAATCTGTCGTAAGTCCCGCTCTATGTAGGTCTGCTCATACCCCTTGAACCATACTGTCGGGTTGCGAAGTTTCTCAAGGCACACCGGCGGCATTCCACCCAGAAGGATCTCAGAAGGCTCAATGGTGGCAACACGATTTTCATGGATCTCAAGGGTATGGAAAAATTCTGTCAGGAAAGGGTGAGAATTCACATCTCCAATCCTTTCCCGTCTGCTGAATGGATGTAATGTGAGATACACTGCACGGCCGGCCAAGGACTCGGCAACGCCCTTCAGAAGTGCAAAGTTCGCCGAACCTGAGAGAAGAAAATGGCCCGGCTTTCTCTCATGGTCAACCATCTGCTTTATAACAGTCAGGAGCTCCGGGCATTTCTGTGCTTCGTCCACGGTTACCGGTGCGTCCCCCCGTAAAAACCCTTCGGGATTGCGCTTGGCTGCCTCTAAGTGAGCGAGATCGTCCAGAGAGATGTAGCGGCGTCCCCTGAAAGAGGGGTCTTCCTGAAGAATGGTGCTTTTCCCCACTTGGCGCATGCCTGTCAAAACAACCACAGGCATGTCAGCCAAGGCATGTATAACACCTTGAACTACCTCTCTTTTTTTGTAAGCTGTCATAATATAACAAGCTATAGCGTCATTTTGACATATTACCAATGAAAAATCAACCTGGAGACGCATCGCGGTGCACAAGTGCCCCTCAGAGTGCCCCGGAAACAGCCGAGGCGTCGGCGATTATGTATGTCCGGAGGCCCTATTAAAATGACAAGCTGCATCCGGAGCTCAGGGGGATGTATAACATGACCCAGGGGGATTTCTATTTTTCGTTGCAACTTGCCTATGATTGGACAGATGCCTTGAAGATAACGGGTGCCATCAATATCATTGGCGGTCCCTGGGAAACCTCCTTCCTCGGCTTCTACTCAGACAACTCCCACGCATCCCTACAGGTCCGCTACTCTTTCTGATCGCACACCTTAATTGGAGTATTAAATTCGAATGGTGTAGTATAAAAATTGAGGACAACAAACCACCGGAGGTGACAAAGTGAAGGGCAAGATTAAGAAAAAAGCTCCAGAGATCGTCCTCCATGAAGGCAAGCCTGCAGCGGTTATCTTGGACATTGACGAATACCGGGAACTATTAGAACGGCTGGAGGATGTGGAGGATTTGAAGATGTTGGAGGCAATGAGGCGGAAACCGCTCAAATTCAAAAGGTTGGATGAATTCCTTAAGGAGTTTCATCCGGGTGTTTGAGGTCTATCTTGAGCGAGCTGCGCAACGGGATCTCAAAAATCTTTCTTCAGAGTATTTCCATCGTATAGTCCCCCATATAAAATCTCTTGCTGAAAATCCACGGCCTCCTGGATGCCGTAAGATCACCGGCTCAAAGAACGATTGGCGCATCCGTGTTGGAGACTATCGGATTCTTTATGAGATTGATGAAAAGGCAAGGGTTGTAAGAGTGATGCGAGTTAGACACAGGCGTGAGGTCTACCGCTAAGCTATGGACAACTACGGCATTGCCCAGTTCCTCCACTCCCACGCATCCCTCCAGATCCGCTATTCTTTCTGAACAAGAGATAAGGTATAAGATCCACCATGTTGTGGTATTTTTGTTGAAATAATGTAAAATAAACAAGGAAGGCAAACATGAATCACTTAGATCGAATCTCAGTTGATCCTCAAATATGTCATGGAAAGGCTTGTATTAAGGGCACGCGTATCATGGTGTCTGTGATCCTGGACAACCTTGCCGCGGGCCTCAAGGAGGAGGAGATACTCAAAAGTTATCCAACCCTGACCCTTGAAGACATTCGGGCCGCTGTAGCATATGCTGCCGAACTCGCCAAAGAACGCTTTATTCCCGTAAAGCTCGGGCCGGGGGCGTGAATTTCAAGGTTGACGAGAATCTTCCCATAGAAATTGCTGAACTTCTTATTGCTGGCGGACATTCTGCGGTCACGGTGTTTGAGCAAGAAATCAGCGGATATGGCGATTCTAAAGTAATAGATATTTGCGTTCAAGAGAACCGTGCTTTGGTAACATTGGATTTGGATTTTTCAGATGTTCGGAAGTACCCACCGCAAAATTTCCCAGGGATTATTGTCTTGAGAGGTCCGGACCAGTCTAAGGGGAGCCTAATAGAATTAGCGCGCCAGATCATATTTGCCTTGTTAAAGGAACCTCTCCAGGGACACTTGTGGATAGTGGAGCCGGGAAGGGTTCGTATCAGAGGACAGGAGGATTGATGAAAAGAATTCAAGGGTTGATTCTTGCGGTTTTAATCCTGGTCTGTGGCATGCACCTGAGGGGCTGTGAGTTCAGCAGGAGCAAAGAATTCAAGGTGGAGCGAAACACCGCGATCCCGGGCCCTGGAATGCCCGGGTATGATGCCGAGCTTGAGAACAGGATGGATCTCTATTACCGCCAGTTCGTTCTCTTCAATGGCGCTGCCTATGGCGTAGGACAAAGCACGATATCGCTTGGAAATAAGAATGATACGGACAAGGGGATCGTCAACCGCTATTTCAACCAGTATCCTGCTATTGAGAGCTTCTCGGATTTCTGCGCCGCTGACAGCATATGCAAGGGAACATACAACGCCCTTTTGACAAACCCACTTGACCCGCAGAGCAAGGGCATTTTCTGGAGCGTGTTGAACTTGAGCGGGATGCACGGCGGCACGGCAATGGTGGGTGATCTCGCCCGCTACGCTGTGCTGCGTGATCATGGATATAAGCAGGAACTTGTTGAGGCAGCGCGTACGCGTGCCATCCATCAGCTTGAGGTCCTGGATATTGCCAACTCAATTGCCGGAGTGCCTGGGGTGATGGCCTATAACCTGCGGCGCAAGGATCACGAGCCGCCCTGGGATGGAGGCAAGCCCCTGCTGTCAGAGCCTCCGACGTCCTGCACCAATTACAAAATCTGGCATGAGGACAACACAGCGGACAAGCGCTACTTTGACGAGTGGGCTTGGTGCGACACAGTCAGCAAGGATCAGGCGGATGGATGGCTGCTTGCCATGGGAGTGGCCTGGGATGTGATCTCCGGGGACCCCACCATACCGCAGAAGTATAAGGATATGCTGCAGACCCATGCCCGAAACTTCGCCCGACGGCTGATGGAGGTGGCGCCAGAGTTCGGTGTGGACATGGTATTAAGGGACGCTAACGGAAGGCTCACCAAGGACTGCGATGTAAACCCGCAGGTGATGGTCCTTGGTGATGGTTGTTGTGACGCAGAGGTTTCGGAGTGGCCGGTTTATCCATTCAACGCCATTATGGGTCTTGGATTCATCCGGACCTGTCTGCATATTGCAGGGGACAAGGACATCCAGGACTTTTATTACAATGATTTGATCGGAAAACGGCGCTGGCACGAGTATGTGCGGGACACGGCAGCTCCCATCTCAGACTTTGGCTACTCTACAAATTACTCCAATGTGAACATGGCTTTCATTGCCTTTTACAACGCCATCCGCTACGAGACAGACCCAGAGGTGCGCTATGTTCTTCAGCAGGGCATGGAGAAGCTCTGGGACAATGGGAGGAACCATCGCCAGCCCAAACACATAAATCAGCCCTTTTTTGATGTGATCTACTCGGGCCTGCGATTTGGCGGCAATGTTCCGGACGAGGTGGCCGAGGGGATTCAGACGCTCAAGGAATGGCCTTATCCGCCGGTTTACTGGGAGGAAAATGTCCTCAACTGTGATCGCGATGAACTGGCCCAGGGCCGGTGCCTGGCCGTGGATAATACAACAATCATTGAGCTTCCCAGTCTTCACGATCCGTCCTTGGTGCAGTCATATTCCGACAATGATTATTGCACCTCAACAAAAAGAACGGGTCTTGGTCACAGTGGCGACACCATAGTGGCCGAGCATGTGGTGCCTCGGCGGCTACGGGGGCCGTCCAACAACGATTGGCGGTCTGATCCCTTTGAGGTGAATCGTTGTGGAAATCCTTATGAAGTGGAGGCAGTGCCGGACATCATGGCAGCGTATTGGCTGGGGCGCTTTCTCGTTGCTGAAACCGCTCCCTGATTGCTTATATCTCTACTGAACTTCCCACGCTGATAAAGAGAAATTTATCCCCGAATTCATTGGCGAGTATTGATAGTGCCTTTGGACCTGTGCAGTGGCACGGGCCGATCTTTTGGACATTGAATTTCTTGATGCTATCTATGGTCCTTTCAATCCTATCCATGTCGGCAACCTGGAGGTGGGTTCCGCCGAGGACGGCATAGAATTCCCTGACACCCGAGAGTGCGGCGGCATATTCCATTGTATTGGAGAGCCCCCTGTGGGCACAGCCCGTGATGAGGCTTATCCCTCTATCGGTCTTCACAATAAGCGCCTGGTCGTCCGGAAGAGGATCGGGCCTAAATTCCGCATCAATTTTGATATATAAATCCTTGTCAATTTTCTCAAAATCGTTCTTGAAGGGGATCTCGCCGGTTGCCGTGATATTCTCCGTGATTTTCTGAGGGCCGGCATTGAAAATGAATCGTGCCCCTAATTGCTCAAGCTCCTTCTGGGGATATGGAAACCCGATGAAAATCTCTCTTTCCATGCCAAATCGCATGCCCTTAAAATATTTATTGTCATAAACCGCCGGATGGCAGATGATTTCCCTTCCCCCTATTGCATCAAAGACAGGTTTCACACCCCGTGTATGGTCAATATGCCCATGGCTGAGGACGATTTTATTCGTTGATCCGAGGTCTACCCCCAAAAGCCCGGCATTATTGACAATGCCCAACCCCTGTCCTGTATCAAAGAGCACCCGTTCATTAGAATCCTCATTGAAATCCTCAATGAACAGTGAAAGCCCATGCTCTGCCAGCAGCATAAAGCTAACAGCGACCGTATTTTCAGCCAGGACCGTAACCTTCATATATGGCAGGGTGAGGCGCTGTCAGGGGCATCCAACGCTGATGCGCGTATCAAAGTAAATGAGGGACGAGGCGTTGAAGTCGCTTCCGGCCCTCGCCTCTATCCTGTAGAGCCACTCCCCCGGCGCATCAGGAACCGCGGTGAAGAAGGCATAGTTGGGCGGGAACTGGTTTGGGTCCGAGGGTTCAATGGTCATGGGGAAGACATACCAGGGCATAGGGGATCCATCTTCGGTGGTAAATTCATTTGTTGATGGGGTTCCTCCGCAGGTTGTTGAGGTAAAGAGATAGCTCCACAGGAGGCCGCTTCCCTGTGGGGGTACTGTGAACTCAAAGAGAACAGGTTCTCCCAGGGAAAAACTTTTTCCCGGGGGCGGGTTGATGACAGTGGGTGTTGTGGGAAGGCCGATGGTCTCTACTCCGTAGGAGAAGACCTGGCTCCAGTCCCCCCATTCCAGGATCGGAGCAGTTACCCGTCCCAAATTCACATAGGCCCTTACCCTCCAGTAGTGGACGCCTGCTCCAAGGGGAGAGAGGGGCGAAACGTTGCTTCCTGGTGGGGCTGTGACGGGATTAAGAGCGGAAGTTGTGTTGTTAATGTCCTGTTCAACCAACCTGAAGTCAGGGAACTCGCTCAACTGGAGGCGATATTGGAGTGTATTGTCAACATCATCCCAGTCAAACACAGGTGAAGCGTCGCTGGAGTAAGCACCATTTAGGGGTGATACCAGCGATATTGTGTTCTTGGAATTTGAAGCGACTGTGATGGTCGCGGTCAGCGTCATGGGCTGATATGCCCATGGCCCCGTCGTGGTAGTGGTGAAATCCGTGTCGTTTCTGCCCAGGTAGAGGGCTGTCCCCTGGTTCATTGAGTTTCCTGTTATGGTGGAGCTTTTCCCGACCCAGAAGGGGCGGGCATCCTTTCCGAGTCTCCCGATGAGGCCGCCGTGCCTGAATGCGAAAAGGGGGTCGTTCTGCCTCACGAATAGGGCGCCGAGTGCCGTATCATCCGAAGAGATTTCAACAATTTTCCCTTTCTTCAGGACAACGCCGGTATTGACCCATGCTACGGACGGTTCAATGGTTATGGTTTTTGTGTTAGTGCCGTTGCCTGAATTATTTTCCTCTGCACAGGAAACGGAGAGAAGAAGGATAATAGAGAGTTTTATGATTTTCTTCATGGTTGTCTCCTTCATGGCGAGACCTTGTAGGTAATCCTCAGGGAGTCTACCTCAGGGCTTTTTGTGGTGTCTGAGGTGGAGAGGACCGCCTTCCACCGCAGCGAAGACCCCGCAGGGCTTGCGAAGGTATGCAGGTTTCCAATAGTCACAAGCTCCCATGTGGTCCCGCCGTTGTTGCTGAGATAATAGGAAATGTTAGTGTCCGCAGGAAGATTCTGGGAGGCGTCCATTTGCGCCCAGGGGATTTTAGCCAGTGTGGAATTCACATTGATTGACTGGCCAACTCCTGATGGCATGTAATCCGTAAGGTTTTTGAACGCCCTGACAACCTTGAGTCCTCCTGCCATGTCAGATACGAGGACATAGTCTCCCCAGGCTGTCACTCCCCCTGCCTGTGTCGTGGTGAAAGCCTGGGCGAGGACAGGCTTGTTGGGGAGTGTAATATCAAGGAGCTTGAGGCCGTTGCTTCCGTCAGCTACATAGGCAAATGGTCCTGCCACTGCGATTCCCTGGGCCTGGGTGGCCTGGGTGAAACTTCCGACCGCTGAAGGAACTGTGGGGTTGGTGATGGAGTAGATCTTCACTCCTCCGCTCCCATCGGCCAGAAAGAGGTATGATCCGGAAACAGCCAGGTCCTGTGCATCTATGGTCCCAAGGGGGGTCTTGACAGAGGGAGACCTGATATTGGAGATGTCAATGATACGGACTCCTCCGCTTCTGTCGGCGATATAGGCTGTGTTCCCATTCAAGGCGATCCTTGTTGCGTTGGTGGTGGCTACAGTGAATACAACGCTGGGATTCAACGGGTTCGTAAAGTCAACAATCTTGAGACCGGCCGGCCCCTGTGCCATAAGGGCGTAAGCTGCGGTAACTGTAGGGGCGGATGATGTCGTGCTTTGACCGAAGAATGCGATGTCCATCACCCCATTCACAGCTCCGGGAGGGGTGAAGCTTGCCGCCAGAAAGGGCGCTGAGGGGACGGAGATGTCAACCACATGGGACATTCCTCCCATATCAGCCACCAGTGCATACTGTGTGGAACCGTTTCCTCCGAGGATTGAGACCCGTGCGGCGTTGGTCATGGTAGGAAGTGCAGCAAGAAGAGACGGTGAAATAGGATTAGTCAGGTCAATGACCTTTAGGCCATTGAATCCATCTGCAAGGAGACCAATGCTTCCATATACAGTAGTGCTCGCAGCTAATGTTGCCTCGGTTATCTGTCCTGCCTGGGTTAGATTTACAGGATCGCCGATCCGTATTACTGCAAGGCCTCCTGCCCCCGTCGTTCCAATGGCCATGTATGCGTAATGGCCTGATACATCAACGGAGTTGGCGGTTCCTATCCCCTGAAGACTGCCCACGGAGACCATGGCGCTGGGAGAGGTGATGTCCACCACCTGAATGCCGGTTCCCGTGGAGCAGTAGGCGTAGTTCCCCCTGATAGAGACCCTTGTGAGGGAGGATGTGGAGATCTGGACGGGATTGCCTCCGGCCACAGGGAAGAAAGGATTGGAGATGTCCACGGCCTGTAAATAACCGCTGGTGAGGCCTACGAAAGCGTAACTTCCTGAGACTGCCACTGCATTGGCCACACCTGCAGTCGAATAAACGCTCGTGATCCCGGCAAAAGTGGGATGTGAGATATTGATATCTACGATCTTGAGACCGTTCGCTCCATCGGCGACAATAACGTAATTTCCCGAGAGTGCAACCCCTCTAACATCATTGGGGAGCAGGTCCACCTTGGTGAGGACTTTGGGGTTTCCGATGACCGTAAGGCTGATGACAACGAGCCCCTGGCCCTGGTCAGCGAGAAGAGCATAATCCCCTGAGACCTCCACATCCTGGACATAGGTGCCAGTGGGATTCCCGACGCTGACCTGTCCGACAAGCTGTGGCGAAGCAGGGTTTGAGATGTTGATGACAACAAGCCCGCTGGAGCTTCCCACATATGCATAGTTCCCGGAGATTTTGACAGAGTAGAAGGGGGAAGAGGATGTATATGTCGCCAGCGGGTTTGGCTGAGAAGGATTTGACACATCAAAGACCCTTAATCCGTTACTGTCAGCGATGTAGGCGTTTCTTCCAGAGGCGGCCACGTCCTGAGAAGGGGTAGTAGTTGTAAACTGCCCAGCCAGGACCGGGGTCAGGCGCTTCAATAGAAGAAGGCCCAGGCCAGTGTTCCAGTCCGTAGTAGTTACTGTGATGTCGTCATACTGCTGGGATGTGAAATCCTCGTCATATTCCTGGACAACCTGGAACGAACATGAATGGAAGGGACTCTCAATATTTCCAATAGTATCAATGGCAAGGAAGTTGACGGTCGTATCCTGGGTAATGGTCAGGCTAACAGAGGTTGTCCCGGAGAATGTGTATGCCGTTCCCGGAGACGGGGTTTGGCCGTTCAGGGTGTAATAGATAGTTGCAAGTTCATTGGCAGAGAGGGTCACACTTCCACTGCCGGTAAAGGTCACCCCGCAGGGCGTTGCAGTGGTAACAGGGGGCGTGGTGTCAAAGCTGTATATCTCCTGGTGAATCTGGTCTTCCCAGGAGTTGGCATAGGCCAGATATCTCAGGATGTATTGTCCGTCCTTGGTGAATGTCACAGCGGCAGGGGCAGGCTGGGAAGAGGCCGTCCCTCCTGTGGGTGTGCTTCCGTCCAGAGTGTAATAGATGGTTGCGGTTGGCGTAAGAGGGCTTGCGACGATGGTAATCGTGAATGGAAGGTAGTTAAAAGTTCCACCCTTTGGGCAGGCAGTAGAGATGGGCCCTGTCCCAACTTTGTAGAATGCTGTATGGATTGATTCGGCGTTCCCTACCAGGTCAATGGCAAAATACTTAAGGGTTGTTGTGGCATTAACGTTGACGGAGACCGGTGTGCTTCCGGAGAAGGTATTTCCTCCTTTGTCCACCGTGTTGTTTATATTGGGGTCTTTTCCATCAACCGAATAGTAGATGATTGCAGGCTCGCTGGAAGTGAGTTTGATAGTAGTAGGGCCAGTGAGGGGAGTGCATCCCGTAAGATCCTGGATCGGACATTGTCCTCCAATATAGGAAAGCTGGCAGCCTGCAGGAGAAACAGTGGTCACAGGAGCAGTGGAGTCAATGAGATACAGGATATTCTTGATGGGCGTTTCAGTGTTTCCCACACTGTCTGTGGCAAAGAATCTCACAAGGGTAGGGCCTTCATTGAGGAGCGTGACAAGTGTGGGGCTGTCAAATCCCGTTGAGCTAATTGTGGGAGAGCTTCCGTCAACGGTGTAATAGATTTTCTTGGGAAGGGCAGGGGGATCGGCCTTTGCCTCAAGCTCTATGTTAAACGGCCTATTATTATAGGAGCCGCCCGGCGGGCTTGCAGTAGTTAATGGAGGTTGGATTATATTATATACCTCTGTCCTTACGACCTCCTGAGTTTCCCGGTCATCCAATGCGTAAAATTTGAGGACAGTATCTTTTCTCAAGGGACCAGGCTCCACAAAGAGGGGGCTCCGTCCCGACAGAGTGTTTCCCATGCCGGGCTTCGGGGGGTATCCATCCGTTGAATAATAGATGGTTGCCGGCTTGGTAGCGGTGAGTGTTACGGAAGGTGGTGAAAATGACGGAAAGTCTCCTCCGGCAGGGGATGCCGTGGTTTTCAGGGCAGGCCCGTGTTTCGTTTCTTCGGCGCAGTTGAAGAGGCTTGAGAAGACTAATATAACAGCTATGCAAAATATTGAGTTCTTGACCTTTCCCATGTCTCCCTCCAGATTATAGTTGTCCAGGCATGCCATACTTGCCGATCCATCTGACGGCCTGCAGTGCGGTTGTGACGAACCGAAATAGTTTTGCATTGTCATTGATGAGCCTCGAATCAACATTTGTAATGGGGTCAGGGAATACCAGCACACCACTGAATGTTGGATTGGGACAATAGAGGTAGACCTCATCAATGCATGGTGAATTGTAACTGATGTCTTTAGGGGTTGAATTGCGAAAATCAATAGTGAAGGTTACTGGTGGCCCCCCGACAGAGGCCCCTGTTGGCCAGTAATGGTCAATGTCCAGGGAATCCTGTTTGCCATTCCCTGCCGTGCCAGGAACAATCTGCTTTCCGTCCCATATCCCTGTATCGTCATATGGTTCGCCGGGATCCCATTTTAGGTTTTCTTCTGTACCATTCGGGTTGGAGAAGGGAGACCAGTTGTCATTGCTTTGGTCTGGATCTGCGCAGCCGTCTGATCCAACATCATTGGGACAACCTTCAATACCTGCATTCTGACAATATTCTTCCTCGCTGTTGATGATGACCCTCTTGGTTTGCCTGTCATACAGGGGGACAAAGTCCCTTAAGGCTGTGGATGTGGTAAAGAACTCAGACACGCGGACCTCGGGATAGGGGATCCTGAAAGGGGACAGAAATGTCTTTACTGTTCCACTCGCGAGGGGCTTTTCCTGTATTGCATATCCAACAAGGGCATCCAGATCTAATGGATCCGGACCCTCTATGTTCTTGGCCAGAAGCACGAGTGATTGCTTGATACCTGTCTCGACAGGGAGGGCAATCCCCCTGAGACCCAGCTCCATGACCAGCTCAGTTCCGAGAGGCTCTCCTGAATCAAACTTGTTGTTGTCTTCCCCTTTACTTGAATCAGGACCATTTGCATTCCATGATTTGTTCCAACTGCTGTTGTGGTTTGTGTCTGTATAGGTGTATCCGGATGTGTAAATCTCTTCAGGGATAGGGTTGTCGCATGTTAATGTGAAATAAGTCCCCTCTGTAGAATACCTCCCAGATTCTGTGTACCATGTGAGATAGTTCCCTACCTTATATGGCTCGCAGGGGTCTCCAAGGGGCGCTTGCATAGAGGAGAGGATATTATTTTCTGAGGAGATCTGAGATGGACAGATTCCATCGGAGCCGCAGTCCCAGAAGCGGAACACATGGTACTGAAATTCATTGGATGGCTCTCTCATAATGAGATCAATAGACTGTGTAAAGCTCCTGAGTGCTGTTACAAGTGCAAGCTGTGCAGTAAGGAGCCGTGCACGGCCCTCGTTTCCTTCGTCCCCGCTAAGCAATAGATATCTGTTATTTGTCTCAAGCTCCTTAATGAAAAGCTGCTCGCCTGAGTCCAGGTCAACATCGGATGGGAGGTTTGCAGCGAATTCCACCATATCATTGAAGGCCAGGACGACCTCAAGGCCTCCGGCAAGAGCCTCTGAGAGGGTCACGAGCATATAGATCTCCGGGAGACCGTGAAAGCCCGAGAGGTTCAGGGTAATGCCGCTAATTACACCAACTCTGAGTTGGTTCTGGACTGAGAAGATGAAGTTTTCATCGGCCTCTCTCTTAAGAAGGGTATATTTCTCTACAATGGGAACGATACTGGAATCATAAAGTTCCTTTAACTTCTGTGTCGTCAGCCCTGCACGGTCTTCTATGAACTCTCGGAGACGGGCTCCAAGGAGGACGAGTTTGGCAAGGCCGTAGGCATAGGTGGCTTCCAGGTCGCAGGCATTCTCCAGGAAGTAGGGCTCAATGGTCTGAATGGCGGATTCAAAATCTTTCTTGTTATGAGCGGCAGCGGTAGTATCTGTTATAAAAGAAGTATTCACCCCAAAAATTCCTCCCTCCCTGACCCTATTGATAGCGTTTTGGACATCAGTGGGCCGGGAAGCTGGAGGGGAGGGGTTTACGGTGATTGTCCACTGCTGTTGTGTCTCCTCTCCCTGTGTGTCTGTTGATATTACGGTGAGGATGTTCGCCCTGCCAAGGCTTGAGAAACAAGCGTAGAAGGTATATGAGTCCGTGAATGAGACGGCCTCTCCATTGAGAAGCCATTGGTAAGTGATTCCATCCTTTGGGCTGCAGGGGCGCGCATGCACAGAAAGTTTTAGGATCTTGCCCTGATTGATAGAAATGCTTCCTGCGGGTGGACTGGTGGAATCAAGTGTGATGTGGCAATTCTTTTCACGACAGGACATACTGGACATAAGGAATAGAAGTATAAGGATCAAAGGCATTATATTATTTAGACGTGCCATATCATCAAATATTTCACAATTATCCAGTCAAAGCAATTGGATTGAAAAGAGAGTTTGACGGCCATTTAAACACGGGTTATTATTGAAGCATCCCAAATGACATTAAAACCAAGGTATATAGTTGTTGAGGGGCCCATCGGCGTAGGAAAGACAAGCCTTGCCAGGCTGTTGGCCAGGGTATTTAATTCCAGGCTGATCCTGGAGGATGTAAGTGCCAACCCCTTTCTGTCCTGGTATTACAAGGACATGAGGAAGTATGCATTCCAGACCCAGATCGCCTTCCTAGTGGGCAGGGCTATTCAACAGAGGGAGCTTGTCCAGGACGAGCTGTTCACAGGGGCCACAGTGGCTGACTACCTATTTGCGAAGGACAGGATCTTCGCCAGTATCACTTTAGATGAGCACGAGTTTGCCCTCTACGAGAAGATCTACCGCTTGTTTGATTCCAGGGCCCCAAATCCCGATCTCGTCGTTTATCTAAGGGCTTCTCCCGAGTTGCTATTGCAGAGGCTTCAGAAGAGGGGGAGGGATTACGAAAAAAGTATTGACCTGGGCTATCTTGAGCAGGTGGCCAGGGCGTTCAATGAGTTTTTCTTTCATTATTCAGAGGCGCCTCTTCTCGTTGTGGACACCACTGACATTGACTTTGTGGAAAATCCTGGCGATTTTTCAGACCTTTTGAAGGAGATTCAGAGGACAAGGAGCGGGGTGCTCCACTATATCCCCAGAAAGCGAGCAGGCTCTACCAGGGGGCTGGTGGGGCTGGGCCGGATCAGGTGATCGGATGAAGGTCACTATTCCCCAGATACAGAAAAAGAAGGCAGACGGCGAGAAGATCGCCATGCTCACGGCTTATGATTATCCGTTTGCTCATATCCTGGATAAGGCCGGGGTGGACATTATCCTCGTTGGTGATTCCCTGGGCATGGTTTTCTCCGGACATCCCAATACCCTTCCTGTCCGCATGGACGACTTGATCTACCATACCCAGGCGGTTGTCAGGGGGGCGAAGAACGCCCTTATAGTTGCTGACATGCCCTTTATGAGTTATCAGGTCAGCATTGAGGAGGCCAGGAGGAACTGCGGAAGGGCAATCAAGGAGGGCGGGGCAGAGGCAATCAAACTGGAGGGCGGCGCCAACATGGATGACACTATCAGGGCCCTGGTGGACATAGATATACCCGTGATGGGCCATGTGGGACTCACCCCCCAGTCAATCCACAGGATGGGTGGATACAAGGTCCAGGGCAGGGAGAAAAGGCAGTGGAAAAGGATACTTCAGGATGCAAGGGCAGTGGAGAACGCCGGGGCCTTTGCTGTTGTCCTGGAGGGCATACCCATGGAGCTGGCAAGGGAGATTACCTCCACCCTCAAGATCCCGACCATTGGGATCGGTGCAGGAGTCCACTGCGGCGGACAGGTCCTTGTCATCCATGACCTTCTGGGAATATTTGAGGAATTCAATCCGACATTTGTTAAGCGCTATGCCAACCTTCACTCTGTTATATCTGGGGCGGTGAAGGAGTATATCAAGGAGGTAAAGGAGCGGAAATTCCCGGGCCCAGAGCACTCCTACCGCCGTTCTGTCAAAAAAACTTGAGTGGACAACAATATTCCTCTCCCTGAAAGGGAGAGGGTAGGGTGAGGGTTAGCATAAATTACCTCTCCCCTTTGAGGAGAGGGTAGGGTGAGGGTAGAAAATAGTGTGAGGGGATTGTTGACGATAGTCACATCTGTGAAGAAGATGCAGGCCTACTCTGAAAGGGTTAGGGTGAGGGGCAAGACCATCTCTTTTGTCCCCACAATGGGATATCTTCACGATGGGCACTTTCGCCTCCTTGAGCAGGGGAGAGAGAGGGGCGATGTCCTGGTCATGAGCATCTTTGTGAACCCCTCCCAGTTTGGCCCGAAAGAGGACTATGCCCGGTATCCCAGGGACATGAGGCGCGACCTGGGCTATGCCCGGAGGGCAGGGGTGGATGTGGTCTTTGCCCCAACAAAGGAGGAGATGTATCCCGAGGGATTTCAAACCTCCATAACGGTGGAGGAGGTTACAAAGACTTTATGCGGCCCATTCAGACCGGGTCACTTCCAGGGGGTGGCAACTGTGGTGGCCAAGCTCTTCAACATCGTTAAACCGCACGTGGCCCTTTTCGGGGAGAAGGATTTTCAGCAGCTTGTGGTCATCCGCAGGATGGTCAGGGATCTGAATATGGGCATTGAGATCGTCGGGGTGCCAACAGTGAGGGAAAAGGACGGGCTTGCCATGTCCTCCAGAAATAAATACCTTAATAGAGAGGAGAGGAAGGCGGCTTTGTGCCTTTATCGTTCCCTGATGAAGGCGAAGAAGCTTGTTCGTTCAGGGGAAAGGGATTCAAAGGCGATACTCAGGGAGGCGCGTAGAATCATCAAGGCCGAGCCCCTTGCTAAGATAGAATATGTAAGCCTTATGGATCAGGAAACAATGAAAGATGTGAAGAATATAGGCAGGAAGGCACTGCTGGCAATGGCTGTCCGGATCGGCCGAACCCGCCTCATTGACAACTTCCGTCTTCCCTGAAATTTCTATGAAGACTTATAGAGTTGAACATATATTTGATATTATAAAATCATTTCTATATAATTATATAGACAACGGGAGGAGGCGCCAAATATGACGGTCGCCACAAAGCAAGCAAATTTTCTTTTACCAGAGGATTTAATTGAAGAGCTTAGAAAGAATGTATCAAAGAGGGAAAAGAGTAAATTTGTGGCCAAGGCCTTGAAAAATGAGATCAAGCGACTGAAGTTGAGGATAGCTCTCACCAACTGTTATGGCGCGTGGAGGGATAAAGACCACACAGAATTGAAGGAGGGTGCGGAGGCGTTTGTGAGAGGGTTAAGGAAATCTTCACGCCTGATCCATTCCAGATGAAGGCTGTTCTTGTTGATACAGATGTCCTTATAGAGTTTCTCCGAGGAAAGGATTATGCAAGGGATTTTCTGCTTTCCTTGCTGGAGGATACAGCCATTTTTTGTTCAGCTATTACAGTGGCTGAGATTTATGCAGGGATGAGAGAGCATGAAAAAGGGAAAACGGCAGATCTGATAGATAGTATTAGCATCGTTGATGTCACACGGGAAATAGCGGAAAAGGCCGGGATTTATAAGAGGAGCATAAAGAGCCTACAACTTGAACTTGATGATTGTATTATTGCGGCGACCGCATTTGTTATCAAGGCGGTCCTTTCAACCATTAATGTGAAACATTATCCAATGACAGATATCGAAAAAAAGATAGTTGTTCCGGGGCGGACCCGTGGCACGGCTTGAGATGGGTAATGAAGGAGGTGTCAAAATGAAGAAGCTCGTTGTTTTACTGGCAATATTCCCTTTGCTTTTCTGCAAGGAGACATCAAAAGGCAATCCCTACAAAGCTCAACTAATAAAGGGACCGTATGTCAGGCATATAACATCATCGAGCGCAACAATTATGTGGGAGACCGATATATCAACAGATAGTGTATTGAATTACAGCGAGACGAAGGGAGGATGGTGGTCAGCAGGGACGAAATCGGTGAAGGAGATCCTGATTAATGGAATTCCGGCCAATATAAACAGGGGGGAAATAACCAGCCTGACTCCCGATAAGACCTATTATTACAAGGTTGTCTCGCTAAAGGAACCGACGGAAATTTATTCGTTTAAGACCGCGCCGTCATCTTCCGGGGCATTTCGTTTCATAGCATATGGCGACACAAGGGGGACTGTTGCAGGGGAGCAGGTGAATCATAAAACAATTGTAGATGCGATAACCAAAATAGATCCCCAACCGCTTTTAATCCTGAACACGGGAGACATAGTCAATTCCGGGATATATATTACATCGCCCGGATCAATAGGCCCCAACGAATGGCAGCTCTTCTTTGATACTATCCAACCCCTGGTCAACCATATCGCCTATTACATTGGGGTCGGAAACCACGATTACTCAGGGAGCGGCGAGGATAAATTCAAGGTCTTTGCAGCGTACTTTCCTTTTGAAGGGAATAAAGAGACATATTACTCGTTTGATATTGGAGTTGTTCATTTTATTGTCCTGAATTCCGAGACCGATTTTGGAATTGGCTCTACGCAGCACACATGGTTGAAGAACGATCTTGCTTCAGCCGTCCAGGGGTCCAAATTTACAATAGCTGCTTTCCATAGGCCCCCATATTCAAGCTCAGGGCATGGCAGCGATTTGGAGACAAGGGAGGCGTTCTCTACCCTGTTTGAGCAATACAAGGTTGACCTTGTGATCAATGGCCACAACCATGCATACGAGAGATCATGCCCCGTCATAACTGTGGCATGCGACAATACGAATGGTGTCATATACATAGTCGCAGGCGCGGGCGGGGCCCCGCTTTATGGTTGTGATGAGGAGCCATTGCCCCCTGGAATAATTCAGTACTGCAAAAAGGAGCATCTTTTTACGATTTTAGATGTATCATGTGACCCTGATTGTAGTATCAAAGGCAGCACATTGAATGCCGGTTTGACTGAAGTTGATTCTTTTACAATCACTTCAAGAAGGTAAGGGATGAAAACGTCCGCTGAATACCTCAAGAGCCTCGGCTCAGTAAAGCACAGGGTCTATCTCTTCGGAGAAAGGCTGGAGAACCCGATCGACCATCCGTTTGTCAGGCCCTCCACCAATGCAGTTGCCATGACCTATGAGCTCGCCAGCGATCCTGAGCACCATGATCTTGCCTCAGCCCCATCATCCCTGACAGGCGGCCCGGTCAATCGCTTCACCAGTCTTCACAGGAGCACAGACGACCTCGTCAGGAAGATCAAGCTTCAGCGTGTGCTTGGGCAGAAAACCGCGGTGTGCTTTCAACGATGCGTTGGTTGGGATGCCATCAATGCCCTGGACAGCGTAACATTTGAGATGGATCACGCACTTGGAACAGAATACCATGGCCGTTTCACCAAGTTTCTCAAGTATGTCCAGGAGAACGACCTTGTCTGTGATGGGGCCATGACCGATGTCAAGGGAGACCGCTCCCTTTCTCCCTCAGAGCAGGCCGACCCTGACCTTTACCTGCGCATCGTCAGTGAAAAGAAGGACGGGATTGTTGTGCGTGGTGCCAAGGCCCACCAGACTGGCATCGTCAACTCCCACGAGATCATCATTATGCCCACTATTGCCCTCAGGGAGCCGGACGCCGATTATGCTGTTTCCTGCGCAATACCTGCTGATGCGCCCGGCGTCACTGTCATCCTCGGGCGGCAGTCCTGCGACACGCGGCTCCTTGAGGAAGGGAACATGGACTCGGGAAACCCAAGATTCGGCGGCCATGAGGGCCTGGTTGTCTTTGACAATGTCTTCGTACCCAGGGAGCGTGTGTTCATGTGCCGTGAGCACCAGTTTGCAGGAATGCTTGTGGAACGGTTCGCGGCTTACCACCGTCAGAGTTATGGGGGATGCAAGGTCGGGCTGGGGGATGTCGCCATAGGGGCAGCGGCATTGATAGCCGAATACCAAGGGGTGGATCGGGCCTCGCATATCCGCGACAAGATTATAGAGATGGTGCATCTAAACGAGACCCTCTATGCCTGCGGCTTGGCGTGTTCGCTTGAGGGAAAAGCAACGGCCTCCGGCACTTTTCTTGTGGATCTGCTTCTTGCCAATGTGACCAAGCAAAATGTGACCCGGTTCCCATACGAGATTGGCCGGCTGGCTGAGGACATAGCAGGCGGACTCCTTGTGACACTTCCCTCTGAGAAAGACTTACGAAGCCCGGAGGTTGGGAAATACATAGATAAATACCTTAAGGCCAAAAGCGACATTCCTACAGAGAAACGGATGAGACTGCTGCGTTTCATTGAGAATTTTACCTTTGGCAGGGCAGCAATAAGCTATCGTGCCGAATCCATGCACGGGGCAGGCTCCCCACAGGCGCAGCGGATCATGATCGCTCGCCAGGCAGATCTGGAGGAAAAGAAGAAGCTGGCCAGGAAGCTCGCCGGCCTTTAGGCTTTTTGTTGTGGGTTATGTAATTTCAACCTCTTGATGATCTTTTCAAGGTCTTTTCTATCAAGGACATTCATTATTGTCACAACATTACTCTGAATTCTGTAAAGTATCCTGAAATCTCCCGAACGAAGTCTATAGAGTGGCGGCTTAAACCCTTTAAGTTTTTTGATACGGGTCCCAGATGGAAGAGGATTGGTGGAAAGAGACTTGACGGCCGAGAGTATTTGCTCGCGCAGCCCATGATGGATGCTCTCCAGGTCATCAACTGCTGCCTGCGTCATCTGGACAGCAAATAGGTCCATTTCTATGTGCGTGACCTGCTCAGGTAATCGTCAAGTGAAACAACCCTCCCTGCTCTGATGTCTTTTTCCGCCCTGGCGATCTTTTTTCTTATGGCTGGACTATTTTCAATAATAAAGTCCTCAAGATCGTCTTCTGTCAGATAAGTAAGTGATGCTGCTGGTTTTCCCCTGTATGTAATAATCACAGGGTTTCCTTTTGCGACCTCCCGCAGGAGTTCGTTAGCCTTGTTTTTTAATTCGACAGTGTTGATCACTCTCATTTTCATCACCTCCAATAGAGCTATTATAATAGCCTTATCTTGCTATGTCAAAGTGGTGTGTTCAAACAGTTGAAACTCCTGCTAAGAGATTTGTTGTATCAATAATCTGAAATATGATATTTTTATCATCAAGGAGCGAGACATGTTAAGAGTGATCATGAAATCAAAGGTCCACCGGGCTACGGTTACCAAAGTTGACCTCGAATACGAGGGCAGCCTGACCATGGATAAGGACCTTATGGAGGCAGCCGACCTTATCTCCTTTGAGCAGGTGCATGTTTACAACATCACAAACGGGGAGAGGTTTGAGACATATATCATTGAGGGGGGCACGGCAACCGGCACAATCTGTATCAATGGGGCTGCGGCCAGGAAGGCCAGCCTTGGAGACAGAATCATCGTGGCTTCCTATGCAGTCATGGATACAAAGGAGGCGAGAAAATATCATCCGAGGGTCATCGTCGTTGATGAGAAAAACCAGCCTGCCTATGTATCTATAAAGGGGAAGCTCGTGCCCTTGAATAAGAAGAAGGGTAAAAAGGTTGACTCCTGGCTTTTGGAGCCCTGACCCCTTGAATGCGCATTTTCAGTTCTCGGTTTGTCTTTCCTATCACATCAGCACCGATTGAAAAAGGGGCAGTTGCTGTTGATGGCTCCTTTATCAGAGCCGTCGGCCCTTCTGCTGAGATCGTAAGTAAGTTTCCTGAGGCTGAACGGAGAGATCTGGGCAATGCGGCCCTTATCCCCGGCCTCATAAATGCACATACTCACCTGGAACTCACGAACTTCGGCCCATTCAAGAAGAAAAGGGGTCTGTTCTTTAAGGAATCCAGCTTCGTAAGCTGGCTCATCAGGCTGGGAATCAGAAGGAGGATCAAGGCTAAGCTTTTGGGAAGCCGTCCTTTTATCAGGGCCTATCGCAAGGGACTTGAAATGCTCAGGGCCTCTGGAACCACATGCTTTGGTGATATCACGAGTTTGCCCGAAGCACCGGCCCTCGTGGATGATAAGGGCCTCAGGGCCGTGCTCTATTTTGAGGCTATCGGTTTCAATCCTTCAGGGGCCGAGCAGAAGGCCAGTGAGATGGATGAAGTGCTGGAGCGTGCAGAGACGAAGAAGCAGAGTAAGCTGGTAACATTGGGCTTGTCTCCACATTCCCCATATACGGTTTCATCGCGGCTCTTCGTCCTTCTCTCTCAGCTCGCAGAGAGAAAGGGCCTTCCCCTGTCTGTCCACATGGCAGAGTCTTCCCAGGAGGTAAAGTATGTAATGGAATCAAGCGGTGAGTTTGTGAAAAGGTTATACCCACTCATCGGATGGAACAAATTTGTCCCTGCGCCCACCAATATGAGTCCGGCAAGATACTTAAACAGTCTTGGCGTTCTGAAAAAGGGGGCCCTTGCCATCCATGCTGTCCATGTTGATGATACTGACATTGCAATTATGAAGAAGACAGGGACGGGTGTTGCACACTGCCCCAGGAGCAATTATTTCCTGAAAGTGGGAACCGCGCCTGTGAACAGGTTTATGGAGTCAGGCATCCCTGTCGGCCTCGGAACAGACAGCCTGGCAAGCAATGCGACCCTGAGTCTCTGGGACGAGATGCGCTTTGCAAGGGACACCCTGCCATTGGAGCCTTCAATTCTTCTCACGATGGCAACCCTGGGGGGCGCAAAGGCCCTGGGCCTCGACCGGAACATCGGGAGCCTTGAGACCGGGAAAGAGGCTGACATGATTGCGGTCTCAACGGAAGGATGTCGTTCAGGTGAGGATCCGGTATCCTATGTTTTGGAGACAGGGACGGAGGAGAGAATAAGGATGGTCATGGTGGCAGGTAAAGAGATATGAGCGCCCCCATCGGGATAAAGGTGGTCTGCACAAACAAGAAGGCGCGCTTCGACTTTCAAATTGGTGAGGTCTATGAAGCGGGGATCGCACTCATAGGTTCAGAGGTCAAGTCCCTCAGGGCAGGAATGGCTAACCTGAGGGACAGCTATGCATGGATAAAGGAGGGTGAGGTTTTTATTGAGAATTTTCACATTGCCATTTACCAGCAAACCTCCCGGAGAAATCTCAATCCGCTCAGGAGCAGGAAACTCCTTTTTCACAAAAAGGAGATAATGAGGCTTATAGGGAAGACCCAGCAGAAGGGATTCACGCTGGTTCCTCTCCGGGTCTATTTCAAGAAGGGGAGGGCAAAGGTAGAGATCGGCCTCGCCAGCAGGAAGACCCTATATGACAGGCGTGAGGAGATAAAGAAAAAGGATATTGAAAGGGAACTCAGACGGGGCGGCTGATTTTGTGCCTTGCCCTTAAAAGCGCTTTCCCATAATGCTTTCAATGATGTGAACAAGCCGTTTGGGAGTGAAAGGCTTAACAAGATACATATTGGCGCCGAACTCAAAGGCTTTTTCCGCCCCTTCCTTCATTTCCTGTGATGTTAGCATTACGACCGGTATATTCTTGAGATCGGGGTCTTCCTTTAGCCTTTTCAGGACCTCGTATCCCATCATCTTGGGCATAAAAACATCAAGAAAAACAAGGTCTGGCCGCACATCCCTGATTTTGACCAATGCTTCGTATCCGTCTTCGGCTGTCACAACACTAAATCTATAGTCTTCCAGAGACGCCTTGATCATCTCAAGGATAATCGGGCTGTCGTCCACTGCAAGGATCACACCCTGAATATTTTTCTTGTCTGCCTTCTCAAGAGCCCTTGAGACAAGCCCCAGGGCTTGTGGTTCGAATTCGTCTGTAAGCCAGGATTTATACTCTTCAGCCTTTGAGGGGTCAGTGAAAATGGAAACGGCAAAAAGCTTGAGCTCTTTAAGATAGAGTATGTAGAGCACATATCGCCCCGATGTTTTCATATAGACATTGTCTGGAGATGACACGAGGTGTTTGTGAATCTGGGCCACCCTGCCCTGATAGACGGGTTTAAAACTTTCCATTGTTGCCATCAGACTCTCGCTGTTGCAAAATTCATAGACCTGCTCGTTCCGGATATTCCTCAGCTCAAAGAAGAGCTCCCTGTAGATCTTGATCGCATGCCCTTTGATTATTCCTTCAATCTCCTCCCTGTAGAAACGCAGGAAATCTTTCCAGGCAATATCAACATTTTCCTCTGATGGTTCTTTCCCTTTTGTTATCCTGAAGGCCCCGTTCCTCCAGGAGATAAGTTCGTACGCCGATTCATCCCCAAGCAATTGCGTGCTCCAGGCATTGACCATCTTTCCGTCCCTGAAAAAATATCTCCCCTCCTCGGGGCCCAGGCGGACCTCAAGAAGGGCCTTGGCTCCTGTCCGCGATATGGGCTCCAGGATCATAATGAGGTTGTCTTCCCCGAGCTCTCCCCACAGACTTCCATCATCCCTGACAGTTGTCACCTTCATTATGAGAGACACTCCGTGATCTTTTGGATCACATGCTTGGGGCTGAAGGGTTTCGCTATCCTCTCCTTTACCCAGATGTTGTATTGGAAAAGCACCTGGGGGTCGTTGGCTTTTGTTGATAGAAGGATTATGGGAACTTGTTGAGTCTCTTCCCCGGCCTTGATTTCCTGGCATGCCCGCAATCCATCTGATTCTGAGGGAAGGAAGATGTCCATGAGGATTAGGTCCGGTGCTGTTTTTTTAACCAATTCAACAAGCTTCATCCCATTTTCCACCAGTAATACTGTGTGCCCGAGCGCCTGCAGCTTGATTCTTAGAAGATCTCTGGTAAAGGCGCCCTTGTCAGCAATGACGATTGTTTTACGGCCGGGTTTCATTTTATCTATATTGTAAAATTTAGCAGAAATGGTATGCTAAAAGCAAAGGTATCCGAGTATAAGATTGATCGGGATACCTGAGGCTTCGGTGGGGGCGAAAGGGTCTCGACGGTGGCCTGGAGGTTGGAGCGGCATGTCCCCGTCCCCGTGTCGGGGTAAAAAAAGCGGGAAAACAAAAACACACGCTGACGAAGCGTATGCACTCGCTGCCTAATTAAAGCAGCGCGTTCCCTCAGCTTTCCCCTGCAGAGGCTGGGAGGGGCGCCAAAGATGCAGGGTTTTCCTACTCCCGTGCTCAGGGGGAGCGGAAAGTAAGCAACCTGGGCAAGTAGTTCGGGGACCCGGTCCGTGGGGGCCCCGGACCTCATTCAAAACACGGGCTGAACATGGAGATGCTCCTACTAAATGGCCTTCGGACGGGGGTTCGATTCCCCCCGCCTCCACCATTGAAAATTTCTAACCCCTGCTCTCTGCCCGAGGGCGGGAGTTTTACCCCAAAGAATTCACAAGGGTTTGCACCGTGCCCCTTGTACCGCATCCGCTCCAAATCTTCACATCAAAAACTGTACAGATAATAATAGGGTTGACAATGGAGCATGATTTGGAATATTAGGGATATATGAACTGCTTCAGGGAAAAGATCGCTATTGTTACCGGCGGAGCGTCCGGTATCGGTCGGTCGCTATGCGAAAGCCTGGGAGAGCTTGGTGCTGTGGTTGTGGTTACGGACATCAATGGGGTCGGCGCCGAAAAAGTAGCAACAGCAATTGTCGGGGCCGGTGGGAAGGCCGAGTCATTCGCGGTAGACGTTTCAAACTCGCAGCAGGTTCAGCAATTGGTTGATGACATTGTGAAAAGACAAGGGCGTCTTGATTACATGTTCAACAACGCGGGTATTGACATCGGGGGCGAACTGCGCGACTTGAGCCTGGATCAGATCCGCCGAGTTATTGACATCAATCTCTGGGGGATCATCTACGGAACACACGCTGCATACCGGGTTATGGTCAAACAGGGATTCGGTCATATCATCAACACCGCTTCCATGGTCGGTTTGATCCCGCTGCCAATGGAACTGGCATATGTGACTGCCAAACATGCTGTCGTGGGATTGTCTACTTCTCTTCGGGTGGAAGCGGCGGCTCTCGGCGTGCGGGTCAGCGTTGTCTGCCCGGACTTCATCAAATCAGATTTTTATCTGAGCTCCAAGCATGTCAACATTGATGAAAAGAAATTGATCGATGAGATCCCCGGTTTTGTCTATATCAGCCCGAAGAGCTGTGCGCGAACGATGCTTCGAGGAACAGCGCACAATAAAGGAATAATCACGGTAGGCCTCTTCGTAAAACTGCTTTGGGGGATATACAGGTTGAGTCCGCGGCTTTTCATGCTGGGCCAGCGCCTTTACGCCGCCCGTCTGCGCCGACTCCGGCTGGAAGGGAATAGTTAGGTTGTCGTGAGTTGTCATAACCCTTGTCTACAAGGAGATGGTAAATGCTCCAGATAGATTTGCTTGTATCTTATGGCCTTTCATCAGGTATTGCTCTCGTTTCACGGAGAAAACTGGTGCGGAAAAAGAGCCTATGGGTCAATAAATACTTCATTGTTACCATTCTCTGGCTCGCCATGACTTTCGCTCCGCAGGTTGTTTACCTCTGTTGGAGGTTTCCGGCCTGGGAGTCCATGTTTGTAGCCCGGGACGGTACGGCATACCCGTTCTGGTTGGCGAGCCTCGCTTCGATTGGCATGATCGTCATGGGCGTCCTCGGCTTCATCATCACGGCCTCGCTGGCCCGAAAGAGAAGATTTAAAGCCGCCGTGGCGCAAGTAGTCTGGAGCCTGGGGCTAACTGGGCTGCTCGTGACTTACGGCTGGGATGGCACCGGCTGGAAAAGATTGCTGTATGCTGGATCGGGCGCCGACTGGGCGGCCGGGATCAAATATCCGATTGCCGACTTTCTCTCCGGTCCAATAGCCATGACGCTGATCTGGCTGGAGGCATTGGTGATCGTGCCATATTGCATCATTTTTTTTCTATTCCTGAGGGAGGATCGGCCAGAGACTGAGAAATGATTCTGATCGCCATTCCCGAGAGAGATTTCGATCCGACCGAATGCTCGATTCCATGGAAGGTCCTGACCGACGCCGGCCATAAGGTAAAATTCGCCACGCCGTCGGGCAGGGCAGGGGAGGCGGACGAACGCGTGATAACCGGTCGCGGCTTCGGCCCGCTACGAGCTGTTTTCGCCGCCACCTCTCGGAGCGTTGAAATATATAACCGGATGCGCCAGGACGAAGACTTCCGAAAACCGATTCCTTATCGCGATCTGGACGGGGAGCGATTCGATGGACTGGTCCTGCCGGGAGGGCACGCATCGGGGATGAAAGAATATCTTGAAGCGGTAGAACTGCAAAGACTTGCCGCTGGTTTCTTTGCGAGGAATAAGCCGGTCGCGTCGATCTGCCACGGTGTGATCATACTTGCACGGGCTCGAATGCCCGAAACCGGCCGCTCACCGCTCTTCGGTCGCAAGACCTCGGCCCTGCCGGCGTTAATGGAACTTTCGGCATGGTGGAGCACCCGCCTGTGGCTCGGCAATTATTTCAAGACTTATCCTCAAACCGTGCAGGAGATAGTCACTGCGGAGCTGGAAAGGCCGGAGGATTTCATTGTCGGGCCGTGTTCGTTGAGGCACGACACAGAGCAAAATCCAGAGAGGGGATTCGTTGTAGTAGATGGCTTGTATGTCAGTGCGCGCTGGCCCGGCGACGCCTACCGTTTTGCCACCAACTTCCTCGAGGCTCTGAAAGGAGTCAATTACCCCCACGATTGACCCTTATGAAGGCGATGGTCCTCAAGGCAGCCGGGCCCGTAACCTCAAATCCCCTAAGATTGGTTGAGGTTCCACGTCCGGAACCAGGGCCAGAAGAGGTCCTGATCAAGGTAAAAGCCTGCGGGGTGTGCCACACCGATCTACACATCGTGGAGGGAGAGATCCCCCATGTGAAGCTGCCAATAATCCCGGGTCACCAGGTCGTTGGTGAGATAGAGACCCTTGGTCCAGGGGCGCAGCGATTTGTCATTGGAGAAAGGGTCGGCGTCCCCTGGCTGCATTCCACCTGTGGCAAGTGCGAGTTCTGCCGGAGGGGTGAGGAGAACCTGTGCGAGCAGGCCAAGTTCACTGGATACCATGTGGACGGTGGATATGCCGAGTATATTTGTGCCCCTGAAGACTTCTGCTATCGCATCCCTGCCCAATATTCGGATGCCCTGACTGCTCCCTTGTTATGCGGCGGGGTCATCGGGTTCAGAGCTTTACGCCTGAGCGGGTATCAGCCCGGAGAGAAGATCGGGCTCTTTGGATTCGGAGCATCTGCACACATTGTCCTCCAGATCGCAGTGTATCAAGGCTGCACGGTCTATGTGTTCACCCGTTCCGAGGCCCACCGGTCTCTTGCCAAAGAATTGGGCGCGGCCTGGGCTGGAGGTGCAGAGGACATTCCTCCTTCCCCCTGTGACAGGGCGATCCTCTTTGCCCCCTCGGGTAAGCTCGTCCCTTTGGCCCTTAAGGCGCTCAGGAGGGGAGGGGTTCTCTCAATCGCCGTGATCTACTTGGACAGGCTCCCTGAAATGGACTACATGGAGCTGCTTTTCTGGGAGAGGGTCGTGCGGAGCGTTTCAAACAGCACCCGGAAGGATGTAGAAGATCTTCTTGCCCTTGCCCCGCTCATTCCCATCAGGACTGAGGTGGAAATATTCCCTTTAAACGAGGCCGGGAAAGTCCTCCGGCTCATTAAAGAAAGCGGGCTCAGGGGCGCAGCAGTCCTTTGTCCCTGAACCCGCCAATATCCTTTCGATCCTTAAATACTCAGTATGACCTCGGGAGGCCGAGTGTGTGCTCGGCAACGAAGTTCAGGATCATCTCCTTTGTAATGGGTGCTGTGCGCATGAGCCGGACAGCCTCCCACAGATGGATGAGCCCATACTCTTCGCTGAAGCCGTATCCTCCTAGTGTCTCCATAGCCCTGTCCACGGCCATAATCCCTGCCTCTGCCCCGAGAAATTTGGCCATGTTCGTATACTGGCCCACTTCACCCGGGTTCATGTCCTGGTCATAGGCCCAGGCTGCCTTATAGACGAGAAGGCGTGCAGCTTCCTGGTAGATCTTTGCCTCGGCCAGAGGGTGCTGGATCGCCTGGTATGTTCCTATAGGTGCGTTGCGGAAGACCTTGCGGTCATGTGCATAGGCAACCGCCTTCTGGAGGCAGTATTCGCTGAGGCCCACAGCGGATGCACCTGCAAGGATCCTCTCCGGATTCAGGGCCTTGAACATTGCGAAGCTTCCCTGGTTTTCCTCGCCCACGAGGTTTTCGGCCGGCACCTCGCAGTCCTCAAAGAATATGGTGAACTGGTTCATTCCCTCAATTCCCCTGGTGGGTATTGTCTGAAGGGTGATCCCCTTTGATTTGCAATCCACCATGAACAGGCTCAAGCCGAATACCTTGGGCAAGCCCTCCGCTTCCAGCTCCTTCAAGGTCTTTGTCCTTGTTACAAGCAGCATGTAATCGGCGACATCAATACCCGTGATTAAGGTCTTTGAGCCGTTAAGAACATAGACATCGCCTTTTTTCTTTGCATGGGTCGAAATTCTGAATGCGTTTGATCCTGCATCAGCTTCTGTTATAGCGAATGCGCACTTGTATTTGCCGGATGCAATATTCGGAAGAAATTTCTTCTTGAGCTGCTCTGTTCCATTCTTCAGGATGCAAAGGGAGTCCATGACCGTGAGGATCATGATGGCGTTGCCGAAGCCAACTGAGCCCATTTCCTCAACGGCAAATGTCATGGCAAGTAGGCCCATGCCTGTGCCGCCGTATTCCGGAGGGATCACGCTCCCCATGAAGCCCACCTTGGCAACGGCGTCCCAGATCTCCTGGGGAAATTTTCTTTCCTTCATGACCTTCACCCGGAGCTCCTCCCGTTGTGATGCGAATTTTTTCATCACATCCTGTGCCGTCTGCTTTATAGCCTTTTGTTCGTCGCTCAAACTAAAATCAAGTGCCATATGTCACCTCCGTGTTTTATGAAATTACCTCTGGATCCACATATTCAGGAAGGACACCTTTCTCCCATCCCATCCTGAACATTGTCCTTACTGCCTTTATTCCCCTCTGTCCATAGGACAGAGTGTACCTGTTAACATACATCCTGACAAATGTATTCACAAGTGACTTGTCTGCCGCCCTGGCATACCTCAGGGCAGACTCCATGGCCAATTTTCTGTGTTCCATTCCCCACCGGATGCTCCTTATGAGAAGGGAGGATATTCTCCGGATGGAGCCCGGGGTCAGGTCTTTCCGCACTGCATTCGCCCCAAGGGGAAGCGGAAGATTTGTTGCCCGCTGCCATTCTTGTCCGAGGTCCATTAATTTTTTTAGGCCGAAGTTTTTATAGGTCAGCTGTCCTTCGTGGATCAGGAGGCCAGCAGCGTATTTGCCTGAGGCGACAGCCTCGGGTATTTCGTCGAAAGGGAGCTCCATGTATGGGAACTCTCCGAGGAATATCCTCAGCAGCAGGAATGCCGATGTCATGACGCCTGGGATGGCGATGGTATGTCTTTTCAGCTCACGCCGAGGTTGAATTTTCTTTACCACAAGAATGGGGCCATATTTGTTCCCAAAGCTTGCTCCGCATGGGAGTAGGGCATAGATGTTGTGAACATGAGCATAGGCATGAAACGAGAGGGCGGTGACCTCAAGCCGGCCCTTCATGGCCCAACGGTTCAGCGTTTCTATGTCCTTAATGACCAGCCTGACCTTCAGGCCGCGAAAGGGGATCCGCCCCTCGGTCAGTGCGGAGAACATGAAGGCGTCGTCTGCGTCAGGGGTATGGCCTATTGTGACGGTCACTTCTATTTCTTTTTCTCCAGGAAGGCGCGCAATCCCTGCTTGGCTTCCTGTGTGATAAAGGACTGGGCCCCGAGATGGGATTCAATTGCGAGGGCGTCCTCCAGGGTCATTCCTATCCCCCTGTTCACAACCTCCAGGATCAGGCGCACAGCATGCGGAGACTTTGATGCAATGCTCCTGGCAACGTCTTCTGCTGTGGAAATAAGTTTGTCCGGCGGGACGACTGCATTCACAAGCCCGAGTCTCAGCGCCTCCTGTGCATCAATCATTTTTCCGGTGAGAAGGAGCTCCAGGGCAGGTCCCTTTCCAATGTGCCGGGGAAGCCTCTGGGTCCCTCCATACCCGGGTATGATCCCAAGGTTGATCTCAGGCTGGCCGAACCTTGCCTTCTCCGAGGCAATACGAATGGAGCATGACATGGCCAGCTCGCATCCCCCTCCGAGGGCGAACCCGTTTATCGCTGCGATCACCGGCTTTCCCAATCCCTCAATGCAGTTGAAGATGACCTGCCCCCTGCGAAGATATGCCTGTGCCTCCGGGACAGAAGTCAGGGCCTCGAGCTCCTTGATGTCTGCCCCTGCGACGAAGGCCTTTTCTCCCTGGCCGGTTATGATAAGGACCCTCACCCCGTCATCCTTTCCAACCTCTCCGATGGCCTGGCCGAGATCTGTGAGCAGCGGTGTGCTCAGGGCGTTCAGGACCTCAGGACGTGCAATGGTCAGTGTTGCAAAACTTTCCTTCTTTTCATAGCGCAACAACGAATATCCCATGGTCTCCTCCTTTCCTTTCCATATATCCCAGCATACCTTTCAAGTCAATTGGACGCTTGCCTCATTTGTGTCATTGCGAAGGAAAAATATTGTCATTGCGAGGAACGAAGTGACGAAGCAATCCCTAACATATTGACTTTTCAGAACATGAGATTGCTTTGTCGTCCGCCGTAGGCGGACTCCTCGCAATGACACCGTGCCGATGGGTGCAAGTCACCTTGCGTTGTCCGTGATCCCTATACATGATAGGATATTTTTATGATCCTTGTATTTTTATTTGCTGCCCTTCTTACTTTAATGCCCGCGTTGAGTGCGGCAGGCGAGGGATGGGTTAATAAGCCGTCGCTTTCCGATGAGAATGCACCGAGTAGGTCCGGGGGAATTCAGACAATTGTAATCGATCCCGGACATGGCGGCTGGGATTATGGCACTGTGAGCGCCTCCGGCATCAAAGAGAAAGACCTCGTTCTGTCCATTTCAAAGATCCTCGCAAAGAAGCTCTCCCAGGTTCTTAAAGCCAAGGTCGTCCTTACCAGGAAGGGTGACACCTATGTGCCTCTTCCCAAGAGGACAGCGGTCGCAAACGATGCACATGCCGAGCTTTTCCTGAGCGTTCATGCCAATTCTTCGCCCAAGGATCACATAAAGGGAATAGAGGTGTATTACCTGAGTGAGATGCCATCAGACGCTGAGGCCGGAGAGACTGCAGAGGCTGAGAACAAGGCTGGTGCCACCGGGGACACAGAGTATCTCACGGATCTAGACAAGACCCTCCTCGATCTTGTTCAAACGAGCCATGTTGAGGGAAGCCGGCTTTTCGCAGAAAGGGTTGTCTCTTCCCTGGAGCTTGATGTGAAGGAAAGATTGAGGGGGATCAAGCATGCGAATTTCTTTGTCCTTGGCCGGGCCGACATGCCTGCCATCCTTGTAGAGGTGGGTTTTCTATCTAACAAGCAGGAGGCCAGGGATCTTCGCCTCACCTCGTTACAGGAGACAATCTGCAGTAGCCTAATCAAGGGAATCAAGGACTTCCAGGAGGTATGGAGGAGAAGCGCCGGACGTCCTGAGGAGGGTAAATATGAGAACTGACGGACGAAAATACAACGAGCCGAGGCCTGTGCGGATTACCAGGCACTACCTCAAGCACCCGGAGGGATCTGTTCTTATTGAAAGTGGGGACACAAAGGTTATCTGCACCGCCTCTGTTCTCGAGGGGGTTCCTCCGTTCCTTGAGGGGAGCGGCAAGGGATGGCTCACGGCAGAGTATTCCATGCTTCCCCGGTCAACGCCGACCCGTTCAAGGAGAGAAAAGGAAAGCGGGCGCTCCCAGGAGATTCAGAGACTGGTTGGACGCAGCCTTCGTGCAGTGATGAGATTGGACGCCATTGCAGATAAAACGATATGGCTTGATTGTGATGTCATCCAGGCAGATGGAGGAACGCGAACATCCGCTGTCACAGGGGCCTATGTTGCCCTTGTGGATGCATTATGGGTTATAAGGAATAGGAAACAGATTCTGGAGCTTCCTCTAAAAAACTCTGTTTCAGCAGTCAGCGTGGGAATTGTTGATGGGAAGACCCTGCTTGACCTCACATATGAAGAGGACTCCAGGGCTGAAGTAGATATGAACTTTGTGATCACAGGCTCCGGCACACTTGTGGAAGTGCAGGGCACAGCGGAGAAGACCCCTTTCTCCAAGGGACAATTGGATGAGATGCTGGCCCTTGCCATTGAAGGTGCCAAGCAGCTCCAACTTATTCAGCAGAAGGTCCTGGCTGACGCCTGGATCGTCCTTCCGGGGCGATAGGAATGGGTGAGGGTTCTCAGATAGTTTCCTCTCCCTGCAAGGGAGAGGGTAGGGTGAGGGTGCTAAAGGGAATTTTCCTCTCCCTGCAAGGGAGAGGGTAGGGTGAGGGTGAAGGATTAAAATGGATATTGTCATTGCCACCCGCAACGCGGGCAAGCTCAAAGAGCTCAGCAGGCTCCTGGGTATTCCAGGGATAAAATTTTTGTCCCTACTTGATTATCCGAAGTGCCCTGTTCCCCAGGAGGACAAAAGCACTTATGCTGAGAATGCAATGGCCAAGGCCGAGGCAGTTGTAGCGTTTACCGGGCTGCCTGCCATTGCCGATGATTCTGGCCTGGAGGTGAACTATCTCAACGGAGGGCCAGGGGTCTTATCGGCCCGATACGGAGGGGAAGGCTTGGACGACAACGGGCGGGTAAAGAAGCTTTTGGGAGAGCTGAAGGGGGTGGGGATGGAGAGGCGAGGTGCACGGTTTCGCTGCGTCCTGGCGTTGGCCGCGGCGGGTCGCAAGGAGTTTGTGGAGGGGGAAAGCACCGGTCTCATCGCCACTTCCCCGAGGGGAAAGGCGGGCTTTGGTTACGACCCGGTTTTCATCGTCCCCGGGCTTAACAGGACCATGGCTGAACTCGGCCCAAAGGAGAAGGACAGCGTGAGCCACAGGGGTCAGGCTGCAAGGAAGCTGCGTCCAATTCTCCAATCCCTTCTTTGATCTCCGTCATCAAATTAGCAATACCCCGAAATCTTGTAATATAATGAATATGTCGGGTCCGCCTCAGGCGGACTGGGATTAGCAATGTTCGCACCTGCCTTTTGTGCAGGTGGTTGTTGAGGAAAATAAATGGTCGCTGTCCCTATTTATTTTGTCGGGGCGTAGCGCAGCCTGCCCTGAGTTAGCAATGTTCGCACCTGCCTTTTGTGCAGGTGGTTGTTGAGGAAAATAAATGGTCGCTGTCCCTATTTATTTTGTCGGGGCGTAGCGCAGCCTGGTTTAGCGCACCTGCCTTGGGCGCAGGGGGTCGTGAGTTCAAATCTCGCCGCCCCGACCATATTAAATATTTGATCGGCGGAACACTAAGATATTCCTTCAGCGAACTTTCCTGGAATAGGCTGACCGCAGGAGGGACAGGAGCCATCCTGCAGGGCATTTCTTGATATGGAGAAGCCCTGCCTCTCAATGAGAAGAGTCCCGCAGCCGGGGCAATATGTGTTCTCCAAGGGATGGCCCCAGACATTCCCAAGATAGACATAGTTCAGCCCCTCTTTGATCCCGATCTCCCTTGCCTGCTCCAGCGTTCTCACCGGCGTAGGCATAAGATGCGACAGTTTAAGGTGGGGAACGAATTGTGTCACATGCCAGGGCGTGTCTCTGCCCAGATCATGTGCGATCCATGATGCGATGTCCTTCAACTGGGCCTTATCGTCGTTGTATCCGGGGATGATGTTGGTCACGACCTCCACATGCATCCCGTATTTCCCGAGTGCTCGCTTTGTTGTCTCAAGGATCTCTGTGAAGTTTCTCATATGGGCGATCCTTCTGTATCCCTCTGTGCTAAATGCCTTGATGTCAACCCTGAACGAATCCAGGTATGGGCCGATTAGGTCAAGGGCCTCAGGGGTGATGGAGCCGTTTGTCACATAATTGGTCAGTAGGCCGTGTTCCTTTGCCAGCCGTGCGCCGTCCAGCGTGTATTCAAACCAGATGGTTGGCTCGTTATAAGTCCACGATATCCCCAGACAGTTGTTATCTCTTGCTATCTTCACAAGTTCCTCAGGGGTGATATAGAGGGGATTCTTTTCAGGGCTCGCATCTGGCCGCGCATGGGCTATCTCCCAGTTCTGGCATCCCGGGCATCGGAAATTGCATCCGCGGCTTCCGACAGAGAGCCAGGGGCTCCCTGGATAGAAATGGAACAGGGGCTTCTTCTCTATGGGAGAGATCATCATGGTTGAGACCAGCCCGTAGATAAGGGAGTAGAGTTTTCCTTCCTGGTTCCTTCTCGTGTAGCAGTATCCGATTCCATTCTCGGGTATGGAGCATCTCCTCTGGCAGATGTTGCACCTGATTCGGCCGGCCCGCAGCTTCTCGTATAGGAGCGCTTCAACCATATGCATTGAGAAGGACCTCATCTGCTTTGTTTGTCATGGGTCTTAATACTTTATCATGCGCCAATTTCAGATAGCACTGTCCAATACTCCATGATATTATGCTCTGAAATCAGATAACGAGGAGGAAATATGAGGATGCACACGATCGTTTTCATTGTTGTTGTCATGGCGGCCGGTCTGTCATGCAGCAGGGGGGAGCTGCCTCTTCAACCGGCAGGGGTTCCCCCATGGCCTGAGTGGGCCTTCTCCCACTGGGTGTGGTATGACGACCCTGAGGATTGCCCAAAGGAGCCGCCGGGGCAGACGACCCAGGAATGCTATATCCAGCTTGTGGACGACTATTTAAAAAGGGACATCCCTGTGGGCGCCATCATCATAGACAGCCCCTGGGAGACCGGTTATAACACCTTTGATATTGACACCAGCCGCTTTTTTCCTGACCCCGCAGCGATGATCAAATGGTTCCACGACAGGGATGTGAGGGTCATCATGTGGATCACGAGCATGGTCAATGTAGATACTACTGTTGAGCAGGCTCTCCATGCCGAAGGGGAAGCGAATAACTTCTTCATGACAGCAGGGGAGGGGATGAGCCCTGCGATCCTTGAGTGGTGGAAGGGGAATGGAAGCCTCATTGACTATTTCAACCCCGAGGCAGTTGCCTGGTGGCACTCAAAGGTAGATAAGACCCTGGCACTTGGTATAGACGGCTGGAAGTGCGATGGTGCCGAGTACAACCTTAGCCTGTTGGATCCTTATTCTCCATACCTAAAGAAGAATGTAAAAAGAGTTGAATACTCCCATGCATATTACGGTGACTTCTTCAATTATACGCGTGAGAAATTAGGGAATGACCGGATTATTACTGCCCGGCCTGTTGACACTTATGGTGCCGATCCCAGCGACTTAAGCGATGATATGATCCGGAAATTGGTGTCTTTTGCTCCTCGCGAGATTAACTGGGCAGGATGGGTAGGGGACCAGGATGCGACCTTTGAAGGGATGCGGAAGGCGCTGGTGAACCTGTATCATTCCTCCAGGCTCGGCTATATTGCATTTGGTTCAGACATCGGAGGATACAGAGAGAATGATGATGCACCGTTTGGTCTGAAGAGAACAAAAGAGCTTTTCATCCGGTGGGCACAGCTCGGCGCCATGTGTCCGGTCATGGAGAACGGAGGCGGCGGAGAGCACAGGCCCTGGATATTTGATGAGAATTATGGCGGGACAGAGACTACGGACATTTATCGGACATTCGTGAAGCTCCACTATGCTCTTATTCCCTATCTTATGTCCGAGGGCGCCCGGGCGTTTACCGAGAGCGTGTCTCTCATGAGGTTTGTTGATTCAAAGGATTTTCAATACTTCCTTGGACGGGACATGTTCGTGGCACCTATCCTAACAGAGGGCGGGTCTGTAAAGATAAGCTTCCCTAAGGGCCATTACTGGGTCTATCTCTTTGACAGAAGCAAGGTCTATAAAGGCGGCACCACTCAAACGCTTGAATTTCCCCTCTCAGAATTTCCTGTCTTTTTAAGGAAGGGCTCCATCATTGAGAGCACCCTGAAGGTTCCTTAGTCCGCCGAAGGGGTTTCCATAATGCGGAAAGCAGCGCTCGCAATTTTGATTGGAATTGTGCTGTTTTCCTCGTGCTCGCGTGAAGTTGTGTCTCCTCATGAACCACCATGGCCTGACTGGGCCTTCTCACACTGGGTATGGGAGGACGAGAGCACCCAGCAGAGCGCCATTGCCCTCGTGAACGGCTATCTCCAGAGAAACATTCCTGTGGGGGCTGTGATCATAGACAGCCCGTGGGAGACAGGTTACAACACCTTTGAATGGGACCCGGTTCGTTACCCGGATCCTCCTGCGATGATCAAATGGTTCCACGAGCGGGGCGTGCGGGTCTTTGTCTGGACTACCTCTATGATCAATATCGGGAACGCAGTGGAGAAGGCCCTGCATGACGAGGGGAGCTCCAAAGGATATTTCATGACAGCGGGTCAAGGGATGAGCCCTGCGATCATTGACTGGTGGAAGGGCCCTGGAAGTTTTATTGATTATTTCAATCCCGATGCGGTCGCCTGGTGGCACTCGCTAATGGATAAGACCCTTGCCCTGGGCATTGACGGCTGGAAGGTGGACTTTACCGATAATGATGTTTTCCTCGCCCCGTATTCTCCATACCTCAAGAGGAATGTCCAAAGGCTTGAGTATTCCCATGCGTATTACAGGGATTTCTTCACCTATACGCGAGAGAAATTGGGCAGGGATAGGGTCATCACAGCCCGGCCTGTTGATGCTGGTGGAAGCTTGGTTTCAAGCATGCCTGTTGACTTGTTGGAGAGCCTGCTGTCTTATGCCCCCCGTGATATCAACTGGGCAGGTTGGGTTGGAGATCAGGAGGGGACCTTTGAGGGGATGAAGAAGGCGCTGGAGAACATGCTTGGATCGTCGCGGCTAAACTACATTGCATTTGGCTCAGACATAGGGGGATACAATGTTGTACCGGCGCCCGGGAATCTGGGAAGGGAGAAGGAGCTTTTTATCCGCTGGGCCCAGCTTGGAGCACTGTGTCCTGTCATGGAGAACGGCGGGGGAGGCACACACGAGCCCTGGAAGTTTGATGAATATTATGGTGGGACAGAGACCACGGACATCTATCAATCATTCGTAAAGCTCCACTATGCTCTGATCCCCTATCTGATGAGGGAAGGCGCCTGGTTCTGGCGAGGAGGCGCTTCCCTCATGAGGTTTGTTTCTGCAGCAGATTATCAATACCGGCTGGGAAGGGACATCTTTGTTGCGCCGATCCTATCGCCAGGCGGAACCGTGACAGTAGAGTTTCCAAAGGGATCATCCTGGGTCTATGTTTTTGACAGATCAAGGCTCTACGCAGGGGGGACATCGCAAGAGTTGACCTTTCCGCTTGCTGAATTTCCGGTGTATCTCAGGAAGGGCTCCATAATTGAGAAGACATTGATATTCCAATAAGTCATTCCTACCGTGCTTACCCCTAGTTTTTGTTGGTGCAAGAGATGACAAATTAAAGTCACCCCTACCCATTGCAGGAGGGGCCTGCGTGATTTAGAATAATAATATAGCGCCTGTAGCTCAACCGGACAGAGCAGCAGCCTTCTAAGCTGTTGGCTGGGCGTTCGAGTCGCCCCAGGCGCGCCAATACTGATTTTATGGTGGGCGTAGCTCAACGGTCAGAGCGCTTGGCTGTGGCCCAAGAGGCTGAGGGTTCAAATCCCTTCGCTCACCCCATTGCATTTATATGGTATTTGGCTGTTATCAATTACCATGATTGACATATTGTCTTTTTTATGAGACATTAATTCCATGTTGGTCGTCACTCGGCCATGCAAACGCGAATTGGACGACTTTCCCGAAGAGGTGAAAGGCGATCTTGCAGATGCCATTGCTCGGCTTGAAATTGGACTCATGCTGACCATGCCTCTGTCGCGCCCGATGCCGTCCATCGGACAAGGTGTTCACGAGCTGAGACTAAACCACAGGAGCGGAACATATCGGGTGTTTTATGTTCTGAGAAGCGGAGCCATCTACCTCATCGGGGCTTTTAAGAAAACTGGTCAGAGGACCCCACAGAGGGTTCTGGAACGAATGAGGGAAAGATTTCGTAGGGAGGTGAAATTATGAAACGAACATCAGCAGGCAGGCTTGCGCGTGAACTCGGTATCAGCAAGGGCCGAGCCCTGGAGGCTGTGGTTAAGGCCGATCTGATCGCTGCGGTCCTAAAGGCAGCAGAAAAAAAAGGCCTGACGCATGTCGAACTGGCACAAAGGTCAGGGCTTCCACGGAGTGCGGTGACGGGCATCCTGTCCGGCAGCCTTCAGAAAGTGACCATTGACCGCATCCTGAAACTTATTGAAGCAGCAGGGTTGGAGGCTGAGATTAAGGTCAGAGAGGCCGCATAAGGTTATCTACGACTGATTGGCAGATCGATCCGTGATGATCTCAGCCTGTCGCGATAGACCTTGATCTCCGGCGGGTCGGGAAACAGGGGTGCGAAATGGCTTGCGTCCGCCCCGGCGATTGCAACCCGGATCCGGTGTCCCTTCCTGAACAGGTATGATGTTGGAAGCAGGTCAAAGGTTATCTCTGCCGCCTCGCCTTTAACGAGAGGCATGGCGTCCTTGCTCATGAATGACCTGTAGGGAACAGGGGATACATACAGGGGCTCCTCATTGGACAGCTTCCTGTGGATCGCCCGTAGAAGTCCCTCGGTGACATAGTTGGAGTCGCCGTCTTCGTCAACATCCTCAAGGTAGGCAATGAAAGTCCCGTCGGTCGCACTCGACGCTGCGTGAATCGTTACGATAGGGTGACCCGTGACTTCCGTGTCCCTTTCGAGCGGGGAAGAGGTATAGACGAGGAGCTTGGAATCCGCCTTGTTCCTCTCGCCGTAGTCTATCGGCGCGTCCGCTTCAAGCTGGTTTCTCCAGCGGGTTGACTCCCTGGTGTTCGCCGTGTAATCCACCTTGTAGGCATCAGAGGCTTCTTCCTCCTGCGGTGCACTGGAGGAGAGCGATCCCCCGCTTGAAAAGTAAAAGGGAACGCTTTGAATCCCTTCAGGTGGCCAGGTGTCGGATTCCTTCCACTTCTCTTCTACCATCGTGTAGTAGTGGACCGGCTTTTCCCGGTCAATGCCTGTATCCAATCCCTTGAGATATCGGTCGAAGAAACGGAGGAGCTCGAGGTCGCGGTCGAAATTAGACCTTGATGGGCCTGAGTTCGGGTTCACATTCCAGCCCCCACCGTGGTTCCAGGGCCCGAGGATCAGCCTGCTGCCCGGTGTCTTGACATTGAGGAACCACTTTATCGCAGCAATGGGATACCCGCCGTCGAGCCACCCGGAATAACTATATATGGCCGCGCCCGAGGCCCGGATGTCCTCCACATAATTATGCGGGCTGAATAGTCCGATGCTGCCGGCCAGCGACAGGGGCTTGCCCGGGAGGTAATTCAGGTAATCCTCCGGCGCAATTCCCTCGTAACGGGGGTCTCCGGGTGCGATGTCGTCGCGGAATGTTATATGGGAGGCTTGATCATGGACGAGGTAATTCGCCTCGTGGGCCTTGAGCGCGCCCTTGAGTATGGATCGGTCCTTGTCAGCAGCAACAGGCGTGACACCGCGCACAAAAATACCGGTCCACCAGCCCCCTACGGGTGAGACCCTGTTTTGTTCAAGGTAGCGGGTAATTCTCTGCCAGTTCCTGAGGAACCAGTCGGAGATGATGCCGCCGGGGAATCCGGCATCCGTGTAGGTGTCATAGAGGGCAAACATCGGGACCACTGCCTTGACCGCAGGGTGCCTGACAACAAGGAGCATGCCTGAGGAGATCCCGTCATAAGATACGCCGGTAGAGCCCACCTTCCCGTCTGACCAGGTTCGGCTCACGATCCAGTCCACGATCTCCCGGTAGTCCTTCACCTCGTCCGGGGACCAGGATGACATCCTCAACCCCTCGGATGCGCCTGAGCCGCGTATGTCCACATCCAGCCAGGCGTATCCCCTCCTTACAAAGTATTCGCGCCTCTTCGCATATAGGAAAGTATGGTCAAAGGGCTTGCCGCCGAGAAAGATCCTGAACGGCCAGCGCAACTGAATCGAGCGCATGTAGCAGGTCTGGTGGAGTATGGCTGGTATCCTGGCGCCGTCCTTCAGCCCCTTGGGAAGGTAGAGGTCCACTGCGATCCTGACCCCATCACGCATTGAGATGTAATGGGATGAGTAGGCCATACCGCTGTATTCCGCCTCCCTTGAGTAGTCGGCCTCGGTGCCCGCATACCAGTTTGAGTCATGGATTCCTGCCTTGAGCGCATGCGCGCACGCAAAAGCCAAAAGACATGCGGCAGCGCAGATGAACAGAGCTTTGAGACCAGTGAGCTTTACCTTCATGCGCCGATTATACCCTTGACGCCAATGCCTTGTCACTCAATATTTTATTAATTTCACACATACTGCTGGCTTAGAGGGTATTACTCTTGACAGGAATGATATAGCCCATGCATCATAAATTAAAGGAGAAATTTAATGGCAACAAATATTATAGGTAGAGGAGTTAGTGGTTTATTAAAATATGCAAAAATAAAAGGTGGAGAAGAAGGATTAAAAAAGGTATTGGATAGTTTATCTAAAGAAGATAGAGCCATATTCGATAAAAAAATTAGTGCTTCAGAATGGTATCCCTTTAGTACCTATGTAAATCTTCTTATTATCATTGATAAAGTATTTGGAAAAGGAGACTTGAGTGTGTGCAAAGACATAGGATTATGGTCAGCTGAAAGGGACCTTGCAGCAGTATTTAATCTATACACAAAGGGTATCTTTAAAAATCCCTCTACCTTGAAGACCGCGCCCCATGTAATGTGGACAAATTATTATAGTAAAGGAGACATGGTATTTTCAGAGATTCCAACTTCTGTGGACATCTCTGAAGTCAAAGCCAATGCTCGAGTTGTTGATTTCCCAGATGCAGCCAAATCCAATTGTCGTCTTTTAGAGGGTTGGATAGAAAGTGTAATTCAAAACATTGTTGAGGATGCGGGTAAAGTTACTACAACAGAAATAAAATGTAGGGTAAATAGAGATGAATATTGTGAATTCTTAGGTGTGTTGACGAGAAAAGAGGGTTGATCTGCCCTTAAAGAACTGATTCTTCTGGTTTTGTCCCTCCTTAATATTTTCAATATGCTCCCCTGCAGAGTCTCTATCTTGATTTTAATGAGGATGTAGAGCGAGGTTTTCTACTGTCGGTAAGCGTTCTTACGATGCTGAATGTAATCTATGTACACCTCATGTCGATCTGAAGAGACAGCATACAGAATTCTATAGTCCCCTACCCGATAGCGGTAATAGTCTTTTAGGATGCCCTTCAGGCGTTTAATCTGAGGGCCGCGGTGAGGGGACTTCGCAATCTCCCCCAAGGCTTTATCCAGTCGCTCCCTGAGATCTTGTGGTGTGTTCCTATAGGATTTCGCCGCATGGGGAGAGAAGAGCAGCTTATAATCCACGGACCTTGGCCCAGTCGATGTAATACCCCTTGCGGTCCTTCTCTCGTGCCTCAATTCCCTCCAGGAGCGCCCTCATCGCCTTCCGGTCCGTCAGAATCTCGGTCATTTCCTCCACTCCATCGGGATCGGAGACATAGACGAGTAGACCTTTATTCAGGATCTCTGAGAGCGTGCTCTCCCGGTCCACAGCGACCTTCTTGACAACTTTATACAGGGCCGGATCAATGACAAACGTAGTTTTCACACCCATTGTGCTCACCTCCCATATAGCCATACTACCATATAACCATACGACCATCCATAGAAAATAGAAGAGATTATACCGTAATACCAAGGACAAGGCAGACCTTTGCTTTGTCCCCCCCATCAGGACATGATATGTCTCTATATATGCCGCAAAAGATGTCCATCCTATTCACACCGAAGAAGATAGGGCAGGTCGAGATCAAGAACCGCTTTGTGCATTCTGCCACGAATGAATCCATGGCCAGTCGGAGCGGCGAGGTAACAGACGACCTGGTGAAAAGATATTGTAAGCTGGCCAGGGGCGAGGTGGGTCTCATCATCCCCGGCTTTATGTATGTCCATCGATACGGGAAGGCCCAGAGATATCAAACTGGCATCTACAACGACGGAATGGTCCCTGGATTGCGGCAATTGGTTGATGCGATCCATGGGGAGGGCTCCAAGGTCTTTTTCCAGCTTGCCCATTCGGGGAGCCAGACGACAAAGGGCACGCTGGGGAAGAAGCCCATGGGAACATCCAGCACCAGAAGAGATCCTGTGTATTTGTTCAGGCCCATCAAGATGACCGACGAGGATATCGAGCTGATCATCGATTCCTTTGGAGAGGCAGCCAGGCGCGCTGCAGAGGCAGGGGCTGATGGGGTGCAGCTCCATGCCGCACACGGGTATCTCATGAGCCAGTTTCTCTCCCCGTTCCTCAACGATAGGAACGATGCCTGGGGCGGCACGGACGAAAAACGATTCAGGCTATTGAGAGAGATATTCCTGAAGGTCAGGCACGCTCTTCCCGACAGCATGCCGCTGATCGTGAAAATCAACGCCAATGATTGTGTCCCGGAGAACGGCGTCATCCCTGATCTGGCCAGAAAATACTGCGGGTGGCTGGCGGAATTGGGTGTGGATGGGGTGGAAGTGAGCTGCGGCCTGGGTGTGTATTCATATATGAGCATCATAAGGGGCGATGTTCCGATGGAGCTGCTCAAGAGGTTTCCCCTGTGGAAAAGATTCATTGGCTGGTTTGTGTTGAAGGGGAAGAAGGGGGAATTCGGGTTTGAAGAGGGGTATAACGTTAGGGATGCCAAGGTCATCAGGCCAGCCATAGGGAACGTCCCCCTGATCGTGGTGGGAGGAATGCGGTCAAAGGCCTATATGGAGCAGATCTTGAGCGATGGGTCAGCGGACTTCGTGTCCATATGCCGTCCCTTCATAAGGGAACCAACCCTTGTCAAGAGGTTCAGAGAGGGGAAAACAGAGGTTGCAAGCTGTGTATCCTGCAATCAATGCTTTGCAGCAATAAGAAACAACCAGCCTGTAAGGTGTTATAACAAGACCGCAAGCATCTTAAATTCCGAGATATAGAGAATCTGCAATCCTAACGGGGAAAGAGTTGCTTGGGTGGACAGCAAAACAGGGATAGCATAACATAAATATATGAAGAGAATGAGAGTCGCGGCTCTGTATCTTCTGTTTCTCGTTGGGTTTCCTCTCTGCGCTCAAGCCAATCCCATGGATCACTACGGCCTGGGGAGCAGGGGAGGAGGCATGGCCAATGCATGTGTTGCTATTGCAGATGATTGGACAGCACCCTACTACAACCCTGCTGGCATGACCAGGAGCGGAGAGACCTTTGGGTTAGGTTTGGTCGGGGTTGCCTCCGACTATGTGCATATCCGGCCCAAGGGAACCGGAAAGCCCACGGATTCCTTTGAGCGTGTGGAAGGACTGGTCATCGGGACCACCGATCCTTTGGGGACGGAAAATCTGAGAATAGGGATCAGCTTGTATTTTCCCCTGCAACGGTATCAGATGGCAAGGACATATTTTGTTGACGAGAGGGAGGCCCTGCCCGGCAAAACCAACCAGCTCCACTTCGAGTTCTACGGGGAGAGAGAGCAGAGACAGGTCATCATCCCGGCCCTGGCCTACAGGTTCGCCCCCTGGCTTAGCCTTGGAGCCGGTGTGTCCATTCTCAACAACACGAGCACGGTCACTACCGTCTATGAACCTAATATCATGGATATGAGCAAGGCGATCATCAATGTGAGCAACAACACCATCTATACCTATGCCCCGGTTTTCGGAATCGTATCGGAGCTGCCCTGGAATATCACCCTCGGCGCCGTATACCGGGGGGAGATCGCCTTCCCCATCCACGGACCGACAAATATTACCGTGTATTATCCTCCGTATAATCCTCCCAGCAATCTCACCTCTTACACCTTGTATCTGGATTTCCTCGTGAACTATACGCCGGCCATGGCGTCGGTTGGGGCATCGTTTACGGGCATCACCGACATCCTCCTGACAGGGGAGCTTGGATGGGCTGGCTGGTCCTATTATAGGGACAACCACAACGCCTACCCATACCCAAGACTCAACGATGTTTTCACGCCGAGGATCGGCATAGAATCTCACATCGAACCCCTGGTCCTCCGGGCCGGGTATAGCTATGAGCCCTCTCCTGTGCCGCACCAGAGCGGGAGGACGAACATCGTGGACAATGCTTCCCATATCCTGACCCTCGGTGTAGCCAGAAATTTCGGGCTTAATGGCCTCGGATCCCGGGTGGGGATCTTTGGCCAGGCGCGGTACCTTGTGCCCCGGACTGAGACAAAACAAGCCATCAATAATTATGACCCATCGGCTCCACATGACACGACCCAGTACAAATACCCCAATCCGCCAAATGGATACTGGAACCCGGGGTATCCCGGCTGGGAGAGCTGGGGGTGGATCTTTGCCACAGGAATTGACATCTCCCTGAGCTACTGACCTGGACCAAACAAAACATCACTTCAAATTGCCCCGGAGGATGGACAGCAAATCGGGGATGGCGTAACATAATATATTAGGATGCGCCTGTAGCTCAGCTGGATAGAGCGCCGGGCTTCGAACCCGTAGGTCGGGGGTTCAAATCCCCCCAGGCGCTCCATGTTTTAGTGATGGACAATATATGATAGTGGAGATAAGTAAATGTGTCCCCGACCTACAGGGGGTGCGCGGGGTGACCGATGAATGGATTAAAAAATATTTTGATGATTTTAATAGTTTTGTTCGCTGCCGGGTGTTCCAAGTGTGAAAAGGGCGATCAAGCTCCTCAAGTGATACAAGGCCCTCAAGGAGCGCAAGGATTGACAGGCTCAACGGTAACTCAAGGAGTGCAAGGTCTTCTTGAGTCAAAAAGTGAAAATGCTTGCACAGGAGATATTCTTTTGGGGACTGATCTTATCAATATGAATCCCTCTGATGCGGAGGGGAAATGCTTTGATGTGCATGTGGTTATCTTCCAGAAACTTGGACCCAATACTGCTTTGTATGCTCTTGGGGGGGACAGGCAGAAGATTGTTTATGTTGATTTTGGGCAAAAACCTGCTCCTTCTAATAAAAAATATATGATTAGCTTTGTTGCCAAAGGAATTGGGACTTATCAGTATCCAACAGACCTTGGAGGTGTAAATACTGTCCCCATGCTTAAATGGCTTGGTATAGGCAATGAATGAAGGGCTGCATTGAAAAGTGAAACAGTGTAACCTATTTAAATCTATTTTGGAGTCTCGATAGTTTTATCTTTGTTTCCTTTTTTGTAAGTTGTTTTAGTAAGGGATGGAGACTGTGGGCAAACTGTTGTATTAGTAAGATAAGAATCCATATGTTTTATAATAGTATCCTGAAAATCCTTACATAAACCAGAAGACTTCAAACACTCTCCGCCATCTTGCGTCAAATCTGCCAGAAAATCTTGAACCTTGATATCAGGGTAATCACTCGCTTCGCCACTACCTTCTATTAATGCAAGAAGGTAAATGTAACTCGTGATAATATCAGCAGATGTTATTCTTAAACAGAAAGTAAATAAAGGAGGTGGGCAAATTAATTGCTGAGAACCTCCACCTATATTTTTATAATAACAATCTTTATTTGTAATTTTATAAGTTTTACCATTAGCAAGATGAGTGCATTGATAGAATTCAACTTGATGTTTAATAGAATCAATATATTCTTTCCATTGTTCACCAGCACAGGAAACATACTTCCGAACCCCCTGTGGAAAGTAATCGAGATTAGAACCAGCCCAAACACTGATAGGAATGAGAAGCAATCCGATGATGATAATTCCTATCAAATCGCAGGATCTAAACATGCCAAACTATCTTATATCTAACGAATTAAGGGGTCAAATGCTGTGACGATTAGGGTAAAAATCTCAAAAAGTTATTCTGAGGCCGAACGGGCGCAGCGAAACCCTTTGTCGTTATAGGTCAAAGAGTCCCTGTCCCTGGACCGGTTGCTTACGCGCAGTTCCCAGGAAAAACCCCTCCACGCCCCGCCGCGCACGACTCGGAACTCTCCAGACAATGGCCCCTGAGGGTTGTTTGTAGGGGGGCCTTGATAATATTTCTCATCGTACCAGTCCTGAACCCACTCACGAACATTCCCGGCCATGTCACAGAGCCCATAGGGCGAGTTCCCTTTGGGTTTTGAGCACACAGCCCATGTGGAGTCCCGTCCACACCCCTTTACCCCGTCATCCATGACCGCATACTTGCAGTTTTCTTTCTCCTTCCCCCATGGATACTTCCTTCCATCAGTGCCCCGGGCCGCTTTCTCCCACTCGGCCTCTGTGGGGAGCCTCTTCCCAGCCCATGAGCAGTAGGAATTCGTATTATCCCAGCTCACACAGACAACAGGATTGGTATCTTTCTTGAACACCCCAAGCAGCCTCTTTCCCCCAGTTATTTTTTCCTTACCTGTCCATGTATCGCACTCACTTTCGTCAAGTTTCTTGCACTTTTCTGCACTTACACACTTCTGATACTCCTCCATAGTGACCTCGTGCTTGTCTATATAGTAGGCATCCAGATAGACCTTGTGATAGGGCTTTTCATCGTCTTTACAAATATTTTTTTCAACGGCCTCGTTGCACCCCATCATGAACTCCCCGGCTGGAATTAAGACCATGGGCCCGCCAATGGCTTCATTGGATTGAACCTTCTTCTTGTCGGGCTGGGTCTCCAGGTCAAAGGTCACCCTGGTGAAACTGTTCGCCGCGAGAAACACCTTCTTCTCCTGTGACTTATATCCTTTGACTGCCACCTTCAGCGTGTGTTCCCCGGGCGGCAGGAATGCGGACTGGGGGGTCTCCCCAACCTCCTTATCATCAATCGTTAGCCGTGCTTTGACTGGAGAGGTAGAGATCGTCAGCTTCCCTGGTTTGGGGGCAAGCTCCAGCACGACCTTGCCCATGATATCCGGCGCCACCTTCACATCCTGATGTGCCGGGTCATAGTCCGGATGATCGGCTCTCAATTTGTGTTTTCCAGGCATGAGCCCGGAGAAGAATAGAGGCCTCCCCTCGGCAGTCTGCCCCATAGGGGTTCCATCAAGTATTACACTGGCCCCAAAAGGCTTTGTCTCAATCAAGAGCGCGCCACGGCCTTTCTCTGCCTCACCCAAACACATATCCTGGACAGCATCCTTTACAGCCTGCTTGAGCTTGTCGAAAGAACACTTTTTACACTCCCTGTCCGCTGTTCTGACAATGCTTGCCAGGGGAACATCGTAGAGCTTGAGCCTGATGTAAAATATTTTCTCTGATACAAGTATGCGGGAGGCAACCAGCATATCAGCCTTTAATTTCCTGCCAACTTCTATCTCACATTTCTCATCACATGTCTTCAGGTCAATGTGCTTGCCCTGCAAGATAGCCAAGATGCCATCTTTGGTCATGATTCTAAAGTTGGTCAATTCAGCGGCCCTTCCCCGGATATCATCTGTTAGGGATTCAATCTGTTCTTGGGTCAATTCTTCCCCGGCGAACGCCATCTCCAGCACGGCCATACCCTCAATGCGCTCCTCGGCAAAGACAGAAGGAGAAGGGAGAAAAACTATCAGTGAAAAAGTGAGAATGATATAAACCCAAAAGATCCTTCTTGCCATATCGCTATATATAATATAGGGCTTACACTAATGCAATTTATCTCAGTGGGTTAGGGGGCTATCCGGGTCTTGACAGCCTCTTTTTAAGGTGTAACCCTTAGAGAAGGGAAGGGGCATAATATGGCACGAGATGGTGTAAGATAGGGATGAGGCATAGAAATGAATCTCCCTTATAATAAATTATGGGATAAAGAAAATAGGGAAAATATAAGGATAAAAATCATAATAGCAATAATTATTTTTATTTTGTTAAATATTAGTGCATGGGTTTGGCCAGGATGGGAATGTTTCTCTTGGCCGGAATTCATTTTTTTTGGGATTGGTACTGCGTGGGGTCTATATGTCTTTGTGATTGCATATCCATATTGGTTGATAGAAAGAAATTAACGAGAGAAGGTTTACCCGTCTTTCTCCAGACCATCTCAAGGAGGCCGTCAATAAACTTCCCGGAGTTTTAATCAGACCTAATGCAGAAGGAAAAGATTTCCAGAAGGAAAAGGTTTCATTGAAAAGTTAAACAGTGTAACCTATGATAATTATTAAGTGGGTCGTTAGCTCAGCCTGGTAGAGCAGCTGACTCTTAATCAGCGGGCCGCAGGTTCGAGTCCTGCACGACCCACTACCCCCCTTTTTTCCTGACTGTAATTGTGTGGATACCGGATGAGCCATCCCATGGGACAAGACAACGCTGCGTGTCCACATCGCACTTGGGCTCTACTGATGTCTTGTCAATTTGGACAACATAGCCGTCAGGGTAACGGTGCTGGGGGATAAACAGCATCGGCATGCCCTCTCCACCGGATGCCGTGAATGTTACTGTTAGGGCCTGTGTGTCGCGGTCAAAAAGGGTGTTGGTCAGCCTGCCTGGCACAGCCATGGGATAGGGGCGAGAGTGGGCATCAAGACCAGGTTTGGGATCCCATTTCTCGTTGACCCAGTCCCATCCATACATGCCCCAGCCGCCGTATTCCTTCCAGACCCAGACCGTTGAACCGATGAGTCTTTCATCAGCGAGCGAGTGGATGGCATCTATGTATTCTGCTGAACTGGCTGACCCTGTATCCCACCCCCATTCACCAAGGACAGGCGCTGCCTTCCACGATGCTGCCTCTTCTATCATGGAATCAAATGTATCTTTCAGGACAGTCCTCCATTCTGTATATGTGGTTGCGTTCTTTCCTGCGAGGCCAGGATAGAGATGGGGCTCGTAAATGATATTGCTGTCCGGAAATGGACTCGTGCGCAAAGGGGCCTCAAGTGAGAAGTTGCGGGTTGCAACCTCGGGCTCAAGCCAGTATGGATTGTTTTGGTTCACTGCTCGCAGCGCCCGGACTGCGTTCTCGTGGAATTTTTCAACCAGGATGACACCATCCTTAATATGGAAGGCCACTGGCTCATTCATCGCCTCAAAGCCGATTATGGCCGGTTCAGTGGCATATCGTCCGGCGACAAGCTTCCAGGCAGGCATGAAACGCTCCTGTATGTCCTCAGTATTTTTGAAAAAGGATTCAAAAGCGTTTAAGACCGGCGTTGAAACCCGTCTTGCATCCAGGCTGTCACAGGGGCAGGGAAGGCCTGGGCCCTCGTAGACAGGGCCTGAAAGGAGCTCACCGGGCGTAGGAATTATTGCCCAGAGGGGCGCGCCGTCCTCGCCTATCTCCTTGGAATAGGCATCCTCATGGAAGTCAACGAGCACATAAACCCCAACATCCCTGAACATGCCTATGACCTGATCAAGCCGTTCCAGATAGCTCTGTGGGAACTCGCCCTCTTCTGGCTCAAGGCCGCTCCAGGTGATGCACAACCGGACGAAGTTGAAGCCCCAATATGCGATATTACTGGCGTCCGATTCGTCAAACGCAGGGACGACCTCGTTCGGCAGGCGCCCATCATTGAAACTGACATCAAACAGCCCTTCGGCCTTTACATTTACACCTTTGAGCAGGATTTGCCGTCCATATCCGTCCATTATCCTTTGGTTTTTTACCTTGACACATCCAAGGGATTTTGCAGTTAAAGGCCCGGGTTGGCAGGCGGAACCCGTGTGTTTCCTGCATCCCTGCACAATGACTGCTGCAGCAACGAGCCATGCGATAAGAAGAAATTTCTTCATTGTCAGGATGGAACTATAGCAATATCTTCCTCAAAGGTTCAAGTGGAATAAAAATGGGGTATAATCCCATATGTGGATGCCCTGATGGCGGAACGACATTTGACATTGAAGAAGATTTTTTTCGGCATTTGCCTGTCCCTTCTCGCATCGGTTTCAGTCCTTCACGCAGACGAGCCCTATGTTTCAGAAGTTGATGCGCGGCTGGAGTTCTTGCATGGGCGGCTTGCCTCGCAGCAAAGATCCGCAGCCCTGTGGTCCTATGGTTGGACAATTGGATATGCAATCGGCGTTGCTGCACAGGGATCACTCTACTTTGTGGCGACCGATGAGGATATCAAGGCGCAGGCCTGGGTTGGAGCTGCAGGAACATCAATAGGACTCATCTCCCAGTTGAATGCGTGGCTGCCCACAGTTTCGGCTGTTGATGGGCTGAATGGCTACGAACATGCTTCAGCTTCAGAGAAGCTTGTCATGCTTGAGCAGGCAGAAAATGCGCTGCGGCGAAGCTCAGAGATTGAGTCATTCGGACGCACATGGTTGATGCATGCCGGCTCTTTGCTGGTTGCCACTGCCACAAGCGCAGTGCTCTGGTTTCAGTATGGGCTTGAATCCGAGGCGATCACCAATTTTGCCGTAAGCATTGCAGTGGGAGAGGCCAACATCTGGACCCAGCCAACCGCTGCCATAAACGAGTGGCAGGAATATCAGAAAAGGTTTGGCGGGTCGCTCGTCAAGATTAAGTTTTGAACAGACAGCAGTGAATATAAAATTTGGTCTCATCGGCACAATAACCCATGACCTGATCACCTCTGATTCAGGCCAATCCTTTGAGGGATTGGGAGGGGTCCTCTACCAGGCCGCTGTCCTCTGCGGGCTGGGCGAGGAGGTTTGCCTTTACACCAATCTCGGCAAGGCGCTGGCAGAAGATGTGGAGGAGGTGACAAAGGGCTGGACTACTTTGCAACGGCACGGGATTCAAAGGGTTTCCGGGCCTGGAAACCGCGTCCATCTTCATTACCCTGAAAATGGAGAGAGGGTGGAGATTTTACGTGCCGTTGTTCCTCCCCTGGAGCCGGCCCGGGTTATAGAGGACATCAAAGGGTTGGGGATGCTTATCCTGGTCGTCAACTCCGGCTTTGATATACGGCTTTCAGATTGGCGAAAAATTATTAACAAGTCAGCCTGCCCGACCTGGGTTGATATTCATTCACTCATGCTTTCCAGGGATCTGAACAAACAGAGAAAATATCTTCATTCGGATGAATGGAAGGATTGGATCAGGGGGGCAACCTTTGTCCAGGCCAACGGCAAGGAAGTGGCTTCCATGCTTGGGCTTAAGGAGGGGATGCCTATTGATGCAGAGTTTTTTGGCTATGGAAAGATGGCATTTGAAATGGGGGTGCATGCTGTTTACATCACTTTGGGAAGGGAAGGGGCCTTGGTGATGACGCCCGAGAAGTCGGAAAAATTGGCCCCCTCAGGGCTTAAGGGCGTTGTGGACACCACTGGATGCGGGGATGTATTTTGCTCGGCAACAGCGATAAGGCTTGCTTCAGGCAAAGACCCTTTCACTGCTGCCCGCTTCGGGCTTGAGCTGGCCACAGAGGCTGTTGCTGTCAGGGGGATTGATGAAACCTTTAGGATGGCCGTTGGTTTCAGGAAGGCGGATAGATAGGTTGCGCTCAGCTTCTGTCATTATGAGATTGCTTCGTCACTTCGTTCCTCGCAATGACAGAGGGAGGACTCCTCGTCATGACAAAGGGGCGGGATCCTCGCAATGACGGGGGAAAAGGGGTATCCTAAATGAGGAAAATGGGTTTGGTCAGAGAACATCCAAAGCGGTTTTATTATTTAGCAGCGGCCGTGCTCTTTATTGCTGTTTGTCGGAACAATGACAGCGAGCCTCCTAAACCGCATTATTATCCTAACGATGGAGTATTGAGATATAACCATATCCAGGCAAAGGGGACCCATAACAGCTATCATGTCCAAAATCCCAGTTCTACCATCCCCGAGCATCAATATACGCACAAGCCCTTTGATGTCCAGCTCAGCAATGGTGTGCGCCAATTTGAGATGGATCTCCATTATATAGAGGGGAAGGGCCTCATGGTTTACCATATCCCGGTCATAGACGAGGTATCCACCTGTCCATATTTCAAGGATTGCCTTGTCACGCTCAAGAAATGGTCTGACTGGCATCCGGACCACCAGGCATTGCTAATCTTTATTGAGATGAAGGATGACTTGGATCAAATAAAGCTCGCTGACAAAATTGATGACATTGAATCGGAGATCCTGTCTGTATTTCCGAGGGAGCGCATCGTTACGCCTGACGAGGTAAGGGGAGACTATGATACCCTGGCCGAAGCCATCACTACTACTGGCTGGCCGACACTGGCAAAAACAAGGGGAAGGATCATCTTCCATGGGCACAGCGGCGGATTGTTCCGGGACAGGTATCTTGAGAAGTATCCGGAGCTTGCGGGCGCGCTCATGTTTGCTGATTCGTCTCCGTCGGACTCATTTGCGGCGATCATGCCGATGAATGATCCAATAAACCAAGGGGATGCGATCACGTCGGCTGTCAAGGCTGGATTTATTGTCCGCACAATGGCAGCCAACTGTTGTGAAGAGTCGGATCAAAACGACAAGACGAGATGGAATACAGCCCTTGAAATTGGTGCCCATTTCATAAGCACGGATTTTCCCGGTCCCTTTGAGAGGACCGACTATTATGTGACTATTCCAGACGGAGCGCCGTCACGGTGCAATCCCCTGACAGCCCCGGAATTCTGTACTTCCAAGGATATAGAGAACTGGGAGTGAAAGGGGTGTTTCAGGGGGTTGTAATGGGCACTCCGTCCTTCTTCAGATATGTGCCATGCGTTATAAAACCAATGGGTGGGGTGTAAGACAATCCCACAAATGCGAAACTTGCGTCAGTTTCAATAACGCCCTCGCTGATGGATACTGAGACAGAAGATCCTGTCCTGTTTGCGAGGATTACATCTTTCTTTCCATCCGAAGCAGTAATGGATAATGCAGCGAGCCCTGAGCCGGCTGTAATTTCCTGAACCTGGGCAGGCATTTCAAAAGGATCTGTAGATCCTTTCCTGTATGGATAGAGCACGGCGAGAAACGATAGGTCTTGTCCGTTCACAACTGCATCAAGGACGACATGGTCAGCGATTTGCCGGTTGTTTTCAAACCGATGGACATTCGGCGAGGCATGATATTGATATGCAGGGTGTGCAAAGGACGGCGTTCCTGCTGTTGATGTCACAGAAACATCCAGGCCGGCCTTTGGCCGCTCCCACCTTCCTCCGAGGGTAAAGTCTGTATATGTGCCGCCGCTGTCATATCCGGCGTAACCATGGACACGGAAACTGTATTCATGGGAGGAGCTTGCATCAAGAAAATCGGAGACAACTACATAGCGGTTCCTGACGAAAAGGGCGGAGCGGACAATGTCGGTCTCCTGGTATCGGGTTCGCGCCTCTGCATAGTCAAAAATGTTTCCATCGTATATGTTCTCAAGGAAGCAGTCTGTGTCATTGAAATCGGTTAGGAGCCCCTTGTCCGGAGGGCCCTGGTTGTCAATGAGCGTAAGATTATGATTCCATGCATGAGCTGTGACTGAGTTGTCCAGCGAGTTTGGCTTGTAGTAGCCGGGATCCATTGCCAGGTATTCGCCAAAGGCATAGAGCTGAAAGCTCGTATCATCCACATGGTCGTGGACTGTCATGTGGACAGGGCCGTTCTCTGCCATCATCATGAACCAGATTGCATCGTTCCCCCAATCGCTGCGAAACATGGCGTTGCCTGCATGGGCCAGAAACTGGGTCGGTGTCCAGCCGGGTTCTTCCGGCATAATGGTATCGTCGTAATAGACAAGATATACAGGATCGTCCGATATGGATTGGGGACTGTTTATGTTCTCTTTCCAATCCCAGGCATACAATGGCTCATTCCAGACACCGGAAAGGATGCCCACAACCCTTGTCGGGTTGAAGTTGGCGTCCTCAAATGGCGGCCTGTCCCCGCTTGGGAGCCTAATTTTTATTGTCCAGTCCACAGCCCTTTTCAAGATCTCTCCATCCAGCGGATTTATGAATGTATAAGGCTCTCCCTCAATGCATTCAATATCGTCCCAGGGCGGGACATTTGTGCGGTATGTGCAGTCACGCGATATAGTCACAGGGCCCCCGATGGTGTTCTTGTATGCCAGAAGTGCAGGGATCGCGCTCTCAAGGGCAAATCCGAAATAGAATGGGCCCTCTGATACACCGCCGTCTTCCTGGATATAATGGCTTGTTGTGCTGAGCATGAATCCAAATTCTGACATGGAAAAATTTCGCCATTCTTTTCCCTGGGGGGCGTCAGGGAATGCAAGGGCTGCATAGATGAACGATGATGCTACCTTGATATTGTAATTGTTCTGGGTTTGGTGCATTAGGAATGCCCCGGACGAACTTCTGACAGTGATTGAGAAGAACTTGTCCATGAGTTCTATGATAAGTGATTTCGCCGTGTTTGCGTCTTCTTCATTAATGTATGGGGTGGCAAGGAGCAGATCCCATGCATTGATATATCCCATTACTACCTTGGGCATTCGGATGTGGATATCATAGACTTGGTTTGTATCAAAATCAGTCCGTATTTTATTGAGAAATTCAACAGCTTTTTGCCCTGCAAGTTCGTCATCAAAGAGATAGGCGATTAGGGCGTTGGCCTGAGCAATAGAGGCATTATTTCCCTCCGGGTTGGAGTCATAGACCTCGGGGTCTCCGGGATCATAATCAAGAGATGCAGTTGCGGAGATCCTCTCAAGCATCGTTTTATATGGCTCCCTTTCGCAACGCTGGAGAACAATCTCTTTGTGCTCAGGAAGCATGAGCATGTGAGGGTGGGGATTCACAACGAAGTTTGTCTTCTTGCGGCAGCCCTCCGCACATATTTGGAGAAGGAGGATTACGAGACAGATGCTGTATAGTTTATTCTTTCCCATTGCCAATGTTTGCTTTTTTCCTCTGATAGATATATTTATTCGTATTATAGGCATATGTCAATAAATCCGACCCAATATGTAATTGCCGGCATTAGCTTAAAGGGATGCGGGCGATGTTTTCTGTGGCTCTCCCTGCTTTTCATTGCTTCTATGGGGTGCAGGGAAAATGCAGGGATAAGTCCGTGCATGCCTCAGGACTCCACGCAGTCTTTGGAGGGCGAGTATATTTCCATTGCTTCAAGCATTGCCGACCGCTGGATTGCAATGCATCAACCAACTGAGGTGGCGTGGAACTGGGGAGACTCAGTTCTAATGCTTGGGATCATGAGGCTTTTCGAATATTCAGGGAAACCCCAATACAGGGAATATGTTGAAAACTGGATCAACTATCATATTGACGAGGGTTATGACCTCAATATGAGCGACAAATGTCCGCCCGGAATCCTTGCAGCCGACCTATATCAGAGAACATGCGATGATAAATACAAGAAGGTCATTGACGACATCTATTTTTACCTGACAAGGGAGGCGCCTAAGACACCTGAGGGCGGAATCAGCCATTTCGGACCCCTTTTTCCGCCGCAGATGTGGATAGATTCCCTTTTCATGTTCGGTATGCCCGTGATAAGGGCCGGTGTGGTCACGGGTGAGCAGAGGTTCTTCGCTCTCATCATTGAGCAATTCAAGATATTCTCTAACTTGCTGCAGGATCCGGGCACAGGGCTTTTCAGGCATGAATGGATAGATGGCAAGGTTGTCCCTGAAGATCCCGTTTTCTGGGCAAGGGGGAACAGCTGGGTGCTTGTGTCCCTTACAGAGCTTCTGAGCGTCATTCCAGAAAAGCATCGAGACAGGGATGCGCTCATGGGGATCTATGACCCCCTGATTGAAGCAGTTAAAAGCTCTCAGGACAAGGCAAGCGGATTGTGGTTCACGGTTATGAACAGGCCTGGAGAGACATACACTGAGACCTCTGCCTCTGCGCTGTTCGTCTACAGTATCCTGAGGGGCATGAATGAGGGGATACTCGGCGAAGAGTTTACGGCTTATGCTGTGAATGGAATAAAAGGGATTCAAAGCAGGATAGTCTATCCATCCGGTGAGCCGGTTGTCACTGGTATCTCCATAGGAACCCAACCTGGGGGTTTTGACAAATATAACAATGTTGAACAGAAAGACGACATCTCCTATGGGGTCGGCTCACTTGTCCTTGCGCTCGCTGAATATCAAGTTTATTTGGAAGGAGGTCTGAAATGGCAACCATAACAGTAGTTGTTGGCGAAGCGCCTTATGGCAGGGAAAGGGTTTACACCACATTGAGATTTGTCCTGGCATCCCTCCATGAGGGCCACTCAGTGAATCTGTTTCTCTATGAGGATTCTGTTTTTGCCCCGAAGAAGGGACAGAGGCCTGCGGAAATACCATTCCTACTGGACGAGAAGATGCCGAATTGCGAGGAATTAATAAAAGCTGCCATTGCGCAGGGGGCCAAGGTGAAGATCTGCGGGGTATGCGCATCTGAGCGCTCGCTTAAGCAGGGCGAGATATTGGAGGGCGCCCAGATTGCTTCTATGCGCGACCTGGTTCAGTGGGTTTTGGATTCTGACAGGGTCGTGACTTTCTGAAGATCCTTCCCTTGTCAGAATTTGCCGTGCCTTCCAGCACCACCCTTGAAGCGGCCGACCCCTTGCTTGAATTCAGGGCTCTGGAGCGCCTCCAACCCATGACGAAATTCGTTTCTTAGGGCTGCTTTGAGCTCCAGGCAGCCCTGTTCATAGGCACTCAGGCGGTCGTGACGCATGCAGGTTTGGGGAAACTCGGCCAATGATTCTGCAAGTTTCTCCGCTTCTTTGCGGGAGGTGCCGTCTTTAACGATGCGATTTGCCAGCCCCATAGATAAAGCTTCTTTCGCTTCAACTGGCCGGCCGGTAAGGATCATGTCCATTGCGCGGCTTAATCCGACGAGGCGCGGGAGGCGTATTGTGCCCCCGTCTATTAGGGGCACACCCCATCGCCGGCAGAAGACCCCGAACACCGCGCTCTTCTCTACAATGCGCAGGTCACACCAAAGGGCAAGCTCAAGCCCGCCGGCCACTGCATATCCGCTCACGGCTGCAATAACGGGCTTGGAGAGCGTGAGCCGGGAGGGGCCCATGGGGCCGTCGCCGTCCTCTATGGCCCGGTTCATATTTTTTCCCGATGCCATGGCCTTCAGATCGGCGCCTGCACAGAAGTTCCCTCCAGCGCCCCACAGGACTGCAACGCAGGCCTTCTTGTCCTTGTCAAATTTCAAAAAAGCCTCGGTCAGCGCCTGGGCCGTGGGGCCGTCCACGGCATTTCGCACCCCTGGCCTATCCAGGATCACTGTTATCACCCTGCCATTTTTTTCTATATGCACAGACATATTCCCCTCCCTTCCATTGATTCAGACATTATGATATGGTGCTATAAAAAAAGAGGAGGTGCAATATGAGGAGAACATTGGCCTTATGTATAATCTCGCTCTGCTTTGGAATTCTTGCGCTTGCTCCCCGTGGAGCATGGGCTCACTGCGACACTATTGAAGGGCCTGTTGTAGCTGATGCAAGGAAGGCATTGGCTAAGAATGATGTAACGCCCGTCCTCAAGTGGGTGACGAGGGAACACGAGGAGGAGGTCAGGGCGGCGTTTAAGAAGACAGTGGAGGTGAGGGTTCAGAGCTCGGCGGCCAAAGAGCTTGCCGATAAGTATTTCTTTGAAACCCTTGTTCGAATCCATCGGGCCGGCGAGGGAGAGCCGTTCACTGGGTTGAAACCGGCAGGGGCCAAATTGGAACCCGGAGTCGCAGAGGCCGATGGGGCGCTTGAGAGCGGCTCGGCTGATACGCTCGTTAAGAATGTGACAGAGGCGATTGAGAAGGGTATCAGGGAGCGCTTTAATAACGCCATTGAAAAGAAGAAGCATGCTGATAAGAACATCAGGTTGGGCCGGGAGTATGTGGAAGCCTATGTTGAGTTTATCCATTATATAGAAGGGCTCCATGCTATGGCCAAGGGCCCTATCCATTCCGGTGAACACTGGAGGCATTTGGAAAAGCATTGATTTTTCCCCGGACCGGAGACGAGACAATGCCCGGGTTCAAGCACTGCTGAAGCAGAACCGTTACAATCCTCGGACAATGCACTTCATTGAATGGCTCCGCATACCCGGCGACCTCATCTTTATCGGGCTTGGGGTTGTTCCGGCATCTATCGCCTCTGTATTGGCATACAGGGCGCTTTTCAATACCAAGAGCTAATAATTCATTTCTATAGGTGGACATGGCCTGTGTGATCGTGGCCATGCTTGTGCATATGGATAATGTTGGCCTCGTGGAGAAGCTCAAGGTCAGAGAGGATATCCTTCGTAGGGCCTGAACCGCGTATGGTTCTCCCTTCATCCAGGACATAGACCCTGTCAGCAAGCTCGGGAAGGACATGGAGGTCCAGGGTTGATACGACAATGGTTTTTTTCTCCATATGAAGTTTTTCAAAAACATCCACGATTTCCCATACGCTCCTGGGATCAAGGTCTGCTGTGGGTTCATCAAGGAGGAGGACATCGGGGTTGACGGCCAGGACAGAGGCAATGGCCACCTTTTTCTTCTCCCCTGCGCTCAGCTGGAACGGCGACCTATCCCCCAGGCCCTGTATATTGAGAAATGCCAGGGCATTGTTGACCCTTGCAGCTACCTCTTCATCCGGAAGCTCAAGCTGGACAGGCCCGAAAGCTACCTCTTCCCTGACACTGGATGTGAAGAGCTGGACATCGGGGTCCTGAAAAACGAGCCCCACGGATTTTCTAAAGGAGCGATTGAACTTTCGATTGGAGAGGATCTGCTTGGTTATGGGAGCGCCGCGGAAAAGCATTGAGCCTGATTCGGGAAATAGAAGCCCGTCCATTACTTTCAGGAGGGTGGACTTCCCTGAACCGTTAGGGCCCAGGATCGCAACCCTTTCTCCATCAGAGACCTCAAGTGAGACTGAAGCGAGACCGGGCCGTCCCCCTGGATACGAAAAACTGACATTTTTCAGATCAAAGACCATGGAAACCACGGGAAACCATTGCATCGTGCAGCTGTTCGCTCTTCTCTATATATTTTTTAAGGAGGGCCCCTGCGCTGGCAGCCGCAGGCATTGCCCTGCCCGGGCGTCTCTTGTGCTCAACGAGGCTCCTGCTCCTGAGTGCCAGATTCCTGTTCTCAATAAGATTGACGAATAGGAAGATGTAACGAAAGGTAATGGCGAGCATAAGGATGAAGGGCCGGGAGGCCCCCATATCTTGTAGGGCGCGGAGGGCATCCTGCCATTTTGTTGTCATGGAGACCAGGATGACAACGGAGAGGGTGGCTGCGACCCGGAGAAAGAGGGTCAGGAGCGAGAGCATTCCCTGATGCGTCACTGCGATCTCCTCCTGAATGTGAAGGGGGCCGAGAACAACCGGGCCTGAAAACCTCCACAGGACAAGGAGGGGCTCTCCAGGAACGAAGATGTTGACGGCGGCAGGCAGGGAAACCAGGCCGCCGAAGATCAGAGCGGGTATCCATACACGCGCCGCATATGCCCTGAGTCTAACCCGGGAGACAATAGAGAGAATGAGGCAGATGAGAACGACCCCGGCAAGGAGGAGAATGTTGTGCACAAGGCTCACAAGGATCACGAGTGCGAGGCATGAGATGAGCTTCATTCTCGGATCGAGGTCCTGGAGGATTCCGCTGACTCCGGCGCTCTCTGCAGATGTCAGGGCTTGAAATAGGAACGATGATATACCCTTTTTCATTTTAGGTCCTTTCCGAGGGCTTTAATGATAATGAATGAGAGGGCAGACACGGCTGCGAGGCCGATCAGGGCCGAAAGAAGATATTCCAAAGGGGTGGATTCAAGGCCCGACAGACTGTAGTCCGAAAATGGCGCCTTCCAGATTTGCTCCATACCCCTGAGCTTTTCCGGAATGAAACCGAGTATCTCTTTCAATTCATTTCCTGCCCATTCTCCCCAGGGCGCGCCCTGTGCGAGAAGGCCGAGGGGTGTCAGGGCAGTCAGCACGCCAAGGCCGATCCATAGATAGAGAGGGGTCTTCTTCATGCCTTTGCCTGTTTGCCGTGCATGATGCTCAGCAGTGAGGGGTCGGCTTTTCTAAGATAAGCGATCACGAGCCCTGTCAGGAGAGCCTCTACAAATCCGAGGAAGAGAAGATGCCATAGGAGCATAGCCGGGACAGATACTTGAAGGGAGAAGGGAAAATACAGGGGTCTGCCATCAGGGGCATGGGCAATGAGGGGCTGGATGCCGAGCTCCAAACCCACAAGCAAGGCTGCGATGTTGAGAGAGATGTATGCTGCGATACCCGCGGAGAATATCAGCCAGGTTGAGTCATGGGGTGTTCTCATGGATAGGAGCTTGAACAGGTAATATCCCGAGAAGGGCATTGCAAATGCAATATTGAATGAATTGGCTGCAATGGCTGTGATACCTCCATCGCCGAAGAGAAGGGCCTGAATGACGAGGGTAATGGAGACAGCTATGAATGCGGCCCAAGGTCCGATCACGATGGCGATCAGGGTTGAACCCACAAGATGGCCGCTCGTGCCGCCCGGAAGTGGAATGTTAAACATCTGTATCACGAATGAGAAGGCAGCACCCAGGGCCAGAAACGGGACATGCCTTGAGGCCAATACCCTTTTGAGGAGCCTGCCCGCGACAAGCCACAGGGGGGTCATCAGGGCATAGAAGGCACCGTAGGTTGAAGGGCTGAGGTATCCGTCCGGTATATGTATGGCTACACCAGGCCCTTTCCTGTCGTTGTAAGGGTATGTTTTCCGTGCTTGACCCCCTTGGTGCCGATAAGCTTGTCGGCGATCTTCTTGATCTCAGACCCCTTGCCCTTTGCCACTATGACCTCCAGGCAGTTGTGCCTGTCCAGATGGACATGAATGGTTGAGATGATGCTGTGAAAATATTTGTGCTGGAGGTCGGCGAGAAGGTCCCGATGGGTTCTGGCGTCGTGGCTGTAAACAAGGGTGATGATTCCTACGGCCTCCTCTGTTCCAAGCTCCAGCTTCTCACTGACCAGGCTGTCCCGTATCAGGTCCCTGATGGCCTCGGAACGGTTGGCATACCCCTTCCTGAGTATCAGGGCGTCGAAGTCTTTTAGAAGCCGTTCATCGAGTGATATTCCGAATCTTATTAGATTGCCCATGGCTCTATCCTTTCCTTTCCATCCCTATTGGTGCTACAAATATAAATTTCGTAACACGATATTGTCAAGGAAAACCGTAATGTCCCTGAAACATCGGCTGCTCATTGCAAGCACAGGGGGAATTTGATAGATTTTAATCTATGCCGGATAGATGGCGCGTAAAAATCTTTGCGGTGGTATTTCTGCTTGTATTTATATCAACGGCTTCGGCGGAGAGCTGGAGCCGGCATTATATAGAAAGCCTTCCAGATTCCGCCTTTGCAGCCATTGAGACTGCGCAGGGTGGAAAGAAGATTCGGCATCTTCCCCATCATAACCTTGCAGGAGATGTTGACTTTCCCCACCTGAAGAGCGCTTTGGGCAGAATTTACCAGGTAAAATGGATTGATCCTGCAAACCATACAAAAGCCAAAGCTCACCTTGATAAGCACTATAAGGTTTACAGGAAGGAGCGGGCCAAGTCACAGCAGTTGAAGGATACGCAGAAATAGGCTTGAGAGAAATTGGATTTCTCAAAAAAAGCAGGGGAGGGGAGGTTTCTCAGGGCTTGCCGGAGGAAGCGTGTGGACTGCACGCCTGTGTGGATCATGCGCCAGGCAGGGCGCTACCTCCCGGAATACAGGCGGCTTCGGGCAAAACTGTCCTTTCTGGAGATGTGCAGAAGGCCCGAGATTGCGGCTGAGGTCACCCTCCAGCCCCTAAAAAGGTTTGACCTGGATGCTGCCATTATTTTCTCAGACATCCTCCTTCCAATTCAGGCTATAGGGGTTGGCCTCGTATTTACCAAAAATGACGGCCCTGTGATCCGGAAACCGGTGAGGAGCAGGGCACAGGCCATGAGAATCAGATGTTTCTCCCCGGAGGAGGAGCTTCATTATGTGTTTGAGGCCATCCGGCTCGTGAGAAAAGAACTTGATGAAAAAATCCCCTTAATCGGTTTCTCCGGCGCCCCATTCACCCTCGCCTCGTATCTTGTGGAAGGAGGCCATTCCAGGAATTTTGAAAAGACCAAGGGGATGATGTATGGGGAGCCTCTTGCATGGCACAAAATGATGGAAGTGCTCACCAATGGTCTTGCGTCCTATCTAAGGGCACAGGTCAAGGCAGGGGCTCAGGCCCTTCAGGTCTTTGATTCATGGGTTGGATGCCTGTGTCCGGAGGATTACAGGAAGTTCGTGTTCCCCCATTCAAAAGCCCTGATGGATAAGCTCAAGCATTTGGGATCCCCGGTGGTCCATTTTGGCACCGGCACCTCAGAGCTCCTTCCCTTGATGAAGGAGGCAGGGGGCGATGTCATAGGGGTTGACTGGAGGATACCCCTTGATGAGGCATGGAGGAAGATTGGATTCAGTAAAGCCATACAGGGGAATCTTGACCCTGTTGTCCTCCTGGGAACGCAGAAGGACATCAGGAAGAAGGTCAGGAGCATCCTTAAAAAGGCAGCAGGGAGGTCCGGGCATATTTTCAACCTCGGGCATGGCATTTTTCCCAGCACACCCATAAGGAATGTGGAGTTTTTAGTTGATGCAGTCCATAGGCTAAGCCGCGTAAGTGCAGGGCATGGCTAAGAAGGGAACTGTCCCCGGAGTGGTCCTCCTTGGATTCGGCGCCCCCAGAAGCCTTGATGAGGTGGAGCCGTTTCTGAAGAGCATCCTCGGAAAGGGCAGGGTGACCGCTGAGATCCTTAAGAAAGCAATTGAGGGCTACAAAGCCATTGGCGGCGGTTCCCCTCTCCCATCTATGACCGAAAGGCAGGCCCGCGACCTCCAGAAAGTCCTTGGCAAAGAGATCAAAGTTGGTGTGGGCTTCCTTCACTCGAAGCCGCATATCTTAGAGGCCATGAATGGCTTTAAGGAGGGGGGAACAAAAAGGGTTCTTGGGATAAGCCTGTCTTCCCATGCGAACCGGTTCAGCACATGGGCATACAAGAGGGAGGCTGAGGACTCAGCAAAAAAGCTCGGTGTTGAGTTCCGCCTGTCACGATCCTGGCACATTCATCCTCTTTATATCTCTGCCCTTATAGAGAAATATAAGGAGTCCTTTAAAAAGGAGGACGGGCATCTTCTATTCACCGCGCACAGCATCCCCTTAGGTGATGATAAGGATGCAAGGGCCTATTCAGGAGAGGTCATGAGCACTATCAAAAAGTTCCTCAATGCCATTGAAAGGAAGTTGTGCAGACCTGCGTCCTGGAGTCTTGCCTATCAGAGCGGCGGGACCGGAAGGGCTGGGTGGCTCGGCCCCTCTGTTGAAGAGGCATTTGAGGAGCTTTCAAGAAAAGGATGCAAAGGTGTCCTGGTTATGCCCCTTTCTTTTGTTTCGGATAATCTGGAGACCCTTTACGATTTGGACATACTCAGCCGTGCAAAGGCCGAATCACTTGGAATGAAATTCAGGCGTGTAGCAGCCCTGAACGAGTCTCAATCATTTATCAAGTCACTTTCAACAGTCGTGAGAGAAAACTTACATGTCTGCAAATGATTTTATAGCGATAGTTGGGGGAGGAATAACAGGGCTTTCGGCGGCCAACTTCGTCCGGGAGGAGGCGCGCAAAAAAGGCTCTTCTATCAAATGCATCATCATAGAGAAGGAGAAAAGGCTTGGAGGAACGATCCTGACGGAGAAGCTTAATGGATACACTATTGAGGCCGGGCCAGACTGTTTTCTTACGGAAAAGACTGCTGCGCTTGAACTGTGCAGGGAGATTGGGATCGGCGACAGGATCCTTCAAACGCAGGATGTCGGCAGGACTTATGTCCTGTGGAACGGGAGGCTCCATGAGATCCCTGAAGGTATCATCCTGATGGTTCCAACGAGGTTTATGCCCTTCCTAAACGGTGGCCTATTTTCTCTTTCAGGCAAGATCAGGATGGGCATGGAGGTATTTGTGCCGAGAAGCAAGCATGAGGGAGACGAGAGCCTGGCTGATTTTGTCCGCAGGCGCTTTGGCCAGGAGGCCCTCCTGAAGATCGCAGATCCTTTGGCGGCCGGGGTGCATGCTGGGGATCCCGAGACAATGAGCCTGAGGGCAACATTCCCCAGATTCATTGAAATGGAACAAAGGCATGGCTCTTTGATCAGGGGCATGGTCTCAATGAGGCACGGCCGTGCAGCAGCGAGCATGTCAGTATTTGCGGCCCTCCGGGACGGCCTCGGAGAGATGATTCAAGCCCTGGCACGGGCACTGCCAAAGGAGTGGCTCAGACCCGGAACATCAGTAACATCTTTAAGGAAAGCGGAGAAGGGATATGAGGTTCTTCTCAACAATGGGGAAACGCTCAAGGCGTCTGCCGTGATCCTGGCTTCTCCAGCTTATGCCGCTTCAGGGATAGTCAAGGAGCTTAGTCCGGCACTCTCAGAGCTCCTCAACAGTATCCCCTATGTGTCCACTGCAACGGTGTCAATAGGATATCGCCGTAAGGATGTGCCCCATCCCTTAAATGGTTTCGGGTTTGTTGTTCCGAGGGCTGAGAAGAGGAAGATCATGGCTGCCACATGGACATCGTCCAAGTTTTCGTTCAGGGCCCCTGAGGGAAAGGTGCTCCTGAGGTTCTTCGTTGGAGGAGCCCACGGACAGAACCTGTTGGAAATGGACGATGACGCCCTTGTTGAGATAGTGAGGGAAGAGTCCGGGCGAATCCTGGGGATTACTGCAGAGCCTGACATTGTGAGGTTGTATCGCTGGGACAGGGCAATGCCGCAGTATGTCCTGGGCCATTTGACTGTGCTTCGCAAGATTGATGATGAGGCGCGTAAATTCCCCGGGCTCTTTTTTGCAGGCAGCGCCTATCGGGGGATCGGGATACCTGACTGCATAACAGAGGGAAAAAAGGCAGCCCGATCGGCTATGGAATTTCAGGCGTAGCCGTTTTCTTTGAACCAGTTCCAGGCCCTGACCAGGGCAGCCCTCACCGGATTTTGTGGCAGGCCAAGCTCCCTGACGGCCTTTGCCTGGCTGACATAGGTCTCGAGGTAACCCGACTTTATAAGGCCGGTATTGAGGTCTTCAAGCTCCTTTGGCCATATCCTTCCCAGGACATTTCCGAGGAGGGCAAATGACATTGCCACCGGATATAAAACTGGAATGAAGGGCGGCCTTCTCCCGACAACCTCGGCCACCATTGTGAAAAACTCCCTGAGGCTCAGATTTTCCGTCCCAAGGATATACCTTTCACCTGTGCGTCCCTTCTCCATGGCAAGTATGTGTCCAAGAGCTGCATCTTCAACATCGAGGTAGATTGTCCCTCCCGACGAGTAAAATGGCATTCCAAACCTTGCGATACTTAGGATCGCCTTGCCGGAGCTTGGCTTTATGTCCCATGCGCCGACCATGAATCCCGGATTGACGATGACAGCATCCAGCCCTTTCTTTATGTATTTCCTGACGACATCTTCGGCCTCTCTTTTTGTATCGTTATAAGGAATTCTGTAACGTGCGAGGTTATACGGGGAATCCTCTGTTGCCGGATTATCCTTTGTCGCTTCTGCGATTGCCGAGACCGTTGAGGTGTGGACAAGCCTTTCCACGCCTTCTTCAAGCGCTGCACGGCAGATATTATCTGTTCCCTGGACATTCACGGTGCGGATCAGGGATCTTCTTGATTGGGCGAAAGCAACCATTCCAGCGACATGATAGACCTTGCGGACCCCCTTCATTGCGGCCCGCACAGATGAATAATCGGTTACATCTCCCAGGGCCTCTTCCGCATTGAGGCCGGCCAATCCACTGCGGTCGCTCGTGGGCCTGATGAGAACGCGGAATCTCTCTTCCCTCTTGGCCAGCAACCTCACCAGGTTTGTTCCGACAAGCCCTGTCCCTCCGGTAACAAGAATCATGGGTCAGGAAACCTTGACATCTATCTTCTTGGGCTTGCTCTCCTCCTTCTTGGGCAGCGTCAGGTTCAACACCCCATCCTTGTAGTCTGCCCGGACCTTGCTTGCATCCACATTGGCCGGAAGGCTGAAGCTCCTGCTGAAGCTCCCGTATGTCCTTTCCATTATGTGAAATTGTTCTTCCTTGACTTCGCTCTCGTGCTTCTTCTCGCCCTTGATGGTGAGAGTATCGCCTTCAACCGAGATATTGAGCTCCTCTTTCTTGATCCCGGGAAGCTCCGCCTTCAGATAGATGTTATTAGAGTCCTCATGGATGTCCACCGGGGGCAGCCAGCCCTCGCGGAGCGATGGGGTTTCGGTGCGAACAGGGTAGCCGAAGGCCGATTCAAACAGCCTGTTGACCCTGTCCTGGAGCGTGCGCATATCCCTGAAGGGCTCCCACAGCTCAAGAGGTCTCCGTTTAATAATAGCCACTTTTTTCACCCCCTTTCATTGTCTTTTCTATTGATAAAATTAATTACTTTTTCCTTGCTGTCAAGGGGCTTAATTAAGGGACACAGAATGGTTCTGTCAGCGGCATGGGGTCATTGATTTGCTTGTGAGAAAGTGATATTGTAGTAAAAAAAGTGGGCCAAGAGTGGAATCTGTAAGCAGGAGGTGGCGGACATGAAAGAGCTTGTGGAAAAAATAGCAAAGGCACTTGTGGATAAACCTGACGAAGTTCAAGTCAAGGAGATCGAGGGAGAGCATACATGCGTCCTCGAGCTCAAGGTTGCCAAGGAAGATGTTGGAAAGGTTATAGGGAAGGACGGGAAACACGCTCAGGCTATCAGGACCATCCTTTCGGCTATAGGCGGTAAAAAGAATAAAAGATACTCATTGGAAATCCTCGACTGATTCATGTCTTTGCGCCCTTTAGGGCTATTAATAGCTGCCACTATTGAAATACTCCTTGGGGTTTTCTATGGATATTTCGGAATCAGCGAGGTTGTTAAAGTTATAGAGACTCCCATTACTTCCGCAATTATCCATGCCAGTGTTCAGGTTTTCCTTGCAGTGGCTTTTCTTACCGGAGGGATTGGAATTTTTTTATTGAAGGAATGGGGAAGGAGGCTTAATCTTGTCATCGCCGTTATCTTCGGACTCTATGCACTCTTCTCACTTGTTGGTATTCTTGTCTCGATATTCCTCTATGCTGTCAAAATCACGATACACTGGGAGGACATCAATGAGTTCATTCCTTTCCTCCTCGTCAAGTTTTTATTCTTTATCTTATCAGCGCTCCTCTTCTATTACCTCACCAGGCCAGCGGTGAGAGAAGCATTTGTAAAGCCAGCGCAGACATGAGACGCCGCATTATCATTCCGGTCATCATCATAACGCTACTTGCCTCTGCCACCATAGGCGGATGCAGGGGGTGCATAAAAACGAAGGAAGCAACGGTCAGGAAACCTGCTGTGGCCGGGTCGTTCTACCCTGCGGATCCGGATGAACTGAGGAAGATGATACAGGGCTTTTTGAGCGCTGCAAAGAAGCCTGAGCCGGAAGGGGATCTTATTGCCCTCCTGGCTCCACATGCAGGGTATATGTATTCCGGGTTGGCGGCTGCCCACTCGTATAAAATGCTTGAGGGGACAAATTGGGATACGGTCGTCATCATCGGAGCCTCTCACCGCCCCAGCCCCTATGTGATGAAAGGGTGGTTCACAATTGTCCCCAAAGGAAGTTTTGAGACCCCCCTGGGCATGGTGGGGATAGATTCAAGGATTGCCAGGGATATTCTTGAGGGAGGAGCAATGTTTACTGCGGATGCCGCCTCTCATCATTTGGAGCACTCCATTGAGGTTCAACTCCCCTTTCTCCAGGTTGTGCTGAAAGAATTCAAGCTCGTTCCCATCCTCGTGGGTAGGGCGGAGTATTCCGACATTGAGGAAGGCGCAATGGTAATCGCAAGGGCGCTTAAGGGGAAGAAAGCGCTCCTTATTGCCTCGTCTGATCTTTCCCACTATCCGGCAGATGATGCGGCGCGCAAGTCAGACACAGGGGTTCTTGATGCCCTGAGCTCATTGGATCCGGCGCGCTTCAAAGAGAGGTGTTCTTTGGCCGTTAAGAAAGGCATTCCGGGGCTTGAGGTTGCTGCCTGCGGAGAGGATGCGATCCTGCTCACCCTTCTGACAAGTATTGCTCTTGGCTCCAACAGGGCAGGTATCCTGTTCTATGCGAACTCTCATGATGCTGGTGGGGCCCCTGATGCGGTGGTGGGATATGGGGCCATGGCCTTCTATAGAGGCCGCCCGAAGAGGACGGGCCAAGAGGAAGCTTTAGAGCCCATCAGCCCCAAAGGACAAAAGATGCTCCTTTCGCTTGCCAGAGAAACCATCAAATCCTTTCTGACGCATAAGAAGGTCCCGGCACTGAAGGAATACGAAGAGGAGGAACTGAATAGACCGCTCGGTGTGTTTGTGACCCTTAGGGAGGCCGGGAGTCTCAGGGGGTGCATTGGAAATATTGTCGGGGGTCAGCCCCTTTATGAATCTGTCAGGGATATGGCCGTTGCTGCAGCCACACAAGATCCCAGATTTCCTCCGGTCGCCGCCTCAGAGCTAAAGGACATTTCCATTGAGATCTCTGTCCTGTCTCCAATCAGGAGGATAGGCGATGTAAAAGAGATCGTCCTTGGCAAACATGGAGTAATTATCAGGAAGGGAGTACGATCCGGCCTTTTCCTCCCTCAAGTGGCCGATGAGACCGGATGGGACCTTCAGCGTTTTCTAAACGAGATCTGCACGCAAAAAGCAGGGCTTTCCACTGAATGCTGGAAGGATAAGGAAGCCGAGGTGTCAGTCTTTACGGTCCAGGTCTTTGAAGAGAGCCAAAGGTAAGGGCTGACGCACAGATTCCCCCTAATAGTAAGCAGACACTTGGTATCCCCATAAGAGGGACGAGTATGACTCCGGTGATGATCGCGCCCAAAGCACTGCCAATAAGATCAGATGCATAGATAATGGATGTCCCCCTGGCCTTTCTGAATGAACGGTCAGCGATCGGAAAGGCATAGCCCGTAAGAAATCCGAAGATAGCGAGAAGCAATGAAAATACCGGGACAAGGAAGGGAGAAAAGCACCCTCTAAGTATCAGTAGAAGCGGGGCGAGGCAAATGGAACAAGCAGAAAGCAGCATGATGACTGTCCTCATCCCCACGACTTGATGCCTTTGGCCCGCAGCGCTTCCTATGGAAAGGCCAGCCATGAAAAGCGCAAGGAGTATGCCCATATGCTTGTATACATACCCGTAAAACGCCTGGAAGACATATAGAAGGACGATCTCCAGGGCCATGCTTGTGAACCCGATGATCCCCATGGAAAGGGCGATCCTTTTTTGAATGCCGAGGGAAAGCCCAAAGAGGGGCAGGATGAGCAAGGGTATGGCAATGAGCCAGGGGCTGGCCTTGCCTAATGTCTCAAGGGCACTCACAGCCCATGGAGAAAATTGTGAGAGAAAAAGTATAATTCCGTAATAATACGAGACAGGCTTCAGGTCCTCATTCACAGGGGTCAGGGAGGATGGTTCCAGCGCCTTCATCAGGCTGGATACCCGAAGGGCGGAGAGCCGGTAAGAGATGTAGGAAGCAGTAATGAATCTGCTCGGGAGTCGTTTCTCGCTCCACTTCCTTGCGACGAGTTCGGGCGTGGCCTTCATCAGGCTGGGGTCGTATGATGAAATGAAGTATGTTTTTTCCCCTGGAATGGCCCGAACATAGGGAAAAACCATCCTGAGGGAGTGCAGGATGCTTGCCGAGAGTAACCTCATCTCTCTTCCGAGATATGCCTCAGAGGATGGAAGGCCAAGGGAAAGTATTCCCCCTCTTTTCAGGCGTTCACCAGCTTCCCTGAAGAATTCAATGGTGTAGCAGCGGTTGAGCATTGCCGTGGAGGGAAGTGGGAGATCAACGAGGATCACATCGTAATGTTTTGCTGCGGCCTTTATGAATCTTCGTGGATCCATGAAGTGAATGGAGACCCTGGAGTCAGAAAGTGATTTCTGTGAAGAATGGGGGAGATAAGGACGGAGTGTCTCCAGGGCAAAAGGATCAAGTTCCACATAATCCACTGATGCGACCCTGTGTTTGAGTATTTCCTCCAATGCGCCTGCCCCCTGTCCGAAAGCAAGGATGTCTCCTCCTGTTGCGTGGAAAAGCATGGGAAGATGGACAGCCTCCTCCCTAAGGGCGTAGTCCTGGGTTGAGTAGGAGAGCAGGCCGTTTTCATAGAGGCTGAACTGTTTTCCCTCCTTGACGATAACGATGTTCCCATAGGGAGATTCCTTTTCAACCACAGGGATCAGGCCCTTCCATTGGAATGACAGGGAGAGGCGCTCCAGTTGTTTTGAGGAGATCAATAGGAAAAACCCAACCAAGAGCGAGAGAAGGACGAGGGCGTATTTCCAGGCCATGGTCCGGCCAGGGGGGGATACCGAGAGCATGAACAAGACAGAGCAGATGATCTGGATGAGCGATATAGAAAAAGCAATGTTGAACGGACTAAAGTTCGGGATGAGAATGTATGTTAGGACGGCGCCCCCGAATACAGCTCCGGCGCCCTCAAGTGCATAGGCTTTTCCCCCTGAGCCGCGCCCGCTCATGGCAAGCAAGGAAGGAAATTGCATTCCGATAAGAAGACAGAGCGGAGCCAATAAAATGGGGGTAGAAAAGACCAGAGGCATGAGGCCGAGTGTTTCTCCCGGATGAACCCCACCCAGGACTGTTCTAAGGGACCTTGCAGCAAATAGGCTTAAAGGGATGAAAAGAGCTGTAAGGAGTTGAAGGGCTACGAGAAACGACAGGCGCCTTTTTGCTGCAATGAGATGTCCCACCCATGCCCCAAGGGCGGTGAAGAGCATCCATGAACACAGCGCAACCCCTATTGTCAGTTCCGATCCGAGAAATGTAACTATCAGGGCCCTGAGAATGAGCACCTGGCTGCTCAGGCTCACGGCTCCGAGGACGCAGAGTGAGAGTCGCATAACAATTGACATGTATAATTCCCTTATAGTAAGTTAAAACACCATTATGGATGACGCAAGAGATGGCATTGGTCCAACTGGTGGGATGGTGAAGTTCACAAATAAGTTCAGGAGATGGGTGATCTGCCACTTCAAAAGGGATTATCTCCGTAAAAGCCTTTCAGCCCGGCAGGGAGACTGCCTTCAATGCGGGAAGTGCTGCGAGCTTTTTTATCGCTGTCCTGCCCTGGTCAAGAAAAACGGAATGACACGGTGTCTCATCTATCACAGGGGGAGGCCTGTGCAGTGCAGGGCATTTCCCATTGACAATAAAGACCTTGCAGATGTGAATTTTAAATGTGGCTATTTCTTCTCATCCTCTAATCCGTGGAGTTCATAAAAAGCCCTGCCCAATCCCTGAAAGCCCATTTGCCGCAGAATCTTGCGAGGCCTGTTATGACCATAGGAAATTTCGACGGCGTTCATAGGGGCCACATGAAGCTGCTTTCCCGGGTTATTAAAAGAGCCAGTGCTCTCAATCTTCCTTCCCTAACCATGATCTTTGAGCCCCATCCCCAGGAGGTCATCCGCCGCGGAAACGGTCCCCAGCGTGTCCTCTCCCTGGAGGAGAAGGTAAAGATGATTGGAAAGACAGGTCTGGACTACCTTGTCTGCATAGATTTTTCAAGGGAGTTTGCCCGGATGACCCCCTCGGCATTTGTGAGGAGATTGCTGGTGGATGTTCTCAATCCCAGTGAAATTTTTGTGGGACCCAATTTCACATTTGGCAGGGGAGCGAAGGGACATGTAAACGATCTTGTCCGCTTTGGAGAGAGGTATGGGTTCAGAGTTAGGATGATAAACACGGAGAGGATCGGGAAAGCGACAGTAAGCAGTACGCGTATCCGTTCTCTACTCGAGAGAGGAGATGTGAGAGAGGCAAGTCGCCTTCTTGGGTATCCTTACTACATCATCGGGAAGGTTGTTGCAGGGGCTGGGCGTGGGAAAAAGCTCGGCATACCGACTGCAAACATCAAGTCCCTGTGGGAGGTTTTCTTAAGAGAGGGCGTTTATGCCGTTAGGGCCTGGGTAAGGGGAAAACCCTTTGCCGGGGCACTGAGTTTCGGGACGAGACCGACCTTTAAAGAAAAGACTGAAATTATTGAGGTCTACCTCCTCAATTTTTCCGGCTCCATCTATGGGGAGACGGTGAAGGTTGAGTTATTGGAGAGGATCAGGGGGGAGAAGGCTTTCTCAAGCGCTTTTGAATTGAAGGCCCAGATGGAGAAGGATATCCGAAAGGTCAAGAACATCGTAAGGGTCCTTCCCGGGGGAGAGTGCGCATGAAGGGTAAAGGGGGAGTGCGCCTCGTCGGATTATTTGGCTCTCCTGTGGGGCACAGCCTTTCCCCGGCCATGCAGAACGCTGCATTCAAGGCACTCGGATTACCCTGGACATATCTTCCATTTGAGGTTCGGCCCTCGGGGCTTCAGGCTGCCCTGAACGCAGTGAAAGCCCTGGGGATGCCCGGGTGCAACCTGACGATTCCGTTGAAGGAGATGTCCCTTAGATACCTGGATGAACTATCCGAGCCTGCCAGGCTTATAGGCGCTGTGAATACGGTGGAAAACCATAACGGGGTTCTCCGGGGTCACAATACAGACGGTGGGGGATATATCCGTTCTATCATTGAGGAATGCGATATCGTTCTCCGTGGAAAAAATGTCTTGATCGTCGGCGCTGGAGGTGCAGCAAGGGGTATTGCTTTCGCCCTGATGAGGAAGGGCGTCGGTTCAATCAGCGTATGCAACAGGGCCATTGACTTTTACAGGGCAAAGAGGCTCATAAGGGATATCAACAGGGCATTTCCTGGGGCTAAGCTTGCTGTCCTTCCCCTTAAGGAGGGCGCACTGACACGGATTTTCCCATCGGTGGACCTGCTGATCCATGCAACCCCGATGGGGATGGGCGGGAAGGGTGTTGTTCCGCTTCCACTTGGAGAGCTTAAAAGGGAGGCTGTGGTCTCGGATATCGTCTACAATCCCAGGGTAACACCCCTCCTCAGGCAGGCGCTTAATGTTGGTCTTCGGGTCCATCACGGAATAGGAATGCTCCTTCACCAGGGAGCCATGAGCCTTGAGATCTGGACGAAAAGGAAAGCCCCCCTCAACATCATGAGGAAGGCACTCTGTAAAAACCCTATATCTTAAGCTTGTTAGAAATCAAGTCCCGCCATTTGTGGAACTGAGTTGACCCAGGCCTTTAGACTGGAGAACGAAGGATTGACACTCTTGCTTAACACTTCTATAATTTTTATTAGATATGGCAGAAAAACTTGGTGAACTTCTCGTAAGAGACAAGCTGATCAGTCCGGATCAGCTCAAAAAGGCTATAGAACAGCAGAAAGCAGCCGGTGGGAGGCTTGGAACGCAACTTACCAAGCTTGGATATATCGGGGAGGAGGAGCTTCTTTCCTTTCTAAGCAAACAATACGGCGTTCCCGCCATAGATCTGAAGGAGTTTGATATTGAACCGGAAGTCATCAAGGCGGTTCCCAAGGAAGTTGCACTCAAACATCAGGTCATTCCGGTCAACAGGGCAGGATCAACCCTGGTTGTTGCCACTTCTGACCCATCCAACATTTTTGCCCTCGACGATATCAAGTTCATCACAAATTATAATATTGAGCCTGTTGTGGCTTCCGAGGACTCCATCAGGGAAGCTCTTGCCAAATACTATGGAGACAGCGGAAGCTCAGGGGGCGCCGTGGATATGGCTGTGGGCGATGTGATGAAGGAGTTCAGTGATGAGGGATATGAGGTTGTGGGCGAAGGCGATGATGACATCGCCGAGGCGGCCAAGGGCGCCGAGGAAGCGCCAATCATCAAACTCGTAAACCTTGTCCTTACCGAAGCCATAAAGAGGAATGTCAGCGATATCCATGTGGAATGCTATGAGAAGGAATTCAGGATCAGGCTCAGGCTTGACGGGGAGCTCTTTGAGTTCATGAAACCCCCGCTCAGGATCAAGAATGCCGTTATCTCCCGCCTCAAGATCATGGCAGAACTGGATATCGCAGAGCGCAGGCTTCCTCAGGACGGTAGGATCAAGATCCGGGCAGCAGGGAAGGAGATGGATTTTCGCGTTTCAGTCCTTCCGTGCGTGTTCGGAGAAAAGGTTGTAATGAGGCTCCTTGACAAGACCAATCTTCAGCTTGATATGACCAAGCTTGGCTTTGAAGAGGAACAACTCAGGCAATTCAAAGAAGGCATTTATCAGCCTTACGGAATGGTGCTGGTAACGGGCCCGACCGGGAGCGGGAAGACAACAACCCTGTATTCCGCCCTTTCCGAGCTCAACAAGGCTACGAACAATATCATTACTGCCGAGGACCCCGTGGAATATAATATAGAGGGCCTAAACCAGGTCCAGATGCAGGAGGAGATAGGGCTCAACTTTGCCACGGCCCTTAGGTCCTTCCTCCGGCAGGACCCCAATATCATTCTGGTGGGAGAGATCAGGGACTTTGAGACGGCAGAGATCGCCATCAAGGCAGCCCTTACCGGTCAGCTCGTTCTATCAACCCTCCATACAAACGACGCTTCGAGCAGTATAACAAGGCTCATCAATATGGGGATCGAGCCCTTTCTGGTCTCCTCCTCCCTGAATATTATTCAGGCCCAGAGGCTTGTGAGAAAGGTCTGCAAGAATTGCAAGGAACCCGAGAAAGTTCCCATTGAAACCCTTGTTGATCTTGGGATGCCCAAAGACCAGGCCGAACAGGCTAATCCCCAAAAAGGAAAGGGGTGCACTACATGCGGGAACAGCGGCTACAAGGGCAGGATTGCTGTCTATGAGATACTTCCCATTACAGAGGAGATCAGGAACTGCATAATCAGCGGGATGTCAGACCTGGAGATCAAGAGGATGGCTATGAGCCGGGGAATGAAGACACTCAGGCAGAGTGCCCTTTATAAAATGACCGAGGGGGTCACCTCGGTTGACGAGGTGGTGGCCGTGACCATGGCTGACGAAGCCTGAGAGCGAGGATAGGGAACAACAGGTATGGCAACAGAGAGACTTGGAGAACTTCTTGTCCGTGAGAAGCTGATCACGGTGGATCAGCTCGAAAAGGCCATTCAGGATACGAGGACCACCGGGGCCAGGCTGGGAAGCAGTCTGGCAAAGCTTGGCTACCTCGGTGAGAAGGAGTTCCTGGGTTTTTTAAGCAATCAGTATGGAATTCCTGCAATTGACCTCAATGAATTTGAAGTTGACAGGGATGTCCTTGACCTTGTCACGCGCGAGCTTTGTATGAAATACATGATCATACCGGTCAACAGGGCGGGCAACACCCTTATCGTTGCCGTTTCTGATCCATCAAACATGTCAGCCTTGGAAGACTTGAGATTTATCACCGGATATAACATTGAGATGGTTGTAGCCTCTGAGGAGTCTATCAAGAAAGCCATGGACAAGTTCTATGATACAGGGATACAGGTCTCTGAAACACTGGATGATTTTACGGATAACCTTGAGGTCATGACCAAGGAAGAGGAGCTTGATGTCAAAGACCTTGAGAAGGGGGCCGAGGATGCCCCCATCGTCAAGCTTGTGAACATGATCATGACCGATGCCTTGGCCAAAGGAGCCAGCGACATCCACTTGGAGCCCTACGAGAGATTTTTCAGGGTCAGATACCGGATTGACGGGATGCTCTATGAGATAATGAGGCCGCCACTGAAGATTAAGGACCCCCTTTGCTCCAGGATAAAGATCATGGCCAGGCTCAATATCGCCGAGCGCAGGCTCCCTCAGGACGGTCGGATCAGGATGAAGATGGGCAAGAAAGGGGAGGCGGTGGACTACAGGATTTCCGTGATGCCGACCCTTTTTGGGGAGAAGGTCGTCCTCCGGATACTCAGCAGGTCCGGCCTTCAAGAGGACATGGCTAAGCTTGGTTTTGAAGAAAAGCAGCTAAATGAATACAAGTGGGCTATAAAACAGCCCTATGGTATGGTTCTGGTCACCGGACCATCGGGAAGCGGGAAGACCACGACCCTTTATTCTGCACTGATGGAGCTAAATGACCTTACCTCTAACCTGTCAACCGCTGAGGACCCTGTAGAGTATAATATCCAGGGGATTAACCAGGTGCAGATGAGAGAAGAGATTGGCCTTAATTTTGCTTCATCCCTGAGGAGCTTTTTGAGGCAGGATCCTGACATCATTATGGTGGGAGAGATAAGAGACTTTGAGACGGCCGAGATCTCCATCAAAGCAGCACTCACCGGCCATCTTGTCCTTTCAACCCTTCATACCAACGATGCGCCGAGCACAATCACAAGGCTCCTCAACATGGGGCTTGAGCCATTCCTTGTGGCGTCTTCTGTCCTCATTATCCTATCCCAGAGGTTGGTGAGAAAGATCTGCGAGAATTGCAAGGAGCAAGCAGATGTGCCGCTCCAAGCCCTCACGAGCCTCGGCCTGACTGAGGAAGAGGCGGGGCAGGTCAAGGTGTATAAAGGGAAGGGGTGCGGGACGTGCAATAACCTCGGTTATAAGGGGAGAATAGGCATATTTGAGGTCATGCGCCTCCATAGGGACATCAGGGAGGGGATCCTGAAGGGAGATTCAACTTCGGATGTTAGGAGGATGGCTGTTGAATCAGGGATGATGGCTCTGAGGCAAGCTGCCCTGGAAAAGTTGAAGAACGGGATCACCACTATAGAAGAGGTTGTTAGGTCAACGTCTGTGGTAAGATAGGAATAAGGAGATAGGAGGATAAATGGCGAATCTTCACCAGCTTTTGAAGGCAATGATCGAAAAGGGGTCGACTGACCTGCATATTACAACAGGATCTCCACCCCAGCTCAGGGTTGATGGGAGTCTGGCCCCAATGAAGGTGCCTCCCTTGAGTGCGACTGAGACGAAACAAATCTGTTACTCTGTCCTCACAGATGCCCAGAAGCACAAATTTGAGGAGGAGAATGAGCTTGACCTGTCATTCGGGGTGAAGGGGCTGAGCCGGTTCCGGGCTAATATCTTTATGCAGAGGGGAGCTGTGGCAGGGGCATTCAGGGCCATTCCCTTCAAGATCCTTACCTTCGATGAGCTCGGCCTTCCCCCCATCATGTACGATGTCGTTAAGAAACCCAGGGGTCTTATCCTTGTAACAGGGCCAACAGGATGCGGGAAAACTACAACACTGGCTTCGGTCCTGGACAAGATCAATATGGACAGGAAAGAACACATAATCACCGTTGAGGACCCCATAGAATATCTCCTTCCTCACAAGGGCTGTATTGTGAACCAAAGAGAGGTTGGTGCGGACACGAAGAGCTTCAAGAACGCCCTCAAATATATCCTCAGGCAAGATCCGGATATTGTGATGATCGGAGAAATGAGGGACCTTGAGACCATCGAGGCTGCCCTGATCACGGCAGAGACAGGCCATCTTGTTTTCGCCACCCTTCATACCAACTCCTGCGTCCAGACCATCAACAGGGTCATTGACGTGTTCCCGCCGTTTCAACAGCCGCAGGTCAGGGCCCAGCTTTCCTTCGTCCTTGAGGGCGTTTTGTGCCAGGCCCTTATCCCAAGAGCAAGCGGGTCGGGCAGGGCCCTGGCTGTTGAGATCATGATTCCGAACCCTGCCATCAGGAACCTGATCCGGGAGGAGAAGATCCATCAAATTTATTCCCAGATGCAGGTTGGTCAGGCAAAATACGGGATGCAGACCTTTAACCAATCCCTGTTCAATCTCTATTCGAAGAGGATCATCAGCCTGGAAGAAGCACAGAGTTATAGTCCGGACCTTGATGAACTCAAACAGATGATTACAACGGGTCAAGCCGTCCTGCCCGGGGCGGCTGCAGCTCAGGCGGCGGCTCGTGCCGCAGCACAACGGTATTAAATTGCTAAGAACTCAGCAGTGTAGAATAAGATAGGAGGAGCGACATGGCAATGTATGCATGGGAAGGGATGACGAGGACAGGAGAGGTTAAAAAGGGAGAATTTGAGGCACCTGATGAGGCGGCTGTCGTTGCACAGTTGAGGCGCCAGCAGCTTCGTCCTGTTAACATCAAGGTGAAAGGGAAGGGGATGACCTTTGATTTCAAGATTCCATTCCTTCAGCCCAAGGTCAATGAGAAGGATATTGTTGTCTTCACCAGGCAGTTCTCAACCATGATCGGGGCCGGGCTTCCCCTTGTCCAGTGCATGGACATCCTTGCTACACAGCAGCCAAACCCAACATTTAAGAAGTGCCTTTATGATGTCAAGGAGAGCGTTGAAGGTGGGGCAACATTTGCTGATTCCCTCAAGAGGCATCCAAATGTCTTTGACGATCTTTATGTGAACCTTGTGGCTGCCGGCGAGGTCGGCGGTATCCTTGACACCATTCTCAACAGGCTTGCGAGCTACATTGAAAAGTCCTTGAAGCTCAAGGGCAAGGTGAAAGGAGCCATGGTTTACCCCATTGCGATCATGGCTGTTGCTATCGGAGTCGTTGTCCTGCTCCTCTGGAAGGTCATCCCTGTGTTTGCCAAGATGTTCACGGACTTCGGAGCTGCACTTCCTGCAGCAACGGCTTTTGTTATCAACTTGAGCCACTGGATTGCGAGAAACGGCATCTTTGCCGTTATTGTAATAGGGGGAGTCGTCGTGGCCATCCGTCAGATCAACAAGACGGAGAGGGGGAAGCTTGCCTTTGATGCCTTACTCCTCAAGACACCTGTGTTTGGGGACCTGATCCTCAAGAACGCAGTGGCCAAATTCACGAGGACACTTGGGACCATGATCTCCAGCGGTGTCCCAATCCTGGATGCTCTGGATATCTGTTCAAAGACAGCCGGGAACAAAGTCCTCGAGATAGCCATCCAGGATGCGCGGACAAGCATAAGCCAGGGCAAAACACTGGCTGAACCTCTTGGGAAAAATAAGGTTTTTCCAGCGATGGTCGTCCAGATGATCGGGGTAGGAGAGCAGACAGGTGCTATGGATAACATGCTGGCAAAGATCGCTGACTTCTACGATGATGAGGTAGATACCGCTGTCGGCGCCCTCATGAGCCTCCTTGAACCATTGATCATCGTGTTTCTTGGTGTAGTCATCGGCGGTATTGTTATTAGTATGTACCTCCCCATTTTCCAGATCGCCGGCGCCATTAAGTAGTGGCAAAACAATAGAATTGAGGGTGAAGGGAAAAATTTAACCCCTCTCCCTGAAAGGGAGAGGGTAGGGTGAGGGTGTGACCAAAGAAAGGGTGAAGGTGTGACCAGAGAACTTTATAGCCGCCTGAAAGGAGCCATGCTCCTTCGGGTGGTTATTGTTACATTCCTCCTTGGTCTTGCCGTTACATTTCAGGCCAGGGAGGCTGAATCTATTTTTTCCATCCCTCTCTATCCTCTTTATATCCTCATCGGCATCTCCTATTTTCTCACGCTTGTCTATGCACTTATCATTGAGAGGCTAAAAGAACATAGACTTTTTGGATACATTCAGTTGTCCGGGGATGTCCTTTTTATTACGGCCATTGTTTATTTCACCGGGGGGATTGAGAGTCCCTTCGGCTTTCTCTACCCACTCGTCATCATTGGCTCGGCCATTCTCCTATACAGGAGGGGAGCGCTTTTCATTGCCTCCCTTTCCGGCATCTGTTATGGACTCCTACTTGACCTTGACTTCTACGGGATTCTGAGGCTTGGCAGATGGTCTGCCACCGCGGCACACAGCGCCAATGAGGTCTTCCTCTCCATCCTTGCCAACATTGCAGCCTTTTTCATGGTTGCTCTCTTTTCAGGGTATCTTGTGGAGAAGCTCAGAAAAACCGGGGAGGAGCTTAAAGAGAAAAAGATAGATTACTCAAGGCTTGAGGCTATCAACAGGAAGATTGTGGATAATGTTGAAAGCGGTCTCGTGGCTTTAAACCAAGGGGGGAAAATTATTTCATTCAATAAGGCCGCAGAAGAGATTACAGGCTATTCCATTGAGGAAGTCTATGATGAATATATCACTTCTGTTTTTGCGGAGATTGGCGCATTTCTTGACCCCATGCATGTATTTCCAGGACACTATCTGAGGAGGCAGCAGATAGGATTCACGCGAAAGGACGGAAAAAGGTTAATCCTGGGATTTTCCATTTCCAACCTCAGAGACGAGGGAGAAAAAGAGATAGGAAAGATCGTCATTTTTCAAAACCTGACCCCATTCAGCGAAGAAGAGCAGATTTTCCCTGAGTTCATCGGAAGCCATCCTTCCATGAAAGAGGTCTATCGCCTTATCCAGCAGGTTAAGGACTCAATGACTACTATCCTTATTTTGGGTGAGAGCGGCACCGGCAAGGAACTGGTGGCCAGGGCCATCCACTATAACAGTCCTCGGAAAGACAAGCCTTTTGTTCCCATCAATCTGAGTGCAATCCCTGAGACCCTCATAGAGAGCGAACTCTTTGGCCATAAAAAAGGCTCCTTCACCGGAGCAATAGCAGACAAGAAGGGTCTACTTGAGGCTGCGCATGGTGGGACAGTATTCCTGGACGAAATCGGAGAGCTTCCTTCTTCCATTCAGGTGAAGCTTCTGAGGGTCATTCAGGAGAAGAGCTTCAAAATGGTGGGGGATACACACGATATTCGTGTTGACCTCCGGATCATTTCGGCTTCAAATAGGGACCTGGAAAAGGATGTTAGAGAAGGAAAATTCAGGGAAGACCTTTTCTATCGCCTAAATGTCATCACAATCGCGCTTCCCCCTTTGAGGGAAAGAAGGGAGGACATTCCCTTTCTGGCTCGGCACTTCCTTGCCAAATTTTCCAAAGAAACCGGAAAGGAGATCAGGAAAATATCCAGGGAGGCTCTGGAAATCCTCAAGGGATATTCATATCCCGGGAATGTTCGGGAGCTTGAAAACATCATGGAGCGGGCTGTTGCTTTGGAAAAGACAGGGACTATTCAGGCGCAAAGCATTCCATCGTCCCTCAATTCCCCTACCGAGACTTCTTCTTTCCTCAAGCCAGAGCTTTCCTCTCTAAATGGCCTCAACCTTGACTCTTTTATTAAGGACATTGAAAAAATCCTCGTTAATCAAGCACTTAAGAAAGCAGGAGGGAACAAGACTGAGACTGCAAAACTGCTTGGTATCAGCTTTAGGTCCTTGCGGTATCGTATGGATAGGCTCGGACTCAAGTGACAATTATTGTCACACTTGCCGTAAAATGTCATATTAATTGCACCTAAGGCTAATTAACTAATTGATTTGATTAAACAATCTTTCTGGCACGTCCCTTGCTTATAATATAGGTTAGTGAATACCCATTCCTATATGCCCTCTCCCTGAAAGGGAGAGGGTGAGGGTGAGGGTAAAAAACGAAAGGGGGTGAAAAAAATGTTGACGAAAATGAGAAAAGCAAAAGGCTTTACCCTGATTGAGCTTATGATCGTTGTGGCGATCATCGGGATCCTGGCTGCTATCGCCATCCCCAACTTCATGAAGTTCCAGGCGCGGAGCAGGCAGTCCGAGGCTAAAGGAAATTTGAAGGGGGCATTTACAAGCATGCTCGCCTACTTCGCTGAACACACCGACTTTGGACCGGTCGGGGATCTGGGGGATCCCTGCATCATCGGGTATGCTCCGGAACGAGGGAACCGCTATTGCTACCAAATCAATCCGGCGCTCGCCAACCGCAATCCCAGCGTCGTGTGCGCTCCGGGAACGTTTACTGGTGGCGTGGGGACCGATATCCTCAAGTGGACCACGGCTGTCCTTTGCGCCCCACCGGCGGCTTGGCCGACTACCGCAGGATTAACGGATTGTGCTCCAACTACGGCTTGGCCATTGAATGCCCCTGGGATTGAGGCGCTTCCAGCAACTGGATTTGTGGTTGGGGCGTCTGGTGATATTGACGGCGATGTATTTATTGATGCCTGGCTCCTGAGGGGAGCCGGGGGGGATGTGAGCAAGCTGGAGAATGATGGGAGCCCTTGTCAAAGCGGCGCCACCAACGACGTCAATAACTAAGCACTTTCGGGACCGAGTTTGTTGTCTCAAGGGGGGGGCTAGGCCCCCCCTGTTTTATTGATGCTGGAATGGTGTCATAGGGTGATGACATAAAACAAGGAGTACTCTTCTTGATCTCATGGATGAATCAGTTTACGCCCTGGAAAGAAGAAATCCGGATTCCTATATTGATCATATTTCTCTTTGCAGGGTCAGTATTCATAAACCAGAGGCTTCCAGGAGAAGAAGGATTAAGCCATCGTTTCCTCCTATCCGCTAAACTCTTAAAAAGGGCAAGCCTTGGGCATCAGCATACTATTGCAGATTATTACTTTCTTGATGCGATTCAGTATCTTGGTGAGCCAAAGAACAAGGATGAAGAATACCGGTGGCTTTATCCAATGCTCAATATCATCACAGAGCTCGATCCACGATACGGGACCCCATATAGATGGGGAGGGGTGGTTTTGCCATTATTCAACGGAAAAGAATGGGTCAATATAAGAGAGGCAAATGAACTCCTTGAAAAAGGGATAAGAAATATGCCAAAAGAGGACGAAAGATACTGGCAGTTGCCTTTTTATTTGGGCTACAATGCCATGGCCTTTGAGAGGGATTATAAAAAGGCAGGGGATTACATGGCAATGGCATCTAAATATGTTAAGGGAATTGCTTATCCAAGGTATCTTGCTCTTCTCGCAACAAGGCTCTATGCATCCGCAGGTGATCCTGATGCGGGATTGAGATTTGCAGAAGAGGCTTATATGGCTGAAAGGGATCCTGATATCAAGAAAGAGCTTGAAAAGAGGATAAAGGAGCTGAGGGTTGAGAAAGATCTTAAAATGCTTGGTTCGGCGATAAAGGAATTTAAGGCTCGATTCTCAAGAGCCCCCTCGTCTTTAAGAGAGCTTGTTGAAAAGGGGATAATATCCTCAATTCCTGAAGAACCATTTGGTGGAGAATATATTATCATTGGGGGAGAGGCTCGGAGCACTACCTATAAGCAGAAACTGAAGATCCATCCCTTTTCAGGTCAAATAAGATGAACGCAATAGAGGTCAAAGGACTCAAAAAGTCATTCAGACGGGGGCTTCTCATGAGAAGGGTCTTTGCAGTGAGAGACCTTACATTTTCGATCGAGAAAGGGGAGGTCTATGGGCTCCTTGGACCGAATGGGGCAGGGAAAACAACAACTATTAAGATCCTCTCAGGGCTCCTATATCCTGATTCCGGTGAGGTCAAAATGATGGGAGTTCCCCTCGGAGCTGCTCATCTGAGGGAAAAGATCGGGTTCCTGCCGGAGAACCCACAGTTCCATGAATTCCTTACGGGTCTTGAGTTCCTCAGGTTTCATGGGGATCTTCTCGGGCTATCAAAGTCAGAAATAGGGGATATGAGCCCCGAGCTCCTTAAGCTCGTAGGGCTCTCAGATTCAGGGGGAATGAGGCTCAGGTCATATTCAAAGGGGATGATCCAGAGGATAGGGATCGCTCAGGCTTTGCTCGGAGACCCTGAGATCCTTATCCTTGATGAGCCTATGTCAGGCCTCGACCCTATCGGAAGAAAGGAATTAAGAGACCTTATCATAAGCCTTAAGGAGAGGGGGAAAACCATATTCTTCTCAACCCATATCCTTCCTGATGTTGAGACGATCTGCGATAGAATCGGCGTCATCCTCAATGGAGCGTTAAAGGGTGAAGGAAGGCTTGGTGACATAATGGGATCGAAAATAAAGTCATACGAGATATCATTCAAAGGAGGAAAGGAAAGTCTTCTTGAGAGTCTTAAGACATTTTCATCCAGGATAATCAGGAGGGGGGATGAGGTATTCATCCATCTTGAAAAGGAGGAGAATTTAGATGATGCCATAAAGCGAATAACTGACGATGGAGGAAGGCTCCTCTCTCTCATACCACATCGTGAGACACTGGAAGAGTATTTTGTAAGAGAGTACGGAGGAGAATGGGTGGAGAAATGAGAGGGGTTTTCACCATAGCAAATCTGACATTCAGGGAGGCAATAAGAGAGAAGATATTCTACAACCTCGTAGTATTTGCCCTTTTATTTATTGCTGTTGGGGCAGAGGCTTCATACTTTGTCATAGGGGATTGGGAGAGAATAGTTAAGGATATATCGCTCTCAAGCATAGAGATATTCGGGGTGCTAATAGCGACATTCCTTGGAGTTGGCCTCATAGCAAGGGAGGTTGAAAAGAGGACGGTCTATACAGTCCTCTCAAAACCAATATCAAGGGCAAGTTATGTCCTTGGAAGATATATTGGCTTGCTTATGATCCTCGCTGTCAATTCGCTCCTGATGCTTTGTGCACTTCTCGCAGCCTTATGGTTTGCAAGGAGCCCGGTTGAGCTTGCGACAATAGAAGCATTTGTGCTCATATTTTTTCAGTTTATGCTAATTGCAGGGTTTGCCGTTCTATTTTCATCATTCACTACACAGACATTAGGAGCAATAATATGTTTGACCCTTTATATAATAGGGCATCTTTCCGCAGACCTTAAATACTTTATGTCTGAGAAATTTTCAATCTCCCTTCGTGCCCTTTCAAAATCTGTTTATTATGCCCTTCCAAACCTTGAGTTGTTGAACCTCAAGCCGCAGGCAACCTATGGAATAACCTCTGAATGGAGCTATATCCTTTATGCATCGCTCTACGGGCTTTTATATACATCGGCACTTTTAACGATAACAATATTAATATTTAATAAGAGGGACTTGAAATAAAAAAGGATACCATTTCTGGGTCATTGCGAGGAACGAAGCAATCTCATGTTTTAATTTCAACTTGTCTTTTTATTGGGCCTGTGGCATAAAAGTGATATGAAGCCTTCATCCAACCGCCGGTGGAAGTCAACCATACTGGAGATCTTTGAGGAGAGCGCAAGGCTTAATCTCGTTTGTGCAGAGGCGCATTGGGAGGAGATCCGGGCAATCGCTCTGCTCATTGTCAGGGCATTCAAGAAAGATCATAAACTCCTCCTCTTCGGAAACGGGGGGAGCGCAGCCGATGCCCAGCATATTGCCGCGGAGTTCGTCAATCGCTTTTTGAAAAAGAGAATTTCCCTGCCTGCCATTGCCTTGACCACCGACACCTCAATCATGACAAGTATCGGAAACGACGAAGATTTCTCCCAGGTCTTTGCCAAGCAGATCTCGGCCCTCGGTAAAAAGGGTGATATTGCCCTGGGGATCTCAACAAGCGGTGCCTCCGCTAACCTCATAGAGGCATTCAGGATTTCTAAAAATAAGGGGATCATCAGGGTAGGTCTCCTCGGCAGAGACGGTGGCAGGGCGCTGCGCTTCGTGGACCATGCAATCGTGGTCCCCTCCCATTCGACCCCAAGGATCCAGGAGGCCCATATCACCATTGGTCATATCATCTGCGAGATCGTAGAAAGAGAGATGTTTCCTTGAAAAAGCCTAAACTCATCTCTCTCAGAAGTAGAAAGAGCAGGGTCTGCATTGAGGATTTTGGGTCCCCATTTTCCCCGGGCCAGGATTTTTCCTATTTTTATTCAACCCTGCCCCGAATACTCGCCGGGAATGAACTTAGGGAGGCAGTTTCAGCCGTGGTCCGTGCCCGGAGGGAAAAAAAGCAGGTGATCCTGGGCATGGGAGCCCATGTCATCAAGGTCGGCCTTAGCCCCCTTATCACTGACGCCATGGAAAGGAGGATTTTCACCCTTGTTGCCATGAACGGAGCAGGAGCCATTCATGACATGGAGATTGCCATGGCAGGGAGGACATCGGAGGATGTAGAAGCGGGGCTTTCCACTGGAAGGTTCGGAATGGCTGAGGAGACCGGAAGGTTTTTCAATGAGGCGGTCAGGAAAGGGGCAAGAAGGGGGCTGGGGATCGGCCGCGCCCTTGGGGAGATGATAATCAAGGAAGGATTTCCTCATTCCAGCAAGAGTATCCTTGCTTCTGGTGTTCGGCTTGGTATCCCGGTCACCGTGCATATTGCCGTAGGGACTGACACTGTCCATGTCCATCCAGGCGCCGATGGGGCTTCACTCGGCAGGGGAAGCCTTCAGGATTTCCATATATTTGGCGATGCGGTTTCCAAGCTCGAGGGCGGGGTTTATCTCAATGTCGGGTCTGCGGTCATACTTCCCGAGATGTTTCTTAAGGCTCTATCCCTTGTCAGAAATCTCGGAGCAAAGGTCAGAAAGATCACGACCGTGAACATGGATTTTATTCAGCATTATCGTCCTACGATGAATGTCGTGAGGCGGCCGACAAAGGACGGAGGAAGGGGATACGCACTTACGGGTCACCATGAGATCCTGCTTCCCCTTTTCCTTGCCGCTGTCAAGGAGGAGCTGCATCATGGAAAATGTTAGGGTGCTCAGGAAGATCAATATTTTTAAGCAACTAAAGGGGCTTGAACTTGTCCAGATAAACAGGATCGCAAGGACGAGGACCTTTAACTCCGGAGAGAGGATCATAGAGGAGGGGAGCACAGGAGAGTGTTTCTACATCATCAAGTTCGGTGAGGTCAGGGTAATGAAGAAGACGAAAAAGGGCGGTGAGGAGGTCATCGCCGTCCTGGGCCCCTTCGACCATTTCGGAGAGATGAGCCTTTTTGATAAATCTCCCCGCTCGGCATCCATCATTGCAAGTGAGAACTGCGAGCTTATTGAGATAGATGGGAAGGACCTGGAAAAACTCATGGCACAGAATCCAGCTCTTTCAGAGAGAATATACCGCAACATTATCAGCTCACTCTGTATCAGGCTCAGGGCTGCCAACGAGCACATGGTGAGGGCCCTGGGAACAGGCATTGACCTGTAGGCTTGGTCCTGACTCCAATGGGCAGCATCTTGAGCAGGCGGGCCCTTTTAAGGACCGTCCGCTCCCTTAAACGCCGGAGAAAAAAGGTTGTTTTTACCAATGGGTGTTTTGAGCTCATCCATGTGGGGCATCTCAGGGTTCTGCGAAAGGCCAAGGCATTGGGGGATGTTCTCGTGGTTGCTATCAACAGCGATGCCTCAGTGAGAAAACTCAAGGGTAGATTTCGTCCGATCATAACAGCAAATGAAAGAGCTGAAGTTTTAGCCTCTCTGGAGCCGGTTGACTTCGTGACGGTTTTTGCCGAGCTCACCCCTCAGCGGATAATTTCAGAAATTAAACCCGATGTTCTCGTGAAGGGCGGGGACTGGGGAAAGGACGAGATCGTAGGCAGGGATATTGTTGAGGCCACTAAAGGGAGGGTAGTCCGCATCCCCCTGATACGAGGCCATTCCACCACCCGCATCATCCAAAAAATAAATAGGGACAGCGCCCATTTATTTCTCTTTACAAGGCCTGCCCCGCGGCATTGCCGTTAATCTTCTCCTAAGAAAATTCTCAATTGTCTTGGTAAAATTCTCATCACCACACGGCCGACCGTTTTTTGTGCTTTGTCGTATGTTCTTTATCATTGTGTCATCAATGACTTTTTGACCCATGAGGTAATCCATCCAGTCACTTCTATTTTTTCCGAGAAAGGAATCTTCTGAAAGAAAAGGATCAGCCATATCAGAAACATGTCCTCGTGCGCTCGACCATTTATAGTCAACAGGGCTTTCGACAATCTTTGCTCTCACAGGATTGGTTTCCACATAACGAATCGCTGCGTAGAGATGCATTTCGTCAAGGATGCACGAATAGAATCGGCCCTGCCATAAATGCCCCTTCGCTTTTTTCTTTTTGTTAATAAATTGAGAATACCTCATATGGAGGGTATTGAAGGTTCGCGCGAGTGAATCTTCCTTTTGAGGGACGCACACAAAATGTACATGATTTGGCATCAGACAATACGCCCATATCTTCAAAGAGTATTTCTGACAATACTCCTTCAACCACCGCAAATATTGTTTGTAATCACCATTGGTTTCAAAGACGGATTGTTGATAATTTCCCCTTTGAGTAACATGGTGAGGATACCCCACAGCGATGGCTCGTGAAATTCTCGGCACAGGATCAGTAATTATATTGGCATATTGATTGATGAAAATAAATGGGCGCTGTCCCTATTTATTAGATTTTTGCGATGGCCTGGGCCCAGCCGTGCAGGGCGGCCTTTCTCCTGGAGGGAGGCATGGAGGGAGTAAATGTTCTTTCAATCCTTCTTACCTTGCGTAATTGATCCAGATTTTTCCATATCTCGACTCCCAGGCCAGAAAGTAGAGCTGCACCAAGGGCTGTTATCTCCAGGATGTGTGGACGCTGGATCTTTGCATTTAGGATGTCTGACTGGAACTGCATGAGCAGGTTGTTCGCACATGCCCCCCCGTCTACGCGGAGCGCTTTGATGCTTAACCCGGTATCTTCCTTCATGGCCTGGAGCAGGTCATAATTCTGGAAGGCGATCCCCTCAAGGGTCGCCCGGGCCAGATGGGCTTTTGTTGTCGCCCTTGTGATGCCGGCGATTGTTCCCCGCACATCAGGTCTCCAGTGTGGTGCGCCGAGACCTGCGAGGGCAGGAATGAAGACCACCCCGCCGCTGTCCGCCACGCTCCTGGCAAGACCCTCAATTTCCGAGGATGCGGAGATGATTCCGAGGGAATCTCTGAGCCATTGGACAGCAGCCCCTGCAATAAATGCGCTTCCCTCTATGGCATAGGTTGTCTTTTTACCGATCTTCCAGGCGACGGTTGTGATGAGCCCATGCTGCGAGAAAATGGGCTTTTCCCCAATGTTCATGAGGAGGAATGAACCGGTTCCAAAGGTGCACTTTGCGCTTCCCTTTTCAAAACACATCTGGCCGAAAAGGGCTGACTGCTGATCTCCTGCGATGCCAGCAATAGGAATGCCATCGGGGAGCATAGAGAGCCCTCTGGTGCGGCCGTAGATCTCGGACGAGGAGCGGATCTCGGGCAGGATCTGGCGTGGGACAGTCAAGATCTTCATCAGTTGCTTATCCCAATCCAGTGTTGTGAGATTCATGAGGAGAGTTCGGGAAGCATTGCTCACATCCGTGGCGTGGGCACTGCCTTTTGTAAGGTTCCAGAGGAGCCAGGTGTCCACTGTCCCAAATGCAATGTTCCCCTTGTTCGCCCTGCTGCGGAGGCCCGGGACGGTGTTCAGCAGCCACTGGATTTTAGTCCCGGAAAAGTAGGGATCGAGGACAAGCCCTGTTTTTTTCCTGAAGAGCTTCTCGTGTCCCTTGCGCTTGAGATCCCGGCACACCCCAGCTGTGCGCCTGCACTGCCATACTATTGCGTTTGCAACGGGACGGGAATTCTTCCGTTCCCACAGGACAGTGGTTTCTCTCTGGTTTGTGATCCCGATGGCAGCAATGTCCGATGGCTTAATCCTGCCTGATTTAAGTGCAGAGCTGATGGCTTTCAGGGTGGCCCTCCAGATTTCAGCCGGGTCGTGCTCCACCCATCCTGGCCTCGGATAGATCTGGCGGAACTCCTGGGAGCCTTTTCCCTTGATGTTGAGCTTCTTATCGAAGATTAACGCCCTGGTGCTCGTTGTTCCGGCATCAATGACGCAGATAAGATCAGGCATGTGATCCCCCCTCACCCTCGGTTATTTATATGGCGCATGAAAAATTCTGCAACCTCCTTAGCAACTGTCTCTTTTTCAACATCAATGGTCATGACGTGGTAGGAATTTTTCAGGATCACACTTTCCAGAGAGGTTGAAGAGACGAGCCGTTTTACAAGCTCAACATTTTTCACGGGCGCAGTGTGATCGTTTTGGGAGTGGACGAGAAGCGTGGGAGCTGTAACCTTGTAGAGCTCATTACGGACAATCTCTATAATGGCCATTAGGCTGATAACTCCCTTGAACGGAACCCTGGTGTAGCTCGGAAATTCGGCCTTTGCCTGTTCGTCTTTAACATCGCTTCCGCCCTTTTTATTGTAATAAAAGTCCTTCAATGGAGAGAACCTGAGAATCGGCGCAATGAGGCGCCTTTTCCATCCGGCAAGGACGAGTGGGGTGGCAAGGCAGGCAATTGCCATCACGTTTTTCCAGTGTGCGCCGATATGGAGGGCGAGGAGGGCACCCATGGACAAACCTGCGATCGCGCTGTAAGGGCATTTCTTTACCAAAGACTCCCAGCTGGACTCTGCCGTCTTGATCCATTCCTCCCATCCGGACCTCTTCAGATCCTCGGGGTCCGATGCATGTCCTGGAAGGAGAGGGACCGAGACCGTGAAGCCCTTTCCTGCAAGATACTCGGCAATATACCTCATGTCCTTTGGCGTTCCTGTGAAGCCATGGAGGAGAAGGGCGCCTCTCTTTGCGTTTCCGATCTCATAGGCCCCGCATCCCTCAAAGCTTTTCATCCTTGGAATCCTTTTCCAGTCAGGTAAAACTCGCTTGATGCCCGCCTTGTGGCGCTTGGCCTTGTAAGAAATGACGACCGGAAGCAGGAACGTATTTCTTTGAGGATAGGCTCAAGATCCCTGGAGGGGAAAACCTTAAAAAGGATGTTCCCGCCATTTTTTAAGGTTTTCCGTGCAACTGACCAACCGGCCTCAAGCATCTCCTTTGTCGCAGCCTCATCGCGAGGCTTGATTCCGGTGAGATGCGGTGAGAGATCGGAGATGACGGCATTACATGGGCCATTCAAGGCAGTGAATGCCCTCTTAAGGGTCTCTGAGTCCTTTACATCCCCTTGAACGAAGATAAAATTTTCTGCCCGGGCCATTTTCATGTCGGCGACATCCACACCCACAACCCTTCCACTTGGTCCCACAATCTCAAGAGCGACCTGGGTCCATCCGCCTGGTGAACAGCCAAGCTCGAGGATCGTGTCGCCCTTGCCAAGTATCCTGTATTTTGCAACGAGCTCCTTGAGCTTGTAGGCGGCCCTGGAGGAATATCCCTCCCTTTTCGCCTTTCTATAATAGGAATCCTTCCTGTCCTGCACGGATGAGGAAATTATCATATCAAGAGAGCGGTTGCAAGTTGACAGTTTGCGGGGGTCAATATAGCCTTAAGTTAAATGCAGGAGCTTGTTTTTATTATTCTGTCCGGCCTGCTCCTCGGAGGAGGGGTGGAGCTATTGAATTATTTGATGTCCTGGTGGGTGTTTTCAGTGCCAGGATTTGTCTTTCTTCAGATCATCTTTGTCGAGGGGCTGGCAATGGGCATGCTGGCATGGGCTTTAATGGATCAGCCCGTGAAACATCAGTATCTTGCCAGCGCCTGCGCCGGGGGTTTTCTTGAGGCAGTCAACGCCGCATGGTTTGATCTCTGGTCCTTCCCTGGAGACTCTTTCCTATTCGTAAAGGGAAGGGTCTGGATAGTGCTGGTCTTGACATTCTACTGGAGTTTTTACTGCCCCGTTCTGAACCTGATGGCTCCAAGGCTCCTGCGATGGTGGAAGGAGAAGATGGCGTGATCTGCATCACAGACGATAACATGGAAGGCAATTTATTATTAATTTGATAAGGAGGGGAACCATGAAAGAGAATATGCTTAAGGGGGCCTGGTTATTCGTCATAATAGCCTTATTCTTTGGGTGCGAGGGAGAGACAAAGTATGTAAGCGTTGACAATGTTCCCCCTCTTTCTATCATTCGCTCTCCACAGGATGGAGCTGTCCTGAAAGGGGCCGACTATAGCATCTCAGGGGTAGTAACGGACGGGACAGGCTCTGGTGTCGCTTTGGTAGAGGTCTCTACTGACGGAGGGGATACATGGAACGATGCAACCCTCTCTGGTGATACAGGGCATGAGGGCTTCAGCTATGAATGGAGCCTTTCTGTTTCAGGGACATTTAATCTAATGTCCAGGGCCACGGACGAGGTTGGAAATCAGGAGTCCCCTGGGAGCGGAATCACGGTTAATGTTGACAACGATCCCCCTGATATAACCTCTGTGGCGCCGTCTAATGGAACCAAAGGGGTCTCCATATCAACAACAATAAAGGCATACTTTTCCGAGTCCCTTGATCCATCCACAGTGAATACAGGTTCATTTACCATTATTGAAGAATCAGGAAGCCCTGTCCCGGGGCAGGTCTCTTATAACACCTCTCAAGTAGCTATTTTGTTTACCCCGACAGCCCTCCTGAAGTATGGGCTCAAATATACAGCTACAGTGACGGGTGTAGCCGATGCAATCAGAAACACCATGCTTGGCGTGTATTCCTGGTCTTTTACAACAGAGGCAGGGCCTGGGGGTGGAACAGGCGGCGGCCCCATTGCAGGATCTATCATAATCACTGTCCTGGATTCCTCAACAAATCAGCCGCTTCCCAATGCCCTTGTAATAGTCGGTCCAACAGGAAGCCCATTTACAGGGTGGACAGGCTCAGATGGGAGGATTGCCTTTACGGATACAGCCATAGTAGGGCCGACAACCGTCACCATTGCCAAGCAGAATTTCACATACATCACTCTTCTTGAGGTCAATGCCTCCCAGGTCACCATGGCCCTTGATCCCTATAATCCGGGCGCTCCTCCAAGTGCAACTGTGAACGGGACGATTCTGAGCTGGGATGGGGTTCCTCCTACAAACCTTCCCTCTTTGAAAATAAGGTTTGCCTATATCCTCGGGACAAGAGGGGGCCTCATAGAGGAAGATAACCTGACTCAACCCAATGTCTCTACTGCCTGGGGTCCTATACCACAGAACTGGTATATTGATTTAATCAAGCCTTCCTTTACGGTGACTACACGGATAGGTGGCATTGCTGTCTATGCTGTTGCTGGAATTTTGGATGTGAACACCTTTACCTTTACCCCTTATATGTTCGGGATCGTCAGGGGGCTGAATCTTTCAAATGGCCAGTCAATAACCCAGAACATAAGCTTGAGCATTTCATTAGACAGGGTTCTCAGTGCTGATATCGTCACCCCTCCCCCAACCAACATGGTCATTGATGTCAATGCGGCCTCTGTCTATGGCGACCTTGGAGGAGAGGGCCTGATAGATTTCAGATCTCCTCTTGCGCTTCCATATACAACGGCATCCACAATAACATGGACTGTGTGCGAGCCAACCGGAGCCATTGCAGGGATGCCATATATCGTCAGCGGAGCGGTTGCGAATTTTACCGGGCAGACATCATTGATGGTTGCCAGAAACCTAACGGCCTCAGCTTCAATCAGTTTTGATTCATTTATCAATATCTCGGTGGGAACAACCCCAACAAATTCAGGCATCCTCATTGGCAATGCCTTCACATGGACTGCCCCTGCCGGCTTGAGCCTTAATCTGAATAACCTCATTGATACCCAGAATACCCCTGATGGTTCCGATGACAGGAACTTCTGGACAATCGTGGCCCCGGATGGGTTGACGAGCTTTACACTGCCAACATTGCCTTCAGGGACGGTGCCGAATCTGACGGCCTCAAGGGTTTTTAGATGGGAGCTCTTGGGGACCATGCTCACGAACTTTGACTATGCTAACTTCTCGGTTGATGCCTTTGATGACAAGGCGAGCCACGTATCAATAGCAGGGCAATACTTTACAACCCCTTAATTCCTGCAGCGGCTGACCTGGTCCCGCGTCTCCAGACAGGGAGGGCCCTCGTATTTTTATACTTGACTAATATACCATTTTGTTGATATATTTATACTTATGAAGAATACTGAAAGAGGGGAATATACAACTGTGAAGCTCCCCAAGGCGCTCCTCAGGGCTGTCAGGGCAAAACTTCGTGCCAAAACCAATACTCAGGCCATCGTTCTCCTTGCCGAGGAGAAACTGAAGGAAACAAAGAGAAAAGAGATCCTGAATCTCGAGGGAAAGCTGAAGGTGAGAGAAGTGAGGCACCTTGATGACAGAATTGGATAGGATCCTTATTGATACTTCAGCCTGGATTGACTTTTTTTCGGGCCGCTGTGAGGCCCTGTCCAATCGTATCCGGAATGCAGTGAATGACAATAGGGTGTTCACATCCACCCTAATTGTGTCGGAGCTTATTAGCGGGGCACAGACCGAGGAGGAAGCCAAAGGTTTGGAGGACAAATTCTTCGCTTTTCATCGCTGTGCGGAGACCCTCTCCACTTTTATTGAGGCTGCTCATGTGAGACGGCAATTCCTGTCACAAAAGCACTCTTTGAAAAAGCCTGGCCTGGCAGATTGTTTTATAGCTGTGGTAGCAAAGAAAAACAGGTGTTCTTTATTGACATGCGATAGCCACTTTAGGGACATAAAGCAATATATTGATATCCCCATTTTTTTCTTTGACAGGGTGAAAGGACGGATACAGGAGCTGTCATAAAAATGGAGTCATACCGTCCAACTGTTGCCGTGATTGACCTCAGGGCCCTGGATTCCAATGCAAGGCTGGTGAAATCCCTTGCCAGGGGAAAGAGGGTCCTCGGCGTAGTCAAGGCCGATGCCTACGGACATGGCGCAGTTCCTGTATCAAAAAGGCTTCGGGTCAACGGCATAGAATACCTCGGGGTTGCCCTGATGGAGGAGGGCATTGAGCTGAGGGAGGCCGGGATCAGGGGGCCAATTCTCGTCATGGGTGGGATATTTCCCGGCCAGGAAAAGGACATCGTCAGGGCCAAGCTTACCCCCTTTCTCTTTGACATCAAGATTGCCAGGGGCCTCAATAAGGAGGCGAGGAGGCAGGGTAAACAGCTTTCAGTCCACATCAAGATTGACACGGGCATGGGCAGGATAGGCCTGCTTCCAGGCCAGGTAAAGGGATTCCTCACCGAGCTCAAGGTGCTCAAGGCTCTTAAGGTGGATGGGATTGGCTCCCATTTTTCCGAGTCATACAGACCCGACAAGACTTTTTCGCGTTCCCAGATCCGTTACTTTGAAAAGGCGATCCGCACAGCATCCGCCCTGGGATTCCCATTTCCCTTGCGCCATATTGCCAACAGCGCCGGGCTTGCCTCCATCCCCGAGTCACTCTACACACTTGTCCGTCCAGGTATCATCCTATACGGCGGCTTCCCTTCACCTGAGTTCAGGGATACAATGTTAGGGAGGCTTAAGCCTGTTATGAGCCTGAAGACCCGGATCCTCTTCATAAAGGAGGTTCCTGCCAGATTTCCCGTGAGTTACGGGAGGACATATATCACAAGGAAGAAAAGCCTGATTGCAACCCTTCCAATTGGATATGGTGACGGGTATCCGAGAAAGCTGTCTAACAAGGGAATGGTGCTTGTCAGGGGCCGCAGGGTTCCTATTGTTGGGAGGGTATGCATGGATCTGACCATGGTGGATGTGACAGGGATTCCAGGCGTGAGGCAAGGGGACGAAGCTGTCCTCATGGGAAGCCAGGGAAAAGAGGAGATCACCTCTGATGACCTGGCCGATTGGGCTGAGACTGTCCCTTACGAGATCTTCACCGGCATAGGGAAAAGAATCCCAAGGGACTACAGGAAGTAATGGTTGACATTCTTGAGAGAGTTTTCAGGCGCTTTGAGCTCTTTGCTGAAGAGTTGGGTGGGATTGTCTATCTTTTATTTGAGACCCTGGTCTGGATGGTGAGGCCTCCATTCAGGTTTTCTGTCATTCTCAAGCAGATGGAGTTCATCGGGGTTCAGTCAGGGTTCATTGTATTCCTCACAGGGATATTTACAGGAATGGTCTTCGCCCTTCAGACCTCTTATGCCTTCAGGCTTTTTGCCGCTGAGAACCTGGTGGGTCCCTCTGTGGCCCTGGCCCTGACTCGGGAGCTGGCTCCGGTGCTGACTGGCCTTATGGTGACGGGAAGGGCTGGATCTGCCATTGCAGCGGAGTTGGGAACAATGAAGGTTACGGAGCAGATTGATGCCTTATACTCAATGGCAATAAGTCCTGTTCAGTATCTCGTTTTTCCCAGGGTCATCTCAGCAATCATTATGGTCCCCCTTCTCACGGTTTTATTCCAGTTCGTCGGCTTCTGGGGTAGCTACTTCGTAGGGGTGTATCTCCTCGATCTTAATTCCTACCGCTTTATTCAGGATACCGTGTATGCCCTTGAACTGAAGGATGTATATACTGGATTAGTCAAGTCAGCCTTCTTCGGGCTCACCATTGCTGTCGTGGGGTGCTACAAGGGATTTTATGCCGAGGGAGGTGCTGAAGGGGTTGGGAAGGCTGCCACACACTCTGTCGTCATCAGCTCTGTCACCATCCTCGTGAGCGATTATTTTCTGACAGCCTTGATGTTCGGACAATGACATGGGCGGAACATGATTGAGATCAGAGACCTACATAAGTCTTTTGGGACCCAGAGGGTTTTGGACGGAGTGAACCTTGCAATGGAGAGGGGGAAAACCACCGTGATCGTAGGCCCGAGCGGGTGCGGAAAGAGCGTCCTCATCAAGCATATCATTGGTTTGCTGAAGCCTGACAGGGGGCAGATCCTGATTGATGGGGAGGATATCGGGACATATAATGAGGAGAGGAGGGCCAAGCTCCTCAAACGTTTTGGGTTTCTCTTCCAGAGCGGAGCTTTGTTTGACTCAATGAGCTTGGCGGAGAATGTATCCTTTCCGCTGCGGGAGCACACACATTTATCAGAAAAGGAGATCATGGCCAAGGTAGAGGAGAAGCTCAAGCTTGTGGGACTTGGGGGGGCAGGGAGCAAATATCCTGCTGAGCTCTCAGGAGGGATGAAGAAGAGGGCTGGCCTTGCCCGGGCAATTGCCCTGGACCCGGATATCATCATCTTTGATGAGCCGACGACCGGTCTCGATCCTGTCATGAGTGATGCTGTGGATAACATGATCCGGGAGACACAGGAATACCTGAAATTCACTGCCGTGGCCATAAGCCATGATATGGCGAGTACATTTAAGATTGGACACAAGGTGGCCATGCTTTACAATGGGAAAATTGTGGAAGAGGGGACACCTGAGGAATTCAAAAGGTCAAAAAGCCCTGTTGTCAGGCAATTTCTGGCCAGAAAGGCCGAAGGCCCTATAAAGGTATGAGGGTCCTTCCCCTACTATCATAGGAGGCGATATGGAGAGGAAAAAACTGAGCCTTGAGGCAACAGTTGGAGCATTTGTTCTTATCCTTGTTGTAATTCTCTTCTGGATAACAATGAAGGTTGGGGGATTCGGAGCCAGGAGAGTTGCAGGGTATCATGTGCAGGCAGGTTTCAACTCGGCACAGGGTGTCAATGATAAGACATCCGTCTTCATAGCCGGGATCAAAGTCGGGGAAGTTGAGTTGATCGCCCTGGAAAACGGCAAGGCCATTGTGACAATGAAAATAATGAAAGATGTCAAGCTTGGACAGGATTCAAAGGCCATCATCAGGACACGCGGGCTCCTGGGAGAGAAGTTCATAGATCTCCAGCCCGGTTCCCCTGATGCCGAGCCCATCCAGGAGGGCGGTGAGATCATCAGGACGGATTCCCCTCCGGATTTTGAAGAGCTCATCACCCAGTGGAGCATGATCTCCAAGGACATAAAAAATATGTCCGAAAAGCTGAACCAAACCGTTGATACCAACACGGAGCTTGTGAACAAGATGGTGAGCAACCTGGAGCGATTCACCAGGACCCTGGCTGCTGAGGGGCCAATTTTGATTCAGAACGCCAGAGCCATTACAGAAAGCCTTGATGGAATGCTGAATGGCAACAAGGATAATATTGAGGAGAGCATTAGTCAGTTCAGAGAGGCTGCAGTAAAGTTTCAGGAGTCCCTGGACAACCTTGAAAGCATAACGAGCAAGATTGACGAGGGCAAGGGAACTATCGGGAAGCTAATAAACGACGAGACCACCGTTGATAAACTGAACCAGGCCATTGATGGAGTGAACACATTCATTGCCAGCTCCAGCAGGTTCAGGGTTTTCATTGATTACAGGGGGGAATATCAGTATCTTCCGGAGAATCTCAAGAGTTATCTAAACCTGCGTCTGGAACCAAAGCCGGACAAATACTACCTCATTGGAATCACGAGCGATCCAACGGGGCTGAGCAGCTGGGAGAGGACGACCACCAGCACAGATGGAAGCGTGACAGAGACCTACACGGAGACAGTTGAGGACAGGGTAAAGTTTAACCTGGAGATCGCCAAGAGACTCTGGTTCCTTACACTCAGGGGAGGAATTATCGAGTCAACAGGTGGTGTCGGACTTGACCTTGAGCCCTGGAGGGATCAGATCATATTGAGTTTTGAAGCAATGGACTTCGGCAGGGACAACAACCCTTATCTCAAAGGCACCCTTATGTGGACCCCGTGGAGGTATGTCTTCCTCACAGGAGGAGCCAACGATTTCATCAACAAATATGAAGACCCCCTGTATTTCTTCGGTGCAGGCCTCAGATTTGAGGATGAGGATATAAAGGGTCTCTTCGGGATGGCTGCCGGGGCAGCTACCGCCACCTCCAAATAATAAAACGAGACTTTCTTACTCTCTCTCCCGCTGGTTCTTAATGTTATAGTTTCATCTCTCTCTCAATGATGGGACGGAAGGGCCTGGGGGTATGATTGATGAATTCATTATACTCTGTTAGAAAAGTGATCAGTCGCTCGGCCTCCACCTGGCCGTTCACGATGAATGGGGTGTGTCGGTTGGCAGTAAGTCTCCTCATATCCTCACGAAGCGAGGACGACCGGGCCAGGTTTTTTAATTCCTCTCGTTCTTCTTCAGTGAATTTCATGATATTTTTTCCTCAAGGTATTGGAAGTCTCCTGCATGTCGAAGATGTTGAAATATTCCTCGATCAGCTCCCAATCCAGTGTGTCTTTGTGCACAGCCATTAATGCTTCAATGTCGGCAAAGTCGGCTGTCTGACGGGATGGATCATTTGCTATGGCCTGCACCTTCAATCCAATCACATCCTCAGGTCTTAAGACCTTTATAGTGATTTTACTCCCTAATATCTCTTTATTAACCGCCCTATCAAGCATCTTCATGGAAGCCTTACGAAAAGCGTGGAGAACATCTACTTCTCCCATAATCTGTAAAGGTGAGATATATTGTGAAACATTCTCACTCCTATATTTACGCTCATACCCAAGTCCAAGCATGATTCTATCAAGTTTTTCGAGATCTTCATGGTGTATTAAAAAATCCATATCCACGGTCGTCCTCGGAACAGCCCATAAGCCCATGGCAAAACCTCCCATTAAGGCATATCTCACGCCTTCTTTTTCAAAGGCTTTAAGAAGTTTTTCAGCGACGATCCTGAAGTCCATATCATTATTATACTTTAGATGTCTTTTTCATCTTACCATATTTTGACCTGCCAAGATCGGCAGATTCCCTGATGGGTGGAAGATATATCGGTGTGATATAATCGGGCCGATATGGTGAGATTGACACAAATAGTAAAGAAGGCCGGCTGAGCATCAAAGCTGGAGCCGGGCGCTCTGGCCGAGATACTCGGGGAGGTCCGTTTTCCCGTGAACGAGAGGGTGATTGTGGGGATTGACACCCACGATATCAACACATTTCAGCATCACAGATGAACCCACAATCTAAAATCTATTTCAATAACTCCTATCTCGACAATATTTGATCCCTCAAATGGCATCACTGAACCAGAACGAGGAAGAGAATAACCTTGGGAGAGCATCTCAAGAAGATGATTTTCGAGAGCTTCAGATATTCTTTTCTTCACCACCCCGACTGAGTGACCTGTGGCTACACATCCAGGAACATCAGGAAGATATGCTCCATAACTTTTCCCTTCTTTTTCAATAATTACTTTATACTCAAGCACCCTCGTTTTCCTTTCTTAAACCTCCTTGACGAAAGATCGATGCCAAAGTTCCTTCTATGATGTTTATTATATCATCATAATTACTCGTGCTCCCCACCTTTCTTTCAGTTCCCTCTTCATCGGGAAGCACTATACAACTCTGCAATGTCGGGTGGTATGGGACTCTTACTGCTTCTCTTTCAGTTCCCTCTTCATCGGGAAGCACTATACAACACTCTGAATATCAGACGGCAAATTAGACATTGAGATCTTTCAGTTCCCTCTTCATCGGGAAGCACTATACAACCTCCTTTTATCTTATTAAAAAACAAGACAAATTTATTGTCAATAATTAAATTATTTCTCAACATTGTTATTTGAAATAACCACGCCTGGTTTTGCGAAGTTGCAATATTTCAACCCTCACCTTGCCCTCTCCCATAAATGAGAGAGGAATTGTGTGTGGCAAACTCAAAACACATCTCCACAGAAGTTCCGAAACTCGCACTCCTCACAACGACCCTCCACTTGTGAGGGCTCTGGCATACTCTCCCGCTCCAGCATCTCCCGCATTTCTTGAAGAACCTGCCTCGCAGTCTCTTTGTCTTCTCTTGTGATGGCCACAGGCACAACCTTCTCCTCGGGAAGAAAATACAGATACCCCAGGTTCACCGTGCAAGAGTAGTTTTCCTCCACAAGAAGGGAATATCCCACAAGCTGTGAGACATGGTTTTTCCATACAACAGAGCGAGTCTCCTTGAAGTCCACAGGAAACCTACCATCAGGAGTATGGAGGAGAAGGTCAAGCTTTCCAGAGAGCCCCAACTTTTCTGATCTGAGCCAGACATGAAAGAAGCGCTCCCCGGAAGTAAGGCCATATTCTTTCAAGCCGCGCCTTTTTTCCAGGCGATCCACATCGTCTTCAGCGAGTTTTCCATGTTCCATCTTATAGGTGGTCTTTTTCTCCACAGGCATGAGGTAGCTGAAATAGACCACCCTGGGGCAATATTCATACTGCTTGATGTCCGTCACCCTTAGCTCGATCATTTTGTGCACCTGCACCCTGCCCAGGCACTGGCTCCTGCCCTGCGGGTTTCTCCACGATCCTTTCCATCCTCCCCCTGAGGTCTCGCTCGCACACAGCAATGAGGACTATCTTCCCCGGCGTCTCCCCCAGCCTGTCTCCAAGCTTGAGGAAGAGTTCCTCCCGGCGGTTGCGGCTCAAGGGGCCCTCAAAGGCACTGAACTGGAAGCGCTTAAGCCCATAGTCCTTGCAAATGTCCGCAACCTTGGTGCGAACCTTATCCTCTTCAATATCGTAGATGACGAGTGTGTGAAGCTCTTCCATGGCCTCACCACTTGAAGGCGAAGGGGCGGTAGGCACGCTCTCCCCGCAGGAATGTGGCCACATGCCGGGACTGCATTTGAATGATGCTGCGCACCTCGTAGCGCCTCCCTTCAAAAGGCTCAGGGCCCTTGAGCCTCTCCACGATCCTATCTGCCACAGCATGCCTGCTCGCCTCATCCAGAA
>Ga0315296_10000073_pt1 | contig 102572 bp, 107 predicted proteins | sample YL17G14_18_MG_FD_203921 | JGI IMG/M metagenome (GOLD analysis project Ga0315296, IMG submission 203921) | Sediment microbial communities from Yellowstone Lake, YNP, Wyoming, USA - YL17G14_18 | ecosystem: Environmental > Aquatic > Freshwater > Lake > Sediment | place: USA: Wyoming | collected... | reverse complement strand
CATCGGTCTCTGGCCTCCTGTCTGCCAACCTCCTGGGTCAGCAGATGGAGGTTTACCAGATGTCCCGGTGCGTTTCTACTTGACATTTATCCTTTCAGAGTTATGATCACTTTTGGGATAAGAGCCAAGAATAAAAGATGAATAAAACAATAATAATAAGAAAAGAGTTCAAACTGAGCATAAAGGGGAAGGAAGGGAGGGCTCTTCCTTCTCCTGATACCATGGTTCCTTGCTGGATTTTTCTGTATTTTTTTCTGTCTGTTTTAGAAGGATGAATCTGGGAGGGCATTTGCCACTATTTTCGCTCTACTAAGGATTGGCCATATACTCGATCATATGCGTACTAACCAAACAATTTTCTCATATTTATCCTTTCCCAATCCTGCCACTCGTAACAGATCCTCCTTCCTCAAATATGGCTTTCCATTCTCTATACGCTTTGCCAGAGTTTGTCCGATACCTGGCAGACAAACAATATCTTTCCAAGATGACCGATTTAGATCTATCGTATCCCTTTGTGGATTGACCGCAGCCGATAGAAAAAAGAAGTATTCCAGGACACAAATAAATATAATAATTCGAGGAATCACATAACTAAAAGTAAAGATCCCTAACAAGATCGATACAGGTTCTCCGAGAATCTTCACTCCTAAAAGTGGAATGAACAATGCTCCAATAAATACAAACGGTAGTATTAAAATTATAAAAATCATAGATAATAGGAACAAACCAACCTTGTGATTTCTGCCTGTGATTGATAAAGGAATGGACCTTATACGATCATTCATTTCCGCTTGGGAAAACACAGCTGCACCTAGGCACCATACTATTGTCATTAAAACAAGACCCTGATTCCCGAAAATGAATTTCCATAACGATTTTGTGTCTCCTGGAGAGGGGACAGCCCAAGATTTTGCCACTTCCCCAAAAGAGTGGAGCACCTCCTCAGTCTTTCTCCCAAACAGCGTTTCGATCCCACAACTGTTTAACACAGGGGAAAGCATAGGGCCAACAAAATAAACCAAGAATATCCCCGCTACAATTAATGCCTTAAGCTCTCTTCCGCCTGATCCCTCCAGTATTGCGACTCTTGCTGCAACGGCCACCCTACTAACTTTTTTCCAAAGCCATTCCTTCGATATAAGCTTGACAATTCTTTTTGCTTGCATCTTAACCCATGACAGCAACTCTATAACGACAATTGAAATAGGTACAACGAATGTAAGGGCAACTCCCGTTCGATAGGTAACTCCAGGGAATAATAACCTCTCCTTTGCAATGGTTAACCTCATAAGATGGAACAACATTATAGTCATTCCACTCGCCATCAAGGATATTACCAATGTTCGTAATGGCCCCCTTTCCACTCGGTTATATGCCTTCACAATAAACAAAGGTGCCATTACTGCGAGAACGACCATGTGATAAACATCCACTACCTCTTTGTTCGTGGCAATCCGATAGCCCATCAAAAATGCTGTTCCACTTGTTGCAATAATTAGAATCCAATCGAAAATATCGGCCAAGATCGTATTTCCCTGACTTAGACCCTTGAATAAACGTAGAGGAGGTCGAATGGAACCTTCTGGGAATCCTTGATATAGCATCTTCCATTCTGCTACAGCAATTCTTCCAGGTCGAAATTGGTTTATAATAAAGAGGCCGTATCCAAAAAATAGAATGCAAAGACAAGGTAATCCAAGAACATTTTCAATTAAGAAAAGACCATTAAGAGTGATTAAAGCTCGATTCAAGCTATCGAATAAATAAAGGCAAAGAGCGCCGATGAGCAGATCTAAAAGGGTTAGAAATTTAAGTTCAATCCTACCAACCTTTGGTAGTTCTATTATCCTTTGCATTCGGAGAAAGGTTGTTATTAATACAACTGGGGCCATATATGCTAAGACAATCCAGGTGTCTGGATTAACCAAACAATAACTTAAGGGGATAAGAATAAATAATCCTCCAATACATATTGAGCGGATAATATATTTGATGGGGAAATTTCTCAGAGTTGTGTTGGATGAATTATAAAGTACAGAACCAATTAATAAAGATAAAGTGACAAAGAACGTTAATATAACAAGTATATTTCTTATCAATTGTAAGATGGAGGAAATTAGATAAATCATATATTTTCTTTATAGACTATGATGTATGTTATATGAAAACGCATTAAATTTAAGCTGTCGAATTCAAGATGTGTGCAATACCTGCTCTGAAGACCTCCGCCGCCGTCAGGGCGATCACCTTTTACCCAATCCTGAAGGTTGTAGCCGCTGCTACCAAAGAGATGGCCCTGAGTACCCCCATTCTTTACCTCGAAAGCAAAAACCTGATTATTCCCGGAGGAGTGGCATTGTCAATCCCTTTTATTTTACACTTTGATGAAAGGTAGTGTCGGGTAGAGATTGCGTTTTGGGACCAACTGGTAGGCATGGTTTATCCTTTATTTTTCATATTTGCGACGAAGGCCCAAACTTCTTTTTCTCCTTGACGGCACATATTTATAAGACGATGTGCCCCATCAAGCAATTCATAACTTCCCTTTTTATCATCTGTCTTTTGTTTGACAACTATTATGATGGACTCTCTGCGGGGTATGTTGTTGGTATTATGTAGAGTAAATTCTGGATATTTGTCAGCGTGATTTAATGCAAAGTCTTTTAGATTGCCTTTAACATTATTGAGGTCATCGTTCACATTTTCATTTATGCCACACGAATAAATATCCGCAGTGGAAATCTTCTTCAAATTCCAAGAAGAAACATTATTACAGTGTTTATCATTACCGACACCGATCAGATAAACAAGTGCTGGGTTGATGTCTTTTCTGCTATTTATATAAGAATGGAGGGGTGTATTTGTATTCTCATTTCCATCCAGTTTTAGAACTTCCCATTTTAGGTAAGATAGCAATATCTCTTCCATTTTGCCTTCCATGATTAGAAAATGCAGAAGGACATCTTCACGAGACACCTGAGTTTCTTTCATAATTATCTTTGATACAATTGCCGTCTCCTCCTTAGTGGTGGTCATTTTTGAATTTCATCCAACCACGGTTCCTTTGGAATTGTTTTTATGCTGATCGATTCTATATCTTCTGTTCCGTATTTATTTTTGAGGTGTTTGAGGAGGGATTCTATTGCGTCTCCTAATGCTAACATTATCGAGGGATACATTTTTATTGACCTGTCACTTCGCGTTTCTGCGTGTGTTTCAAAATTTTGATAGCACCAAGTTGTCCAATAATATCCTCTCTTCGTTTTATTTATAAGCACTTCTGCTGGATGAAGCTGAGGTTTTACTTTTCTGATTAGAGGTTCGACATAAATTTGGGCTATATATTGGCGGAGTATGTCTTTTTGAACTTGGTTATCCATGATTTATTGTATGCTCCTCATTTGTCAATTCTCTATACTTCTATTTGGGGGATACAGGTCAGTGAATCAACTATCTTGTATACAATTTTGTACACGCTAATATATAGTCTAGACTGCAAAAGCGCACAAATTCATTATTACATTTACTGCAAGCATATTCAATTTCTATTCCCTCTCTTTCATCTTTCTTGTAGCCGGTCATTCCATCAGCTATACTCTCAAAAAAACTTCGATTTTCTTTTTCGATAGCCGATGCATTTAAAATAACGATTTCTTTGGAGCCACAACCTTCACATTTTCTAATTACCCATTGTAAAAATTCGATTAGGTCTTCGTTATCTCTTTTTCTCATAGGATACGACGCACCTTCAGTAAGGCCATAACATCGCTAATTGGGTTCAGGTACGCGGCAGTATCATCCACGGCGAAGAGGAGCCCAACAGCTTGTCGATCCTTGTCGACAACCAGAGCTCCTGAGTCTCCGTGGTCGGCAAAGTTTCCCCCATTGCCTTGCACCTCAAGAACCCCGTCAAATCGATATTCAGCTTCGTCATAGTCGATCGGTATACTTCGAAGATTCAAAGCTGTGATACGGCCAGAGGTCACGTTTGTTGTTCGTCCGACCTTATAGACATTGTATATGGGTGGTGTACTGCGTATATAGCCGACAACTAAACCGATGCCTGGCAGGCTTGTGTCGTTGGGACCAAATCCAGATAGGATGTCCCCTAGTGCCGCATCGGCGTGGTTGCCAGCTGGTAAGAGTCTCACAAAAGAGTTTAACTGGCCCACGACATCTTTTGGCGCCCTGCCTCCATCGACTGTTCCAGGCTGAAGAAGATGGTCGCCTGTTTGCCCCCGGTTAGTGTTTGCTAAGACATGATTGTTACTCAAAATGCGAACCCTACCGTCCTCGCACTCAACGAAGGCCCCAAGAGTTCCTGCTGATACCTGAGCATGCCCAATTGAGTAGCCAGCACGCAATGGTCGGCATGGCTGAATCAATTGGCCTAGTGGCGTAGCATTGAGGACTCGTATTCGCCCTGTAATACGAATGTCGATTTCACTTTTGTGGAGGCCGTGCACATCTTCAAGACCAAGATCTATAAGATCGCTCTCGGTCCAGGCACGTACGGCGACACGCCAGTCGTCAACATGTTTGCCAGGTGCCACGCCTACACCGATACGACGGATAGCAGTCGCACGCTGGGGTTGGGCAATGGCCGCGGCAATAGATGGACCCCGCGATAACGGCTGCTCCGCAGCCAAGTAGGCCACCCGTTCAGAAATGACAAGTGCTTCTTCCAGGCGCATGTTACCTATCCGACCACGATCTGCCTAGGACACAGTGGTAACTGGATTACACATGAATCTTGCTGGTCAGGGCGACTTTCTGTGGGCATATGCTTTTTTATAACCATACATATAAATTTAGTGACCACCCGTACCATCCACTCTAATTATACTGGTGATATCTGCCTACCAGATCAATGCCAGCGCGACCAGAAGCCTCGTGGCTGGACTGCGGCAGCCTGCGGTCCACTAGGTGGAGGCGGTCCCGTGAACGTGTTGCCTCCAACCGCGGTGAGGTAAATAAGGCAACCGTTTGCGATGCCCACGATATAATTAATAATATGGGCTTCCGTGGTGACGGATGTGCCGTATATACTAAAAAAAATGCTAACCAGCTCGGATTGAAATTAAAAGCTTTCTGAATCGCGTTGCTGACAATGAAAGTCATACCACTCGCACCTATTAGCGTCAACATACTCTCTACAGTAAAGAACTCCTTGGGTAGCATCATGACACTCCTCCTTTCGTTACAGTAGCATTGACTGGTGACGAAGTTATTTTATTTACAATTTTTTCCCTTAATTTCAGCGGCGATACTATCCCGTTCGAAGACAGAGACAGCACTGACGATCCCGAGAACCAAAGAGCTGGCCCCAAATACAATCCGCGTCGTCTGGTTGTCTGGAAATGCTGAAGCTAAACCTGATCCGCCCGATGCCGCTCCAACACCGACGGCAACTCCGCCCCACGAACGATAACTTGACCTGAGTCCTTCGCAGGCCGGATTCTCTTCCTCTGCAGCTGCAGCAGATAGTTTTGATGGTTTTATCTGACGTAGATAGCTGCTACACTCGCCAACAATAGAACTTACCATCAATAGAATGAGTAATACACTGAACATACGCATGATAAACCTCCTTTCGTTATAGAAACGTTCATTCTCGCAGATCTGGCCCTGCACGCTGAACGATGGGTAGACACTTGTTCAAAGTGCTCGGGCTTTGTCACGATGAACGATACGGACAGCTATTCCGTCTACTCTGGCAGGGAGAACAGGCTCAGGTTCACCGTGTTCTATCCTAACGGAGACCACAAACCCCTCTTGATCGTCTGGCTCGACGCCCACACCAAGGTGTTGACTGAACTCGCCTAGTTGCCGACTAATCTTCTCAGCCACCTTATCTGCTTGATCGAAAGAAACGGATATATTCTTGTCAGGATCTTGGTAATCTTTTCTCCAAATTAGACGGGCTGCTTGGTTGCACTCTTTACAGATAAGAAGAGCAGAGGCTTCTTCTGTTCCTTCATCAAGAGGATAACATGGAACCCGTTTTCCATCAGCATGCTCGTGAAAATAATGTTGGGGTCCCAATTCTAAAGGTTTTTCTGCATTGGCTACTCGGCTATTGTATAAACCCCAATCAGGATGACCTTTCACGGCATACACAATAGTGTCCATCTTTCTAAATTTCTCTTCCAAATCTGTCCTTGGGTCAAATTCAAATTTTGGTTTTATTTCCACTCGCTCCTCTAAATTACTGGATTTATCAACAATGCCTTTATCTTTAGATTGTCCTTTTTCTCCACTTATTAACCTCTTGATTTTTTCATATAAAAAGTTAACACATCTCATGTGGGCCGTCAAATATGAAATGTATTTTTGGAGTTTATTAAACTTCCGCTATGATTATTGCTTTTTTGCCTCTTTGCAGGTTTGTTATTTTGTAGTTCAGCTCGTCCAACAGCAGTATTGTTGGGGTTCGCTGTGACATTGGTTTGGCTCCACGGGCAGGACTCGAACCTGCATTCCGCCTCAGGCGGATTACAAGCCGGAAAGGATCTTCTTTAGGAACTCCCGACCCTTTCCACTCTTTAAGGCGCGTTCCCTTCTCATGGCCTCAGCTCGTGATGCATATTGTTCGGAGTAAACGAGCTTCCATGGGCCCCGATTCCGTTTGGTGTGTTTGCTATGGGTATCATAAGGATCATTATGTTGAAGAATTCGTGTGGTAAGATTATTTGTTTGTCCTATGTAGATTTTTTGCGTTGTCTCGCTTCGTATAACATAGACATAATATTTTTCTTCTGCCATTGAATATCATTTATCCTTGAACCCTCTACTGGCTCCACGGGCAGGACTCGAACCTGCATCCCTCCGGTTACAAGTGCCCCTGAATTGCTCCAGGGCTTGGACTATATCATCATCCTCCACAGGCGGACAGGTCCGTCTAAGACGGATGGTGGGCGCTTCCCCTCCGCCACAGGCGGAGAGTACTCCCTTGCGGGATAGTCTCTGCACCTTTCCGCCTTCCCCTCACCCTACCCTCTCCCCTGCGGGGAGAGGAATTAAAATTCCCTTATCCAGTGGGGTTGGCGGACTTGGCTCAGGGTTGTCCGCCATACGCTGGGCGGATTTCCCTGAATTCACCCACTTTTTCAACCCGAATTACTTCGGGAAGCTGCAACATTTCTTACAGCCGGATGCTCCACCGTTGAGCTACCGTGGAACCGTTATTCTGTAATTGAGGAAATTATATCAGATTCGGGGAAGAAGGGACAGGTCAGGAAGCGACGCCGGCGCCCTTCTTGAGTTCAATGAGGACGAGTTTGGCAATTGCTTTGAGCGTGTCGAAAACACCCGTTCCCTTGGTTGCCACGGCCTCAAACTCCGGCACCGAATTCGGGTTCATAACCCTCTTAAGCTCCTCCATGGAAGCTGCATTGGGAAGGTCTCTTTTATTGTATTGGACCACATACGGAATCCTCTCGAGCTCATAGCCGTGATCCCTAAGGTTGGTCTTCAAGTTATCCAAACTCTCAATGTTGGCATCCATTCGCTCCACCTGGGAATCGGCTACAAATACAACCCCGTCCACACCCTTGAGGATGAGCTTGCGGCTGGCGTCATAGAATACCTGCCCCGGAACGGTATAAAGGTGAAAGCGCGTCTTGAAACCGCGGATCATGCCCAGGGCCAGGGGAAGAAAGTCAAAGAAAAGGGTCCTCTCTGTTTCTGTCGCCAGTGAGATCATCTTTCCCTTGGCTTCAGGATTTGTTTTGTTGTAGATAAACTGCAGGTTGGTGGTCTTCCCGCAGAGACCGGGGCCGTAATATACAATTTTACAGTTGATCTCTCGTGAAGAATAGTTAATGAAGGACACTGTCCACCTCAGCTATTCACGGAAGAGATTGTCTATATCCTCATCAGTAATCTCTGCGAAGGGAGACTCAACGGCTGGTTCTTTCTCCACCTTTCGCATGAGTTTGTCGAAGATGCTGCCAAGCTCGTCTCCGGCTTTTTTTACCCTCAGCCTGACCAATCCGAGGGACGAGCGCTGGTCAAAGATTACAACAAGGATGATTCTCTGGCCGACAATCGAGATATGGATGTTGTCTCTTTCCCCCTCGTGAAAAAGGATGGAAAACTCCTTCTCCCCGATGAGTTTTGCCAGTCCTCCGGTCGCTGCAATGTTTCCTGCCGTCAGGGACGCAAGAGAAGTGGTATCAATGTTCTGGATCTCTCCTGTCGCAGCAATAAGCTGGCCGTTCTTGTCAACGAGGAATACTATCTTTGCGTTGGCTTCCTTACCGAGGCGGTTAAGAACGCCGTTAATCTGGCGGAACTCCTCCTCATACATCACAAGCTGTTGAGTTGCCATAGTTTTTTTCCTTTCAGAAAATCATATTAACCTTAACAGACTTTTTATGAAAACTCAAGCTTTTTGAAGATGTCTGTCAGATCTCCTTCCTATTCTCAAGCGCTCTGCCGAGCGTTACGCGATCGATATACTCAAGGTCCCCCCCGAATGGGACGCCCTGTCCAATCCGCGTAACTTTCACCTTATGCGGCTTGAGGATCCTTGCAAGATACAGTGCTGTTGCATCTCCTTCTGCCGTGGGATTTGTGGCAAGTATGACTTCTTTTACCTCGCCGCCATCAAGCCTCTTTAGGAGCTCCCTTATCTTCAATTTCTCCGGGCCAATCCCGTCAAGGGGCGACAGGGCACCGTGCAGTACATGAAATTTTCCATTGAATTCACCCGTCCTGTCAATAGAAACAAGGTCAGCGGGGTCCTCCACAACACAAAGGAGTGCGGAATTTCTCTTTCCATCGCTGCAATACCTGCATGTAACCTCTTCTGTCACATTGCAGCATATCCGGCACAACTTAATCCTTTCCTTGACGGAGAGGATCGCCTCGGCAAGACCTTTTGCGTTATCTGCTCCCCGGCCAAGGATATGAAAGGCAAGACGGGTGGCTGTCTTCTCTCCAACGCCAGGAAGCTTTTTCAACTCCTGGATCAGGTGCCACACCGCATCATGGTCATTCATAAAAAAATTATATCAGAGCTTCTTGATCTCAACAATTTCTCCTCCGCCAAAGACCTGAAGCGTCTCCCTAACGAGAGGTTGATCAAGCGGCCCGCTCGATTCTTTTTTTGGTCCTTTTGCTGGTTCCTGAGACTCTATAAATTCCATCTTGACGGGCTGTTTATAGAACTCCTCGGCAAGCTTGCTAAGCGCACTGGCCCTCTCTCTATCCTGAAGATGTTCACGGAATACGGATTTCCGCGGAAAGCTTACAATGATCTTTCCCCCGCGTTCCTCAACGAAATTCCCATTCTCAAGATACGAGGCCAGCGGAGGATTTTTCTTCCTGAGGAACTCAAGAAATCCTTTCCATCCTCTATCTCCCTTTCCCGAATCGGCGCAAGAAGGGGCAGGGGGGCTGGCGAGCGTTTCATCAGGAGAATTGGAAACCTTTGCCCGGCCGGTCTGGGGTTCAGTGGGGGATGACGGGTCGGAGAGGCGGCCCTCCATCGCCTCCATCTTGCTAATAAGCTCTCCTATGGAGGTGACTTCCGGAAGAGACGCGATACGGGCAAGAGCCATCTCCATGTGGATCCGTGGGGACGTCGCCCTTGCCAAAGACCCGATATAATCCGTAAGGGTGTTGAAGAAAAGGTGCAGGTCTTCGGCGCTAACAGCATTTGCCTGCTCGGCAAGAGCGCCAATCTCACCCTGGGGGAGGTCGATCAATCGTCCAGCCTCGCCTGTGATCTTATGGACGAGGAGGTTGCGGAAATGCTCCATGCAGTCCTCGCCAAGCTTTTTGAGGTCATGACCGCTGGAATAGACACGCTCCAGAATGTCAAGACATCGCCCGGCATCCCTGGAGATGATCGCAGAGGACAGGTCATATATGATCTGCCTCTCCGGCACACCGAGCATCTCTACGACATCAGACTCGTTGATCTTTTTCCCTGTAAAGGATTGAACCTGATCAAGGAGGACAAGTGCGTCCCTCATGCTGCCGAAGGCTTCCCGGGCGATAAGATACAGCGCCCCCTCACTCGCCTCTATCCCTTCCCCGGACGAAACAGCATTGAGCCTCTCTACAACAATGCGGAGCGGGAGGCGTCCGAAGTCATATCGTTGGCACCGTGAGATGACCGTTGAAGGAATCTTGTTTGGATCGGTCGTGGCTAAAATAAAAATGGCGTGAGAGGGGGGCTCCTCCAGGGTCTTGAGCAGGGCATTGAAGGCGCTCGGGCCGAGCATGTGGACTTCGTCAATGATATAGATCTTGTATCTTCCCTGGGACGGCATGTACCTCACATTCTCGACAATCTCCCTGATATCGTCCACGAGGGCATGGGAGGCCCCATCAATCTCCAGGACGTCCATAAATGACCCTGCGAGGATACCCTGACAGGGCTTGCAGGCATTACAGGGCTCCTTGGACGGACCTTTCTCGCAGTTCAAGGCCCTGGCGAGTATGCGCGCCACTGAGGTTTTACCCACTCCCCTGGGGCCGGCGAAAAGGAAGGCATGGGCTACCCTGCTCTTGGCAAGAGCATTCCTCAATGTGGTAGTAACATGATCCTGCCCTACGACCTCTTCAAATGTCCTGGGCCTGTATTTCAGTGCGAAGACTTGATAAGCCATGAGAGCGCAGTAGGATTATATCACGGTTTTTTGCGGTTAGGCCTTCCTATTCATTGACCATTTGAGGAGGGGCGGCACCATCATGGTTGAAACTACAACCATCATAATCACAGCAGAGTATGTCAGATCGTCAACGACCCCTATTCCTCTGCCGATGCTTGCGAAGATAAGCCCCACCTCTCCTCGTGGGATCATACCGATTCCTATGGACAATCGATCTAACTTCGGCTCCCCCTTTTTATTCCATGCAGCCAGACCGCATGCCTGTTTGCCTATAATGGCTGCAATGGTGAGGGCTGCTGCGAGCCCGTAAATCTCCATATCCATGAAAGTATCGAACTTCACGCTTGCTCCCATCACGACAAAGAATATCGGGACAAGAAATGTTGAAATGGGTTTTATCAACTCTTCGGCTTCGTGTTCGCCTGTAAAATTCTTAAACTGTACTTCCTCAAGGATGAGACCAGCAGCAAATGCGCCTATGATGGGGGCCAGTCCGATCTCGCTGGCAAGGAGGGCAAACGAGAAGCAGAAAAGCAGGAGATACACCAGTTTCGTTCCCTGGCCTTTCATGACGCTTACGGCTGTTGTTAGCCTGGGGACAATCCATGTTCCGACGGCGATGGCACCGAAGAGGAAGCCGAAAGACACAGCAACGATTTTTACTACCCTTACAGTCGATATGCCGCCAGAGACCACAATCCCGCTCACGATACTCAGGACGATAAGACCCAGGACATCATCTATAACGGCAGCGCCGAGGATAATCTTCGCCTCCTGAGTTGCGAGCCTACCTAAGTCCCTGAAGACCCTTGCGGTTATTCCCACGCTCGTGGCGGTGAGTATGGCACCGGCAAACATGAGCACCTTCCAGTCCGCATGAGGTCTCACGATCCAGGTCGTGAAATATCCAAGAAGAAACGGCAGGATTACACCAACAGCAGCCACTAAGAACGATGGCAATCCCACCTCTTTCATCTCGCCGACTGTAGATTGCAATCCGATCTCGAAGAGGAGGATCACAGCGCCGAGCTCTGAGAGGGCCACTATCACATCGTCCGAAGAGATGCCCTCGAACAAGTCTATGCCGAAGATGAATTTCGCATTGCCGAGGAGCATTCCTGTCAGAAGCTCGCCCAGCACCGAGGGCTGACCGAGCCTTTCAAAAAGCTCACCGAGAAGTTTTGCAAAAAAGAGCATGACCGTGATTAGGATGAGCACCCTTGACAGCGGGTTAGTATGGGCGTCCTCAGGGGATGCAAAGGACAGTGAAGGGAGCAAGACAAAGAATAGGGATACAGAGCAAAGCTTCCTGAACATTATATTAGACTTCGCCCTGGAACTGCGAGGATGGCGGTGTTACCAACCCGCCTGACATAATGAGCTTGAAGGCGTCCTCAACTGACATTGTGAGGGGAATGATATCTTTCTCCGGGATAAGGACATAGAAGCCTGATGTAGGATTGGGGGTTGTAGGAATGAAAACATTCACCACCTTCTCCTGTGTCTTTTCTTGAACCTCTCCTTCTGTGACACCGGTAATGAACCCGACGCAATAGACGCCCTTTCGGGGATATTCTACAAGGGCCACCCTCCGGAAACCTGACTTCTCCGGAGAAAGCACCGCCTCGGTGAATTTCTTGGAGGCTTGATACACACTTCGGATAAGTGGGATTCGATCCAGGATGGCCTCTCCTCTGGAGAGGAGCCGCTTTCCCACATAGTTTCTGACAAGAACCCCAGCGCCGAGGATGAGGAGGATGGTGAGGAGGAGCCCGAGGCCCGGAATGGGAAGGTATGTCTTCGGATTGATAGGCTTTGGAAGGATATTGAGGATAATATCAGACCATCCCAGGAGAAGGGTGATCACCAGGACTGTGATCCATACGGGGACAAAGACGAGGATCCCGGCAATGAAATATTTCTTAAAGATGTCCTTTATTTTTGTCAGCATATCTCCTAGCCAGCCACCATGACCATCCTTACATCCACAAGGGGTGTCGAATTAATATCAGAAATATCCAAGAGGGCCTTGCGATGTCCGTTACCAGCCATCATCAGAGAAAATGCGTTTCAATCATGTTCAGAAATTCTGCTGAAAAAGCCTCCATCTTTCCGGCCCTGACCCTGATGACCAAATAATTGTAGGCTATTGCGAGCGACAATTTCAAGGCTGACCGTACCAGTGAGCCCGAAATTCCCGAAAGGTTGGTATTTGTAGAAGATGATGGCTCAACTTGCCACAGAGGGGCTCAACAGTATTGGGGGATTGATATGATGAAATTCCTCATTGCCACGGTAGGGTGGGCCTCTCTGGTGATTGTGCTGGATTGGTTCACGAAGAAGATCGTGGAATGGGACATTTCTCTGCGCAGGAAGGGCCCTTTTATGATTATTCGTTTACCTCTTCTGTATCTCACCTACGCCAATAAATGGCACAGCCCCACCGCCTGTAACCTGGGGGAGTATCCCATTCCATTTTTCTATAGCCTTGAGATTAGCCTCTATCTTTCTAAGCTCTATAAGGTCCGGTGAAATATTTGCTCTCTGTAACCTTAAGGACTCTGCCTCTGCCTTTGCTGCAGTAATCCTCTGCTCTGCCTCAATCTTTATCCTATCCAGGTCTCTCTTTGCCTTTAGTGCAAGCTGTTCTGCTGTCTGCTTTGACTCAATAGCCTCCGTAAATATTTTAGAGAAGCTGAATGCGACAATAGAAACCGCATCAACTGCCATATTATACGCCAGGAGTCTTTCAGCAAGGGTTACTCTCATTGCCTCGCTTACTGCTGCTCTCTTTGTTATAAGTTCTTCTGCTGAATACCTGGCTGACACAGCTTTCATTACCTCTTGTATTGCAGGGTCTATAATACGCTCCTTGAAGTGTACCCCAATGGTTTGATAGACAACATTTGCCTTATCAGGTATGACATGATAGTTAAGCGCAACCGATGATGTCACATCCTGAAGATCAGCCGAGGCAGATGTGGCATCAGTCACTGCCTTCTGAACCTTGACATCCATTATGGCAACCCTCTGCATTACAGGCACCCTGAAATGCAGTCCTTCATTCAACACCTTATCTTGAACAGCACCAAAATTAAGGACAACCCCTCTTTCACCTGCACCAACCTGAACCCATGGATGTAAAAACAGAAAACCGACCAGAATTGCTCCAATAATCAGTGCCAGCCTCACAGGGCCTTTCTTCATTGCAAACTGCATTGCCTCCTTTGCCATGTCGATATCTCTCTCATCCATATCTCTCTCATCCATGATGCTCCCTCCTTTTGTGATTGTTTAATACATTAACACATTCTTCGCAAGAGTCAACCCTATTTTCAAAGCAGAATGGCACACATTCCAACAGGAAAAAGGGGTGCATAGGAGACAAGAGAGAAAAGCTCGGGAAACCTATGCCCTTTTATCGCTCAGAGCTGGATACGGAATTCGGCCCTTCGGTTCTTTGCCCAGGCGTCTTCGTCATGCCCGGGATCCACAGGCCTCTCCTCCCCATAACTTATCGCGGAGAGCCTCTTCTTCTTGATCCCGAGGGTCACAAGATAATCCCGTGCTGCTTTGGCCCTTCTCTCCCCAAGGGCAAGGTTATATTCGTCAGAGCCCCTCTCATCGCAGTGCCCCTCAATGACAACCTTCACCTCAGGATACTCTCTTAAAACTTTGGCATTCTCCTTGAGGATCTTTGCGTCCCCGGGCCTAATCTCATATTTGTCAAAATCAAAGTGAATTGTCTGAAGAAGTTGCTCTACTTCTTTAGCGCGCGCCGCCTGAGGAGACATCTCCTCCGTTTTCGGCGCCTCTGCCTTTGGTTTGGTGACCTCTTCCTCAGCCTTCACTACCTGCTTCTTGGCGCACCCGAGGAAAACGGCAACAATGCCCGCTCCCAGTATTGCAATAATTGTCTTAGGATTCACCGTGGACCTCCTTTCTTCTGAGTTCTTTTATTGGAAGTTATTGACCACTCATAAGAAGCTGGTGTTGGGTCAATGCTCCCTGATTGATTTCTTGCCCTTACATTGAATACATGTCTTCCCGAAGTCAAGCCTTTATATGCCTTTGGTGATGTGCATGTCTCCCATGCCCCTCTGTCCAATTGGCACTCAAAGGTGCAAGCTTTTTCATTACAGGTGAATTTAAATATCGCCAAGGTTCTCGAACTGGATGCTGGTGGTGAGGATGTTATTTTAGTATCAGGAGGGGTTGTATCCCGTGCACACATTCCACAACCCATGCTCGTTAATAAGACTATTGATACCACCAAGAAAAGACCCTTTATGTGCTCGTTTTTCATCATTCACCTCCTAAAAGTATAGAATACTACACCATGACATATAGACAATTACTAAATTTCAACTTGATTCGTCGTAAAAACCGACATATACTACTTCACATGGAATGGCTTAACTATCACCATCTACTCTACTTCTGGGTCGTTGCAAAAGAGGGGAGCATCGTCCGCGCTAGTCATGAACTTCAACTAACGCATCCAACAATCAGCGCTCAGATCCACCGGCTTGAGTATATCCTCGGCGAGAAGCTGTTTGTCCGAAGGGGACGGAACCTGGTGCTGACCGATGTTGGCCGAGTGGCATTCCGCTATGCAGAGGAAATCTTTTCGCTTGGCCATGAATTCCTGGAAACACTCAAGGGACGAGAGGTTAGAAGACCATTAGACCTAATCGTGGGGGTTTCGGACGCGCTTCCCAAATCCATTGTGTACCGATTGCTAGAACCCGTGTTTCGCCTCAATCAAGCGGTCCGGATCATATGTCATGAAGATATGTCAACAGAGGCTTTTCTTGGAGAGCTTGCTTTACACAAGTTGGATCTGGTGCTCTCAGACGCTCCAGCAGGTCCAGGTACTCCTGTCCGGGCGTTCAATCATCTTCTCGGCGAAAGCAGTACGACTTTCTTTGCCTCGCCTCAACTTTCACCCACATGCCGACAGCGTTTTCCCCGTTCGCTTGATGGAGTTCCTTTCTTGCTTCCCGGCATGAACTCTTTGGTCTGTCGGGATCTGAAGCGATGGTTCGATTCCCAGAATATTAGACCCAGAATTGTTGGGGAGATAGACGACGCAGCACTGGCCAAGGTTCTGTGCGAGAAAGGTATAGGAGTCTTCGCAGGCCCCACGCTGATCGAAGCAGAAATTCGCCAGCGCTCTGCTATTGAGGTCGTCGGCCGTTCGGAGGCTGTTCGTCAGCACTTCTACGCCATCTCTGTGGAACGAAAGTTGAAACACCCTGCTGTTATTGCGATCTGCGATACTGCGCGAAAGGACATTTTTAGCCGCCCCAAAGGATCAGGGGCCGGATCAAGCTCACACTAAGCTATTACTTCGGTCATCTTGAGAATACCCTGGTCTGATCGTACAAAAGTATAATTAATTGCCGATAGCCAGGAATTCCTGCGACCCGGGATAGAAACGCTACCGCTGCTTCCTTCCGGATCTGACGGGGTTTGCGGTCATTCACAGACGCAGGCCCCGGCTATCAGCACGCTGGATCATAGCACGATTATTCCTGCTATAATATAATCAATTCAATATGAGCAGGAGGGCGTAATAAGACCGTAATGGACCTACTGAACAACATATACGACCATATCTTGGGGAAATGGACCCTCCTCGGTTTTATCATTCTCCTCTCGTGGCTTCTGGGTATAGCCATAAGAAGAGCCGTTGATCGCCTGCTGCTCAACATCGGTCAGAAGACAGGGATCGACCTCCCTGCCGTCTTTTCCAAGGCCGGCCGGGGACACGTCATCCTGTGGTTGGTCCTCGCAGGGGTCGCCATCGGAGCCAATGCTATCTCTCTTCCCCCCAAGCAACTCCAGATACTGAATTCAGTATGCCTTGCAGGAGGAATCCTCTCAATCACCATCTTTACGGCACGGGCCGCGGCCGGAGCACTTCTCATCTATGCACAGAAGGCTCATCTGCCCATGCCCTTCACAAGCCTGACACAAAACCTCGTGACAATAATCATCTTGATCGTAGGCATTCTGTGGCTGCTGTCAAACCTGGGTGTATCCATCACGCCAATGCTAACCGCCCTGGGGGTAGGCTCCCTGGCCGTGGCCCTTGCCCTCCAGGACACCATGTCGAATTTCTTCGCTGGTCTGTATATCCTTGCAAGCCGGCAGTTCAGGCCCGGTGATTTCATTAAATTGGACTCAGGGGCTGAGGGCTATGTTGTTGATATCGGATGGCGGGCTACCAGGATCCGGGAGCTGCGTAACAACATGATCGTTGTGCCTAACGCAAAACTCGCACAGACACAGATCACTAACTACCATTATCCTGAGAAAGAGATGTCAGCTTCTGTGCAGGTCGGCGTCGCATACGGAAGCGACCTTGACAAGGTTGAACGAGTAACCATTGATGTCGCCAGGAATGTGCTGAGGACCACCCCCGGGGGCGTGGCGGACTTTGAGCCCTCCATTCGCTTCCATACCTTTGGAGACTCATCCGTGAATTTCTCGGTAACCCTACGAGTGAAGGAATATAACGACAAGTTTCTTTTGATCCATGAGTTTATCAAGCGGCTCCATGAGCGCTATCAAAAGGAAGGCATTGAGATCCCGTTCCCGCAGCGAATCGTGCGGATTACGCAATCCAAAAGCTGACAGTCTCCCTAGTTCTATCCTTAAAATCCTGGAAAGAATCCCGACAAAAAGGAGGATCCTTCTTCTGCTGGACTACGACGGCACCCTCGTCCCCTTTGTCAGTCCTCCAAAAAAGTCTTTACTCCCTAAGGATGTCCGTTGCGTCCTTTCAAGGTTGGCCTCATCCCAAAGGTTCACCGTGGGCATCCTGAGCGGCCGCTCTCTTAAAGACATCCGGTCCATAATTGGCCTCAAGCGCATTTATTATGCGGGCAATCACGGCCTTGAGACATTCGGTCCAGGGCTCAGGTTCTGCCATCAGGAAGCTGCTGCACTACGACCCGCTCTGAGGGTCCTTAGAAATGACCTGGCAAAAGCCTGCAAGGGGATTCATGGGATTTTTCTGGAGGACAAGGGTCTCAGCCTGAGCCTGTATTACGGGAATATGCCCCGTGCAGAGACAAATCGACTCGGGAAGGCAGTACGCTTGGTTCAGAAGAAATATCGCGGATCCCCAATCGTCTGGAAGAGAGGAAAGAAGATCTGGAACATTGTCCTCACAAAGTCATGGAACAAAGGGAAGACTGTAATCCTGCTCCTGAAGCATCTGAAATACCCATTTCCTATCGCCATCGGCGATGATAGGACTGATTGGGATATGTTCCGTGCACTGTCCCACACGGGAGTAACCATTCAGGTGGGTATGTTAAAAAATTCCGGGGCGCAATATCGCCTGAAGAGCCCTGCAGAGGTCGTTCTCCTACTTAAGAACCTTTAATCCTGAGCCGCTACGAGATTTGGGAGTTAAAATATTTTACTTTTACAGATAAGATTTGAATTTCTTTTTCTGTACTAATGCCTTCTTAACATATTTTCCGAATTGGCGATCTTTTCTCTTTTTTTCAAGTTCTGTCTTTTTGTAATACTCAGCCTCTCTTTTTAGTTTAAGATAGTTCAGATATTTACTCTCATTTAACTCGTTGGATTTGATAGCTCTCAAGACGGCGCATCCGGGCTCGTGTGTGTGCGTGCAGTCCCTAAAATTACATCTTTTTGACAATGCTGCTATTTCTTCAAACACATCTTCTATTCCGGCGTTTGAGTCAGGCATTCCAATCTCCCTCATGCCCGGATTATCTATTACAATTCCACCATTTTCCAAGAAATACATTTCCCTGCCCGCAGTAGTGTGCCTTCCCCTTCCGGTATGATGACTAATTTCATTAATTTTTATGGCATCTCTTCCAAGTAATTTGTTTATTAAAGAGGATTTTCCAACCCCAGACGAGCCAAGGAAGCAATATGTTTTTCCTTTTTTTATATACGCCGATAATTCTTCAAGGCCCTCGTTGGTGATTGTGTTGGTCGGAATAACAGTAATGTCATTAAATCTATTTTTTATTTCGGCTTTTTTTAAATTCAATTTGGCTTGGGAAATCAAATCAATTTTATTCAATACGATGGCAGGCTTTATATTCCCGTCATTTGTTATGGCAAAATATCTTTCAAAACGATTCAGGTTATAATCTCTATCAACTGATTCAACAACAAATGCGACATCAATATTTGTCGCAACAACCTGTGTCTCGTCTTTATTGCTATATTTTCTTCTCAATGATGTTTTTCTTGGCAATACTTCGTGAATTACGGCTTGTTCCGAATCAAGCTCTGTGATGGCCACCCAGTCTCCCACGGCAGGATAATCTTCCCTCGACAGGGCATTGAACATCTGTCTTCCTGTAATCTTCGCCAGGAATTCATTATTTGTGTTTCTCACTCTATATGCACCTTTATATTCGGCAACAACCCGTGCGATTGAATAATTATCCACTCCTGAAGTTTTCCATTTGGATTCAAAAAACGAGTTATAACCCAAATCTTCAAGCTTCATCGGTTTGATATCATTGATTATTTACTTATCTGGCGGAGAGGGTTGGATTCCTGCGGGGGATTATACTCCCTCTCGTTCCTGCGTAACCCGCATCACTAAAAATTGTTAGTGAAAAAGGCGATTTCAAGTTTTTCTTTGTCAGCGAAAAATTCTTAAAAAGAGGTCTTTAAGCCAGATTACATTTTGCCAAGCAAGAGAATAATCAATAGCCAATAGTCCAACAATCGTGATTATGACGGCTATTGGTTTATGTTGCCATATCCATTTGACAAATTCCCACGGCCTTCCCAAAAGGTTAGTCCTGTGCCAATAGTTTATACTCGATACTGGTGCATTTTCTTGTCTTGGTTGCAGTGCTTCTCTAAATTCATCCTCGCTCATCCCGTTTAGCTTGCCGATTATGTAATCCAAATCTTGAAGCACCGTGTCAGTCGAATGACCCACACGTATTAAGATGCCATTGGAAAACGCATTGCTATAAGCCGGATATACAACTGGCTTTACACCATCATTCATTTCAGGATTATTTCCAAATATTTTGATGTACCTTTCTAACCTGCCATATTCTGCATTCAATTCCGAACGCATTTGAACAATTTGCTGACTATTGCGGACTATTTTAGGTCTGAAACGATCGCGAGATTTAGCCATTAAGTCCCGATAAGCTTGCACCTTCTCTCGAAATTCAGAAATTGTCGTTTTAAGTTCATTGAGTGTCATATATTTTCTTGATCCCGTTTGCCCAAATTACATACATGACACAATGTCTGCAAATTATCGATCGTACTTTTCCCTCCCTTAGAAAAAGGGATTTTGTGATCAATATGTAATTTTACACCTATTTCTGTTGCGGGGCTTCTCCCACAAGACACGCATCGAAAATTATCTCTGACGAATACCTTATATCTTAAAGACAGGTTGATACCTCTACGCTCTTCGGGCTTTGGAATAACCATCCTATGTTTTGGTTCCGATCTTTCTGGTCGAGAGACATCTACAGATTCAACTGTTATATTTCCTGGGTTCACATTTTTGTTGCTTTCTCCATCACCTTCGTTCATTTTTGCTACAAAAGCCTCAAGCGCCTTTCTCCAACTTCCAAAACGTCCTTCGTAAGCCCCCGAACTGATTGTAGATGGAGATTCGTCCATTTCTCTGTAAAAAGGTTGTCTTCCGTGATATGTCCAGACATTCAACAAATTTTCAAAATATTCCTCGTTAGAATATCGGCGGCGATATTTTGACGATAACCCCAACCCGGCTTTTTCGATTAGACCTACCCAAGAACCAAAGCGCCGCCTAACTGACTCTGGATGCATTGAAATTTTAGAATTATGCTTAAACTCTTCCATTGTTACACTTTCTTTGCATAAAACTTTTGCAATTCTTTTGGCTTCAGCAATGATTTCCTCGTCGGTATATTTTTGCTTTCTTGCCTTCTGAAATTCAGGCCGATTTGAATATTTATGTTCCAGGCCTGCGGCGATCAAGACTTTTTCCCAACTACCAAATCTTTTGCGGGCAGTTTGAGAATATATTTTAGCGTATTTGTTAAAATCAGTCGTTGTCAGAATGCCTTTCCCGATAAGGGAATCAACCCGATTAACCTCAGCAATAATTTCTTCATTTGTGCAATTTCTTGCCAACCTTCTCAATTCAAATTTCATAGTTTTATCTCAATTAAGGGTGGAAGCGAGACAAGTGGTACCTCTCCTTGGAAGTGGACTTCCCCTCGCGAAGGCTGATGATTAGTCCCCTCATTTGGGAGACCCTCCGGAGGACCCACTCTACATAGAGATGATCCGGAACGGAAAGAATGGGGCTATTTTTCTTTTTTTGTCTTTTCATCCTTCAATTCCTCAATATCAAGCTTATCCTGTTTTGACGAACGCAATTGTTTAAGCCGAACAAGACCTTTCCGTGATACCAACCAGATTTTTCCCCCTTCCCACTGTTTTGCTACTCGCTCGGAAAGAATTTTCTTAACAACTCCGCTCTTGGCAAGAAGAAAATCTACAACTATAAGATCCGTCTTCCCTTTCTCAACCCTTGTTAACCGCCGCATTTTCACCTGACCGCCGACAAATGTCATGGGCAAAGCAGATTCCATGTACCCAAGAGATTTCATCGCTGAGTGAACATTTTTCCAATCATCGGATTTAATGACAAGATCAATATCCATTGTGGCCCGAGGCCTTGCATACAAGGAAAAGGCCAGCCCTCCTGCAAGGGCATAGTCAATCTGCTTTTCTTCAAAGCAGGAGAGAATCTTCTTGAGCTCTTCGTATAAGTCTAACATTCTCTTTTTATTCTGGCGGAGAGGGTGGGATTCGAACCCACGAGGGTGTTACCCCTACACGCTCTCCAGGCGTGCCGATTCAGCCGCTCTCGCACCTCTCCGCTGACTTCTTCCCGGTTATCTTTCCCCCTCACCCCAACCCTCTCCCCAAATAAAATGGGGCGAGGGGAAAATTTTTTCTATATTTTATACTGGCGGAGAGGGTGGGATTCGAACCCACGGTCCCACAAGGGGACAACGGTTTTCGAGACCGTCCGATTCAACCGCTCTCGCACCTCTCCGCAATTCCTTCTTCCCAATTAAAAAAAATAAATGGTCGCTGTCCCTATTTAATTATTTCTTTGGCCCTCAGGACGACTACCCCTATCCCTACCATTATGCTGGCGAGGAAGATGAGCCCCCTCACCAAAGCGGACAGATCGGGATAGAGCTGCCACGCAAGGCCGATAAGGATAGCCACAAACATGACAAGAAGGCTATCAATAATAATATCCTTTCGGCTTGAGGCCGACTTCTCAACGGGAATAGTTTTGCTTTTCTCTTCTCTCTTTTTCTTTCTGGCCATTACCCCTCACCCCATCTAATTTTGCTGGTGCGCCCAGGGCGACTCGAACGCCCGGCCTGCAAGTCCGCAGCCTGCCGCTCTATCCATCTGAGCTATGGGCGCATCCACTTTAGCGCACACACAAATTCCCTTCACCCTAACCCTCTCCCCAAATAAAGAGTGGCGAGGGGATATATTTTCACTGGCGGAGAGGGTGGGATTCGAACCCACGGGCGGGTTTCCCCGCCAAACGCTTAGCAGGCGTTTGCCTTCAGCCTCTCGGCCACCTCTCCACGCTTTCCCCTCATCTACAGCGACAAAAATAAATGGGCGCTGTCCCTATTAAAATGTCGCTGTCCCTATTTAATGGCGGAGGGGGAGGGATTCGAACCCCCGGGGGAACCAAGTCCCCAGTAGTTTTCAAGACTACCCCCTTCAACCACTCGGGCACCCCTCCGGCCCCTTATTGTTTCACAATCCTTTCAAGGCCTCCCATGTATGGTCTGAGGGCCTCGGGAACGAGCACGGATCCATCCTCTTGCTGGCAGTTCTCAAGGATGGCAACTACTGTCCTTCCGATAGCAAGCCCGGAACCATTCAGGGTGTGAACATATCTGGGCTTGGACTTCTGGTCGGGCCTATATCTGATGTTCGCCCTCCTGGCCTGAAAATCCTCAAAATTGCTGCACGAGGAGATCTCCTTGAACTCTCCCTGGCCCGGAAGCCATACCTCAATGTCATAGGTCTTGGCCGCAGCAAATCCCAAATCTCCTGAGCACAGGCTTACTACCCTGTATGGGAGGCCGAGCTTTGTCAGGATTTTCTCAGCGTCCCGCGTGAGAACCTCAAGTTCATCGTAAGATGCCTCCGGCTCCGAGAACCTGACCAGCTCAACCTTGTTGAACTGGTGCTGGCGGACGATCCCACGGGTGTCCCTCCCTGCAGCCCCTGCCTCCCTACGGAAGCACGGAGAATAGGCAACATAACGCAGAGGAAGCATCTCTTTGGCAAGGATCTCACCCGCATGAACATTGGTCAACGGAACCTCTGCAGTTGGAATGAGATAATATTCCATCCCGTTGACCTTGAAGAGGTCTTCCTCAAACTTTGGGAGCTGGCCTGTCCCCGTCATGCTCGCACGGTTGACAATAAATGGGGGGAGAAGCTCTTTGTAGCCGTGCTCCCTCGTATGAACCTCGATCATAAAGTTCATGAGGGCCCTCTCAAGAAAAGCCCCTGAGCCCCATGACAGGGTAAACCCTGACCCGGCTATCTTGGCCCCTCTCTCAAAATCCAGGAGACCCAGGGCCTCGCCGATCTCCCAGTGCGGCTTGGCCGGGAACGAAAGGGGTCCGATCTTCCCCCACTTCCTCACCTCAGGATTATCTTCAGGGCCCCTGCCTGTTGCGACACTGGCATGGGGAATGTTGGGAATGGTAAGGAGAAACGCCTCTATTTCCCCTTCAGCCTTCCTCACCTCTTCGTCAAGCTCTCCGATCCTCTTCCCGAGGTCCCGCATCTCTTCCCTCGGAGTCGGATTTTCCTCGCCCCCCTTTTTAAGCCTGCCGTACTCCTCTGAGGCCTCCTTCCTCAGGTGCCTTAGGGCTTCCACCTCCTGAAGAAGGGTTCTCCTTCTTTCGTCCAACTTTAAAAATACCTCAAAGTTTATCTCCTGACCCCGCCTGGCCAGTTCTTTCACAACCAGATCAACATTTTCTCTTACATATTTGGGATCAAGCATCTATCTATTTAACGGTAACATCCGCTTTAAGACAAGTCAACCCCGAGAAAGTTAACCTTTTTCGCCATCGCTGATGAAGGAATACCTGAGATTGCTTTGTCGCTACGCTCCTCACAATGAGACTGACTCTCGCAATGACTAAGAGTGGGTTCTTGACCCTTCTCTCCCCAGACTGTATGCTGAGGTCATGTTTAACATTGGGATGCCAGAGCTTGTTGTCATCCTTCTTATCGCACTCATCGTGATCGGGCCCAAGAAACTCCCTGAGCTTGCGCGATCAATAGGCCGCGCCATCGGTGAATTTCAGCGCTCCTTTGACGAGCTCAAGGACACAATAGAAAAAGAAGTCCGGGAGGAGGAAGGGAAAGAGAAGAAGAAGGAAAAAGGAAACTCCTGAGCCCGTGTCTGACGATGAAAAGCGGATGACATTCCTTGAACACCTGGGCGAGCTGAGGCAGAGGTTTCTTGTCTGCATTGTCGCCCTGGGAATCGGATTTGTCATCTCCTATATTTATTCCGACAAGATATTCAACCTGCTTCTGGCCCCCCTGAAACCGGCTCTCCCTCCTGGAAGCACACTCATCTTTATCGGCGTTACAGAAGCCTTCATGACCTATGTGAAGGTGGCGTTCCTCTCCGCGGTCATCCTCTCCAGTCCAATCTGCATCTATGAAATATGGTTGTTTGTGGCGCCGGGCCTTTACAAGAGCGAGAAAAAATACGTCCTTCCAATGGTTGTCTCATCCGCTTTCCTTTTCGCTGCTGGAGCCCTTTTTGGCTATTTCGTCGTATTCCCCTATGCCTTCGAATTCCTTGTAAAGGGATATGCCACAGAGATCATCAGGCCTCTGCCCACCATGTCAGAATATTTCTCTCTTGCCTGGATGCTCCTTCTTGGATTCGGCCTGTGCTTTGAAATGCCTGTGATAATCGTGCTTCTCACAAGGATTGGAATCGTCAGTGCCTCAACCCTGAGGAAGTATAGGCGATATGCAATCCTGGTCATCGCAGTCGTTGCAGCCGTGATCACGCCCACCCCGGACGCCTTCACTATGCTGATCCTCATGGCCCCGCTCCTCGTCCTCTACGAGGCAAGCGTAGTCCTCGCCCGAATATTCGAGAAGTAATACCCTAATATTTTTATGGAGCTATTCGGTCCGTTTGCTGATCAGGGATGTCGTGAAACTCTCTTCAAGGTTGAGAGAGACCTGGGGCGAAGGCCCCTCTGAAGGGGAACTAACAGCCCGGGTAGTAACTATGGAATATGTTGTCTCGCCCTTTGACATCAGCAGCTCTCCTGAGACAACATCAAAACACGATTCTGCCCTTCGCGTAGAGGTCCCGGTTATGAAAAGCCCCAGGGGGCTCGGGGCATTGACTACCATTGCCTTGTGCCTGGTCACAATAAGGGCGCACTTCTTACCATTGAAGTCCCCCTCTCCTTTGAATGTCGCTGTCACCATGGCATTCTGATACACGCTGAATGGCAGGATAATCTTGCTCTCATATTGCCAGGAATCCCCCTTGCTAATGGGGACACGGGGGAACTCTAAGGAGCCCATGTATTCCTTGTAGGGGGGAAGCGGATTTCCTGCGGTGACATCAAAGGGGTTTACGGGTTTAATATCGAGAAGGTCCCCTGGAGGGGTCATCTTAAAGGATATAGAGGGGAAAAAGGGATCCTGTTGTTTCTTGCCGGAAATATATGCCTTGGCCTTATCGAAATCCACCTCTATATCCATGCTTCCATCGGCATCTATTGATAGGACTCTTTCAACGATCTTCATTGTTGTCTTTCTACCCACCACCTTTTTTGTCTCACCCGTTGCCTCAGTGCTCGTGTTGGAATAGGAAAATTGATACTCCCTGACGAGGCCCTCTTTTCCCTGAAATTTCAGGACAGAGGGCTTACCCTCTTGAGAAACCAAAATAGTGAGTAATAGACATGCAATCGTCGCGGCCATATCGCACCTTGACCCTACCACAGAGAACCCCCCCGGTCAATAAACAGGCCGCCCGAACAGGTCTTCCCGGCCACTGAAGCAATTGAAAATCCATAGGGTCTTGATATGCTATACACAACGGATCAATGGGCAAAATCATGTGCATAGCCAATCAGAAGGGCGGGGTAGGCAAAACGACCACCGCTGTAAACCTCGCTGCGTCCCTGGCAGCGGCGGAAAGGAAGACCCTTCTTATTGACTGTGATCCCCAGGCAAACTCCACCAGCGGGATTGGATTGAACAAGACAGATGCCGCATCCCATATCTACCATGTCCTCATCGGGGAGAAGAAGCTTTCGGAGGTTATCAGCCACTCCCCGGAGCTGCCCTGCCTCGACGCCGTCCCCTCTTCCCGCGACCTTATCGGGGCCGAGATAGAGCTTGTTGAAGTCCCGGACAGGGAGTCCCGTCTCAAGGATGCCCTTAAGGACATTCCGGGCATATACGACTTTATAATTATTGATTGTCCGCCTTCGCTTGGGCTTCTGACCATCAATGCCCTGTCAGCAGCCGATACCGTTATCGTTCCGCTCCAGTGCGAATACTATGCCCTTGAGGGGCTTGGAGAGATCCTGCACACCATTGACCTCGTCCGCAACAGCTTGAACCCCGGCCTTCTTCTGGAAGGGATCCTCCTTACCATGTTTGATAGAAGGAACAATCTCTCGCTACAGGTAGCTGATGAGGCCAGAAGCCATTTCGGCAGCAAGGTGTTTCGCTCGGTCATACCCAGGAGCGTGCGCCTGAGCGAGGCCCCAAGCCATGGGAAACCCATCATCCTCTACGATATAGGCTCCAAGGGGGCCCAGTGCTATCTCTCGCTCGCCCGGGAGATCCTTGAGAGGATGCCCGGTGGCTCCGATGGCTCCTCGGCAGAAAGGCTCATGTCCTGGCGGCCTGCAAGGAAGCCCGCGAGGATAGAAACATGAACGAAAAGAAAAAAGCCCTGGGCAAGGGCCTCGCTGCCCTCATCCCTCCAGCCACGATGGCCGAGGTTTCAAGAGAGGCCCTCCTCTGCCCTGTAGAGGAGCTTAAACCCAACCGCCGTCAACCAAGGTCGAGAATCGATCCGAAGAGACTCGAGGAGCTGGCGAGATCCATCAAGGAAAAGGGGATAATCCAGCCCGTCATTGTAAGAAAGCTTGATAAAGGATATGAGATTATCGCAGGCGAGAGGAGATGGAGGGCCGCCATCAAGGCAGGGCTGTCCAGGATCCCTGTTATGGTGAAAGAGGCAAGCGACGCAGAGGCGCTGGAGATGGCCCTCATTGAGAACCTCCATAGGGATGATCTAAACCCCCTGGAGGAAGCCAATGCTTATCGTCATCTTATGGAAGACTTCCTCCTCTCCCAGGAGGAGATCGCCAGGCGCATGGGAAAGGACCGATCCACCGTGGCAAATTCCCTCCGCCTCCTGAGGCTCCCTCCAGCCGTCCAGGATGCCTTGGGCAGCGAGGAAATCACCTCAGGCCATGCAAGGGCGCTCCTTAGCCTCCCCACGGCGCAGCTCCAGGAAAAGGCCCTCAAGGAGATCGTCAAAAAGGGACTCTCTGTGCGCCAGGTAGAGGCCATGGTTCAGCATGCAGTAAAACCGAGAACGGGCCATGGTAAAAGGAAGAAAGTCGACCCGGAACTCCTTCAGATCGCAGATGAAATGAAAAGGCTTCTGGGGACCCAGGTGAGGATCCACGATGCGGGAGGGAAAGGCCGGATTGAGATAGAATACTATTCGTGGGAGGACATTGACAGGATCCTCGAACGAATCCGCGGTTAAGCCTTCAATTGACACACTCAGGCTATGATGATAAAAAATAACGCTATAGGAAAAGGAGGAAATATCATGTTTGAGAAAAAATCTGTTCTATCAGTTTCCCCTCCTGTAAATGAGGACAGGGTCCACACCATTATCGGGAAGGAAGCATCCTTCAACGGCAAGCTGACTTTTGACGGGACCCTGCGTATTGACGGAAGATTCACCGGCGAGGTGGTCAGCCAGGGCAAACTCATTATCGGAGATGATGCCGTGGTTGAAGGGCAGATAGATACCAACATCTTCATCTCCAGCGGTGATGTAAAAGGGGATATAACTGCAAAAACCAGGATCGAGCTGAAAGCGCCGGGAAAGCTGAAGGGGAATATCAAGGCCCCCCTTCTGGTAATTGATGAAGGGGTCATGTTTGAGGGGCACTCCCAGATGGAAAACATTGACAAGGGAAGAGACGCCAAGGAAAGGATGCCGGTAACCGGCAAAAAAGAAACCGAGGGAAAGAAAACAGGATGATCCTTCCTGATTACACCGCTGCGATTCAGCTCCTTATTTTTGTTGTTACGGCTCTGGTCCTGGGGAGATTCCTCTTTCAACCCATACTGAGCCTGTTTGATGAAAGGGAAAGGAAAACCATCGGCACCCAAAAAGAAGCGGACTCTGTGAAGGAAAAGGTAGATTCTCTCATGGCCCAATATGAGGCAGACATTGAGAGGGAGCGAAGGGATGCAGCCGGGGAAAGGGAGAAGATCAGACAGGAAGCATCCGAACGTTCCAGGGCCATCCTTGAGAAGTCGCGGGAGGAGAGCCAGAAGGCCGTGGATGAAATCAGGGCCAAGCTGGAGCAGGAGCTGTCATCGGCAAGAGATAGCCTGCGGAAGGAGTCTTCCGAGCTGGGCCGACAGATGGCCCTTCGTCTTCTCGGGCGGCCCCTCCTGTCTATCTCCATTGTCATCCTGCTTGCAAGACTCGGCTGGGGCTCCGAAGGAGAACACAAACCCTTTTTATCGTTCAACCTTCTTTGGTCTGTAATCAATTTCGGCATCTTCATGTGGATCCTGATCCATTACCTGAAAACTCCCCTCATGGATTTCTTCCGCGAGAGAAGGACATCCATCTCAAAAACAATAGAGGAGGCGACCAGGAGAAAAAAGGAGGAAGAAGAGCGGCTCCGCTCTATCTCCGATAGACTCTCAAGGATAAAGGAGGAATCCGCGAAGATCCACGAGGACCTGAGGAAAGAAGGAGAAGCAGAACGAAAGAAGCTCCTTGAGGAGACAGAGAGAATGGCAGTCAGGATCAAGGAAGAAGCACGAGAGGTTGCTGATGCGGAAGCAGTCAAGGCGACGAATGCCCTCAGGGAGGAAGCAGCTGCCCTGGCCTCCGGACTTGCAGGGGAGACCATAAAGAAGAATTTCACAGACGAGGACCAGGGGCGCCTGGTTGGAGAATATCTCTCACGGCTGAGGAGGAAGCTGCCGCAAACATGATGATCACGGTTGCTGCACGACGATACGCCAAGGCCCTGACAGGGAAAGCCAGGGATCAGGCATTGCTCGAGAAGAGCGTAGATGACCTGAATGCCTTTCAGCAGCTGCTGGGGTCGGATGAGACCCTCCGAAAAGCGCTCCTCAATCCGGGGCTGCCCCCCGCAAGGAGGAAGGGCCTATGCAAAGGGGTCGCAGAGGCACTGGCCTTCTCTCCCCAAGTCATGAGCTTCCTCGGCCTCCTCATAGAGAAGGGAAGGCTTATCCTCCTGCCGCAAATCGTGGAGGCACTCCAGGACATCGTGGACGAACGGGCCGGAAGGGCACGGGCGCAGATCATCACTGCCAGGCCCCTCAAGGAAGAGACCACGGCAGAGGTGAAGAAGGTTTTGGAGAGCGTCCTTGGGAAGAAGGTCATCACGAGGGTCGTGGAAGACCCAACCCTCCTGGGTGGTCTTATTGTGAGGGTTGGAAGCCAGGTCTATGACCTCAGCCTCAAAACCCAATTGGAGAGGCTGAGAGAATCAATCGTTAGAGGAGAATGATGCGAAGTCGGGCATGCAAATCGCAGGGTGGTATTTAATTAAGGCGACTGAAAGGAGCAACCTACATGGCAGAGGGGCGGGGGTGGACAGGGCCCCTTTGCGCGAAGCAATGCAAAGGGAGTAGGGCGGTTCATCATAGGGTGGTATTTAATTAAGGCGACTGAAAGGAGCAACCTACATGGCGAAGGTTCTGAAGGCTGAGGAGATCAGCCAGATCATCCGGCGGCAGATTGAGGGATTCGAGCAGCAGCTCGAGGTTGCAGAGACCGGGACGGTTATTCAGGTCGGCGACGGAATCGCCAGGGTCTATGGGCTGGAGAAGGTCATGGCCGGAGAACTCGTTGAGTTCTCGCATGGGATCAATGGAATAGTGCTAAACCTGGAAGAAGATACGGTGGGCACCGCCATCATGGGTGAAGACATCCATATCAGGGAAGGAGACACTGTTAAGCGCACGGGGAGGATCGCCGAGGTTCCTGTGGGGGACGCCATGATAGGAAGGGTGACAGACGCCCTGGGGCGGCCAATTGACGGAAGGGGCCCTATCCAATCCAAGGAGTTCAGGAGGATTGAGCTCAAGGCCCCCGGTGTCATCGCGAGACAGCCTGTGAGGGAGCCCCTCCAGACAGGGATTAAGTCCATTGACTCCATGATCCCCATCGGCCGCGGGCAGAGGGAGCTGATCCTCGGGGACCGCCAGACAGGGAAGACCGCCATCGTGCTGGACACGATCATAAACCAGAAGGGCACAGGGGTAATCTGCATATATGTTGCCATCGGGCAGAAAAGATCAAGCGTGGCCAGGGTGGTGGACAAACTCAAGAGCTTCGGGGCAATGGATTACACCATTGTCGTCGCGGCCACGGCCAGCGAGCCGGCCCCCCTTCAGTTCATCGCTCCCTTTGCTGGATGCACCATAGGTGAGTATTACAGGGACAAGGGGCAGCATGCTGCGATCTTTTATGATGACCTCTCCAAGCACGCCCAGGCATACCGCCAGCTCTCCCTTCTCCTGCGAAGGCCGCCGGGCAGGGAGGCTTACCCGGGGGATGTCTTCTACCTCCACTCAAGGCTCCTGGAGAGGGCAGCCAAGATGAGCAAAGAAAAAGGAGGGGGGTCCCTGACTGCCATCCCCATCATTGAGACCCAGGCAGGGGATGTCTCGGCCTACATTCCCACCAATGTCATCTCCATCACCGACGGGCAGATCTACCTTGAGTCAGACCTGTTCTACGCAGGGATCCGTCCGGCAATCAATGTCGGGATCTCCGTGTCCAGGGTGGGAGGATCAGCCCAGATCAAGGCCATGAAGCAGGTGGCCGGTCGGCTCCGGCTGGATCTCGCCCAGTATCGGGAAATGGCCGCCTTCTCCCAGTTCATGGCGGACCTGGACAAGGCCACGCAGCGGCAGCTTCTCAGGGGTGGGCTTCTCACGGAACTGCTCAAGCAGCCCCAGTATGTTCCTCTGACCGTGGAGAAGCAGACACTTATTATCTATGCCGGCACAAACGGCTTTGTTGATGACTATCCAGCAGGGGCCCTGAGGAAGTACGAGACAGACCTCTACTCATTCATGGACTCAAAGCATCCGGAGATCATGAAAGAGATCAGGGAGAAGAAAGAGTTGAGCGACGATCTGAGGAAGAGGCTCACCTCGGCCCTGGAGGAGTTTAAGGGGCAATTCAGACCATAAATGGCGATATTAAAGTTCTTAATTATCAAGGGTGAGGGTGAAAAATGGCAACCCTGAGGGATCTAAGAAAACGGATCCGGTCCGTCCAGAGCACACAGAAGATCACCAGGGCCATGAAGATGGTGGCTGCGGCCAAACTGCGCCGCGCCCAGGAGAGGCTTCTTGCTGCCAGGCCCTACGCCCAGAAGATCGGGGAGATCGCCACTGAGCTCTCCTCCAGGGTTGACCCTGCTGTTCACCCCCTTCTTTCTCCACCCGAGGGGGCACACAAGGTCCTCACTTTCGTCATCACATCCGACAGGGGCTTGTGCGCGGGCTTCAACTCCAACATCTTCAGGGCTTTTGAAGCCAATGCCGTGAAATGGAAGGGGGAGGGGAAAGAGGTGCAGGCAGCAACTGCAGGAAGGAAGGGGAGAAATCACCTGAAGAAGAGGGGATACTTAATCGCCAGAGAGTATATCCAGGGACGCGAGATCACATATGATAAGGCCCGCGAGATCGGTGACGACCTCATCTCGGAATACTTGAAGGGAGACATCGGGGAGGTGTATCTCATCTTCAACTACTTCCGCTCGGCCATGTCCCAGAGGACTGTTATTGAGAGGCTTCTGCCATTCTCAGCACAGGAGGAGCGGAAAGAAGTGGAACACATCTACGAGCCTTCCAGGGATGTTCTTGTTGATGCACTTCTCTCCAGGTGCATACGATATCAGATCTACAGGGCGCTCCTGGAATCCTTTGCCAGCGAGCAGGGGGCCAGGATGACCGCAATGGACTCGGCCACAAGCAATGCGACTGAGATGATTGGGAATCTTTCTCTAATAATGAACAAAGCCAGACAGGCGTCAATAACCAAGGAGCTTATGGACATCATAAACGGTGCCGAAGCTTTGCGCCGCTAAGGAGGTATATCCATGAAAGAAGGCAGAGTTAAACAGGTAATTGGACCGGTGGTGGATGTGGAATTTGAAGGGGGGGACCTCCCACAGATCTACACCGCCCTGAAGCTCTCCAATCCAGCCATTGACGAGCATGAGGGGAACCTCACCCTGGAGGTGTCCCAACACCTTGGGGAAGACACTGTTCGGTGCATCGCCATGGATACCACCGATGGACTGGTAAGAGGGATGAAGGTCCAGAATACCGGCGCCCCCATAACCGTGCCGGTTGGAAAGGAGGTCCTCGGACGGCTCATCAATGTCATCGGGATGCCTGTAGATGAAGGCCCCCCGATCAAGGCCAAGACATACTACAGCATCCATCGCCCTGCGCCGAGCTTTGTCGATCAGTCCACAAAAGTGGAGATCTTCGAGACAGGGATCAAGGTCATTGACCTTCTGGAACCCTATATGAAGGGCGGGAAGATCGGGCTCTTCGGCGGGGCAGGTGTGGGCAAGACGGTTATCATCATGGAGCTCATCCACAATGTGGCTTTGCATCACGGCGGGGTCTCTGTGTTCGGAGGCGTGGGAGAGAGGACCAGGGAGGGGAACGACCTCTATCTTGAGATGAAGGGATCCGGGGTTATTGACAAGACCGCGCTTGTCTATGGCCAGATGACCGAGCCTCCTGGGGCAAGGGCAAGGATCGGCCTCACGGCCCTGACGGCCGCAGAATACTTCCGTGACGAGGAGGGCCAGGATGTCCTTCTATTCATTGACAATATCTTCCGCTTCGCCCAGGCAAACTCCGAGGTCTCGGCACTCCTGGGACGGATCCCCTCGGCCGTAGGCTACCAGCCCACCCTGGGGACAGACCTGGGAGAATTGGAGGAGAGGATCACCTCAACAAAGAAGGGCTCCATCACCTCTGTCCAGGCCATCTATGTCCCTGCCGACGACCTGACAGACCCGGCGCCAGCAACAACATTCACCCACCTGGATGCAACCACGGTTCTCTCCAGGCAGATCGTGGAGCTTGGGATCTACCCGGCCGTTGACCCCCTGGATTCCACATCGCGCATTCTCGACCCGGAGGTCGTAGGACAGGAGCACTACCGCGTGGCCCGAGAGATCCAGAGGATACTGCAGCGCTACAAGGACCTCCAGGACATCATCGCCATCCTTGGGATGGACGAGCTATCCGATGATGACAAGCTCATTGTATCAAGGGCGAGGAAGATCCAGCGCTTCCTGTCCCAGCCCTTCTTTGTCGCCGAGCAGTTCACAGGCTCCGCGGGCAAGTATGTCAAGGTGGCAGACACCGTGAGGGGCTTCAAGGAGATCATAGAGGGGAAGCACGACGATGTCCCGGAGCAGGCATTCTATATGGTCGGTGGTATTGAAGAGGCCCTGGAAAAGGCCAAAAAACTCCTTGCCTGACCAGGTAAAAATAGGAAGCGTTACCATTGGCGCCATGCCCAGGATCGTGGCAAGCATCGGGGAAGGGAACATCACACACCTGGCAAGGAAGGCCCATGCCCTCGGGGCAGACATTATTGAGCTCAGGCTTGACAGGATGAAAAATATTGATGAGTTTGAGGACATCTTCGGACAAGTGAGGAAGGTCACGCGCCTTCCAATCATTTCCACGATCCGGTGGCACAAGGAATTGGGAAAGACCTGCGGCTCATTCCTGCAGGAGGGAAAGCGGAGAGATCTTTTTTCCCGGATTATCCCGTATACCGACGCTGTTGATATCGAGATCAACTCAAGGATTTTTTCCGCGGTGTCCAGGGAGGCAAGAAGAATGAAAAAGACCGTGGTCGCCTCGTATCACAACTTCAGAATAATTCCCCCTGATGGACAGCTCAGATCACTCGTCAGAAAGGGCTTCAGGAAGGGAGGGCACATTGTGAAGATCGCCGCCTACGCCCGTTCTCTTCGGGAAGCGGGAAGGCTCCTGTGCCTTTGCCTTTCCTTCAGGCCGGGAAGCGTGGCTGCCGTGGCCATGGGTGAGGCCGGAAAGCTCGCCAGGTATGCAGCCCCCCTCTTTGGCTCTGCACTTATCTATGGATACATTGACAGGCCTTACGGCCCGGGACAGTTGAAGGTCTCGGAGATCAGGGAGTCCCTCCAACCATGACAGAGAAAATACTACTTGAGGTCATCACGCCGGAGCGTGTCGTTCTTAAAGAAGAGGTTGACGAGGTCACAGCCACCGGTGCCATGGGCGAGTTCGGCGTCCTGCCCGGTCACACACCGTTTTTAACCATCCTGGGGATCGGACCCCTCCGTTTCAGGCGCGAGAAGGAAACGCTCACCATGGCAGCAGCAGGGGGCATTGCAGAGGTTGGCCCTGAGAAGGTCACTGTCCTCGCCGAGGCTGCAGAGCTTCCCAAAGAGATTGATGTCGAGAGGGCAAAGAGGGCTTTGGAGAGGGCAGAGGCAGGAATGAAGGGTCTGTCCACCGACGATGCAAAGTTTGTTGAGATGGAGGCTGCCCTGAAGAGGGCCCTCACCCGCCTATCAGTAGCCTCCCGCTAATTACCGAACTCTTAAAAGGCCCCCAAACAATCCGATATATATACGCCCCTTGTCGTCCATGGACAGGGGGGCATAAACGCTGTTGTAAGAGATCCCATTCCCGATAAACTGTTGCCAGACAACATCCCCTGTGTCCAGGTCAAGGGCAGTGACATACCAATCCGGATCCCCATTCCATACATCAAAAAGATAGTCAGGGTCTTTGTTTATCATCTCAAAAAGATAAAACATGTTTGAGTCCCTTGAGATCATTGGAACAGCGTTGGGCGCAAATATAGTTGAGTTTGTCCAGAGAAGCGCTATTGTCTCATCTCCGTAGTCACCGGACATCTTATACGCAGCAGCCCCATAACTATAGTTGTTCTCTACGGCGAAAACATCTCCGAACGCCGAGATCGTGTTCTCTGTCTGGGACGCAGGCTCTGGAAATGGGATTGGCTGGTCAATATTGTCAATAGAAGAACCGTCTTTTGTCCGCAGAACAACCAGCTTCATGGGCCGGCCTCCGTCAAAAAAGGATACATATTCTTGATTCGGCCCCATGAGCGTGGGTGTGGTCCCTGTCCCGTCAGCGAATTTGACACTGCTCTGGAATGCCTTGATTACGCACATCTCCGTAGAAGTAGTCATCGGGCAAGGATACGAGGGGATCGGCGGGCCGGTTTCATAGGCAACCTTCCAGGCCTCTTTCAATTCCTCTCCGCCCGTTCCTTGTTCAAGGCGCAATTTATAAGCGAACTTGTTTGTTGCTATGTAGATTCCGTTCTCGGGATCGATTGCAAAACTGTTTGAGATATTTTCGTCTGTAGCGAAATTCTTTAGGAAGAGCTCGGTGGTCCTATCCTTGTTGACGCGCAGCACGCCGGCTCTTGCCCCTGTTGTTACCTTGGTTAAAATGTCGCCCGCATGCTCGCTTTTCATCCCCTGGGTGACGAAAGCCACGTCAATCATGCCAGGGGTGGAATACAAAGGGCTCATGGCCACGATGGAATCGTCTGTCATCATCTGGCCCGGATAGAGGGTTGAAAGGTCAAGGTGCAGGTCTTCTGACATCGTTGTACCGGATGAGCAGATCCGGGAGAGGACCGCGGAATATCCATTCCACCAGCAATCCGAGTTGTCCACAAAGCTGTAAAGGCCCCCAAGCGGATCAGGGATGCTGACCGAGAAAGATGATATCTCCTTCATGGTCTCCGGGTTATATTTAACAAAGAAGTGCTTCTTTTCGAATATGTCCACTTTCATGAGGAGGACATTTCCATTTGAATCAAACAACACAGGGCCAGGGCCCCACTGCGGGGAGGCATACCAGTCCCTTGTAACGCTTCCGGAAGAGCTCGGGACAGGGCCGCGAAACTTGGTGGCCGCCTCCTGCGAGGGCGAGTGATGGACAATGGGCCACGGGCTCTGTGAAAGATAGGGATGGTTGTGATATTTATTCTTTCCACTTTCCTTGGAGCACCCTGCGGCTGCCGCCACGCAGAATGCCAATAGAACAATGACAGCTCTTGATGGTTTTGTCATGTTGTTCTCCCTCCTTTTCATGAGTCAAGCAGGTTTTTGGGTGGAAATAGAATTGCCTGGTTGACCGGGCTGTACTGGTATGTCAACGGCCTTTTGCCCAGTCCGATTCCCCTCAACTCCCTGCAGATCGGATGCCCGGTACCAATGTCCAGCTCTGCATGAGCCCCGGCCATCCGCTGGGTAAACTGAATTGGATTGATATTGACATTGGCCGAAAGGGGAATCCCGTCCTTAATGGAAAAGGTCTTATATAACATCGGTTTCCCCCTGGCCGTTGGAAGCACCCTGCCCCTAAGCGTAAGTATATGTTTCTTCCCCTCTGAAAGACGGCACTCAAGCCATTCCTTCCCCTTCTTGAACTCGATCCCTGCGATGAACTTCGGATACCCGTAGAGCTCGACGCCACCGGCCCGTGCGATCTCTGTCGTCACCGGCAGATGCCATATATACGCAGTAAAAGTCCTTTTAAGCTGCCATGACATCAGCGTAATACCCGGAATGGGCCGCTTCCCGAAAGTTATGAGCACCGATATGGCAAACTCGTTATAGGGTTTGATATCGGTTTTCCTGTATTCAAAAGCAGTAAACCCGACTGCGCACCTTCCCGGGAACACCTCAACAGGCCTCATCTCCGGATGTGGCAGGTATTTCCTGACCTTTTTCGTTGAAGCGGTATAAACCGCAGTCATAGATGTATTGTCAAAATAAAATATGGGGACCTTCCCCGGAAGTTTTTTAAACGGCATCTCCCATTGAACTACTCCCTTGAAAAAATCATTTTTCATTGCATCCTCCTATATTATTTGGGTATGGCCTTCAGCTTTACCTTGCCCCCTTCAACGGCCACCCTGAACTCTACATCGTCGCACTTAAACCTCTCCTTGATCTTATCTGCCTGCGCCTTCAAGGTGCCTGACAGTTTTTCAAAGGTCAAATGAGACACATCATCTCCCTGATCCTTCTTCGCCTGGATATAATCTGCATAGACACTGCGCAGGGGATCTCCTCTTCCTTTCGCCTCGGCTTCCTCGGGGGGAATAAGGGTTTTGAGTTTCGCCCTGATTCTGTCCCTGGGGGTGATCCCCTCAAGGATATCCCTCATGATCTTGTCCCAGTAGGCGCGATAGGTGTTAAACCTGGCAATGAGCATCTGAAAGCGGAACTTTGGTCCTGCCCTTCCAAGTGGCTGTGAATAGAGGTTCCTGATCATCGTCTCCACTTCCTTCTGGAGTTTTTCAGGGGGGAGCTTTGATTCGCCGATGAAATACTGCTCATACTCAAACTTGAGCTTTTTTATAAGCTCTTCGAGCCTTGTGAGTTCTTGGTCAACGAACATGGTCAGAAAATGAGATCCAGGGCGCCTGCAATGGTGGCCACACCTGTTATCTCCATCCCCTCCATGGGTTTCATCTTCTTCTTGTTTCCCTCTGGAATGAGGCAGCGGGTGAATCCGAGCCTGGCCCCTTCCTTTGCCCTTGTCTCTGCAAACCTCACTGCCCTCACCTCTCCACCCAGGCCCACCTCTCCTATGATAATAGTGTGCGGGTCAATTGGCTTGTCCATGCTGCTTGATGCCACAGCAGAGATCACCCCAAGGTCCACAGCAGGTTCGTCAATGCTGATCCCGCCAGCCACATTTACAAATATATCCTTATCGGACAGATGAAGGCCAACCTTTTTCTCAAGGACAGCGACGAGGAGAGATACCCTGTTGTAGTCCACGCCGATGCTCGTCCTCCTGGGAAGGCCAAAAGATGTCGGACACACAAGGGCCTGGAGCTCCACAAGAAGCGGCCTTGATCCCTCCACGCTGCTCACAACAACAGAACCGCTGGATTCCTTGGGCCTTTCGGAGAGGAAAAGCTCGGACGGATTGACGATCTCCTGAAGGCCGTCTTCTCTCATCTCAAATACGCCAATTTCGCTCACAGACCCGAAGCGGTTCTTCACGGAACGCAGAATCCTGTAGGCATGCCCCCTGTCTCCCTCAAAGTAGAGAACAGCGTCAACAATGTGCTCAAGGGCCTTTGGCCCGGCAATAGCCCCCTCCTTGGTGACATGGCCGACAATGAGGGTCGTGATGCCCGAGGCCTTGGAGAAATACATAAGACGGCCTGCCACCTCCCTTACCTGGGAGAGGCTCCCCGGCGCAGAGGTCAGGGACTCCGAGAACACTGTTTGGATCGAGTCAACAGCCATAACCCTTGGATTCATCTTCTCTCCTGCCTCAATGATCCTCTCCAGGCAGGTTTCGGCCAGGAGGTGCAGACCGGAAGAACCGGCCCCGAGCCTCTCTGCCCTCATCTTCACCTGTCTAAGCGATTCCTCGCCCGTTACATACAGGATCGGAAATCCTGCGCCAGCCATGCGGTCAAGTGACTGAAGGATAAGCGTGGACTTTCCAATCCCCGGGTCTCCCCCTACAAGAACAATGGAGCCGGGCACAAACCCACCACCCAGGACCCTGTCAAACTCGTTCATCTGGGTTTTCATCCTGTCCTCACCGGTTGTCTCTATCTCAGCAATGGACAATGGTTGGGCGGCCTTTCCGCCCATGCTTCCAGGACCAACCGGACTGAGGACGGCCTGGGCAATCCGCTCCTCCACCAAAGAGCCCCACTCCCCGCAGTCGGGACACCGCCCCAACCACCTGGGGGCCTGGCTTCCGCACTTCTGGCAGACAAAAATTGTTCTTTCTTTGCCCACGATTTCAGATGACCCTTACGAAGACTCCAATACTCCTTTAATTCCTTCTTCCACGATCGTCAATGTATCCACTTTCCCTTAAAAAAACAAGATTTCTTGACCCCCTTTGAAAGGAAATGATAATCTAAATTCATGGCACAGAGGATGGCAAGCCTCTCTCTTGAAAGGAAAAACTTCGAAGAGTTCATCAATGCCCTTCCGCTCCTGTCTCCGAGGGAGATATACGAGAGGCTGGAGGAGCTTGGATACAGGGGCCAGGAAAGGGGCAGGCAATCTATTTCCCTCATGGCCTACAGGCACATCAAGAGACTCAAAGCCATTTATGCCGATGGAGTGAAAAGAGAGAAGCTCCCCGCGAAGACCAACTATCTCCTCATGGGCCCAACAGGATGCGGCAAAACATTCCTGGTGGAGCTGCTTTTCCAGAAAATCCTTCAGATACCGACTGTTATCATTGACATCACCAGTTTCACCGAAAGCGGCTATGTGGGAGACGATGCGAGAACCATACTTACAAGGCTGCTCATCGCAGCAGGGGGAGATCCGAGGATCGCTGCATGCGGCGTGGTCTGCCTCGACGAATTTGACAAGATTGCCACTGCAAAATCCAATGCCAGGTTTGCCGGAGAGGGGACCACTAAGGATGTATCCGGCCTCGGTGTCCAGAGGGAGCTCTTGAAGATGCTTGAGGGAAGCGATGTGGCCGTGCCCCTGGATTTCGGCTACTCCTCTTTAGGAGAGAGGATCGTCCTCCCCACAGCCGATATCCCATTTCTTGCCTGCGGCGCCTTTTCCGGCTTCAAATATACCGCACAGTCAAAAGGAGGAGAGGAAGAGATCGGTTTTAGAAGAGTTCCGAAGAGGAAGTCCCCTGAAAAGGTTGCCTACTCCCTTGAAGAAGGCGAAGTGAACGATGTGGAGACCTTCCAGGTGTATGGCTTTCTTCCCGAGCTTATTGCAAGGTTCACCAGGATCATCCCTTTTGAGCCCCTGAGCCACGATACTCTCAAAGAGATCCTTCAGGACAATGTGATCAACCGCTATACAAAAGAGTTTGAGAATGAGGGGCTGGAGCTCAGGGTATCCACCACTGTAATTGACTACTTGATCTCCCAGGCCATAAAGAAACAGACCGGCGCAAGGGGCCTAAACTCCCTGCTCACTGCCTATCTGGAAGAAGCTGCCTACCGCGCCTTTGCCACGGGCGGAGGAAAGGTCAGGATTGACCTCAGAAAGGGAAAGGTCGTCTCACGGGTTGTCGCAACTTTTAGGGCCAGAACTTAGGTGTTTCCACGGTAGCACGAAGTATCCTCACTAAAGTCAGGATCATCCTCCTCAGGCCGAAGCATCCGGGCAATATCGGTGCAGTTGCACGGGTGATGAAAAACATGGGCCTCTCCCGCCTTGTGCTCGTTTCCCCCGGAGAATGGAAAACCCCGGAGGCACAGGCCATGGCCTGGAACTCCAGGGAGATCCTGGAGGGCGCAGAGGTGCATCACGATCTTCAAACTGCCGTGGGGAACACAGGGCTGCTTTTGGGCACATCCTCGAGGACGGCAAGGAGAAAGCCCCTAAGCCCGGAGCAGGGAGCAAGGCTTCTTCTCAAGAGTGCAAAAAAGAACGAGGTGTCCATCCTTTTCGGCCCGGAGGACAAGGGGCTGTCCAATGAAGATCTTGCCCTTTGCCATTCCCACATTGTGATACCCGCTTCTTCCAAATATCCTTCCCTTAACCTCGCACAGGCCGTGGCCATCGTGTGCTATGAGCTGCTTCGCGCCTCTCAGAAGGGCCAATCGCCAGACAGCAGGAACCTGGCTTCCATCCGCGACCTCGAGGGGTTCTTCGCGCACCTGAAGGACATCCTGATCAAAACCAAATTCCTTGACCCGAGGCGTGGCGCCGATTTCATGGGAGACATAAAGGGGATATTCCAGAGGGCAATATTGAGCAGAAGAGAGGTGAGGATCCTCAGGGGTGTCCTCAGGCAGATAGAGTGGTGGAAGGATTATGAAACAAAATGATGCGAACTATTTTGAATCCGGGACTTTTATGAATCCGTGGTATCTTCCCATCCAGTATGGAGAGAGCCAGGTAGTCCCAGCCTCTTCTCCGTAGCCCCAATCGCCGCCATCCAATTCGTAGGGGTTGCCGTCCCACCTGTGGACCCTCCTCTCCTTATACGGAAGGACCTGTGTTGACTCCAACTCCTTGCCGGGCTTTCTGCTCTCAGGAGCTATCTCAATGTCAGACCTCTGGCTGTTCTTCATTGTCCATTTGACAAGGCTCCACGGATATTCCCTGAATGTCCCAACGGCATCTTCAATCCTGAAATCCCCACCTGCAAAGGCGCCATATACAAAGTTATAGAAGGGGCACCTCTCGTGCCATTCAATGTCAAACGAAAGTTTTATGCTGTCCAATAAAACCTTACGGATCTCATAGCTCGTCTCGTATTTGAGAAGCGGATAATACAAAAGGTATGCAAGCTCGTCGTCATAATGGATCAGGAGCGGGCTGTTGCGGCTCGGGACAATCATGTATATCATCTTCCACGCTGCTGCCTTCTTAAGATATTGATGCTCATTGATGAGATGCTGATAATGATCCAGAAACTTCTTGTCCCCTGTGATGTGATATGCGATTCTCAAATAGGCAAGCATCTCAAAGGCATCGAGATAATACTGGCCGGAATAATAGGTCTTCCCCTTCCATTCCACACGGACGTTGCCGCCTGTATCTACATGCTCCGGATCCCACCTTCCGTATGTCGTCGGCGTCCCATCCAGGTCAATGAGCTTGTATCCGTTGTCAACGATGTGGTTCATTATCCTCCCCACAACGTCCCTTATTTCCTTCTTCTCGCTCTCATCTGCAGCAAGGTCATAATAGACAGAGTACCCAAACATATGCCCTGTTATCTCATCGGAGCTCGTATCGTTCTTGAAGCAGTAATTCCCGCTCTTGTCCGGTATCCAGCACTTGTATTTGCCCGAGCTTTCCATGTACTCACAGCTCTTCCGCGCGCACTCAAGCATTGAAACATAAGACCTTGCCACGAACCCCGGGTTCCCAACCTCCCTTGGGAACTGCTCAAGCCTGAACATTGCCTCAAGGGACTGCCTCGCCTGCCTCTTGACCGCAGGGTCTTTTGTCACTGCATAACGAAATGCTTCGCCTGCAATATAAAATTGCGTGTATTGACCATCGTTATCGTCATCAGCTAAAAATAATGAACTCAGATCCCCGGGCCTCGAAAGCCCTGCGCCCGATATCATCCCGTACCTGTTGTGTCTCAATTGTGTAACTTCTTCGTAATGCCTTGCCTTTTCCTCAAGCGTCATCTCAACCCTTTTTATCATGCCCAATCCCTTGCTTGAGCCGAGCCACATTGTCCCATTGCTGTCAATGGCGCATGCGGATACGTGGTCATCCGGGACCCATCTCCTGCCCGCATAATAATGCCACTTGTCTCCCTCCCTTCTCATCGCACCCCATTCGGAAGAAACCAATACCTCTCCATCGGCTGATATGTATATATCGAGGATCTTCTCATAAGGAAGGCCCTGCTCGCCCGTGAGGGAAATAAATTCGTTATTGCTGAGGATGCTGATCCCATTTGGAGTCCCTATCCAGATATCGTTGTCAGGAGTGGCAGAAAGCGCCCTGATCTCATTGCTCAGCAGCCCATCGGATGTCGTAAGGCTGATCATGGAGCCCTGCTCAAGCACATAGAGCCCGTTCATTCCTCCGACGAAAAGCTTCCCTTCATGCTTCAGAAGGGCCGTGACAGTGAATGTCATAGAAGTGGAGGTGAATGTGTTGTCCTGAAACAAATAGAGACCTTTGTCTGTCCCAACCCATATGCCCCCATCCTTTTCCGCAGAAATTGTGGTCAAAGACGCCCCGAGCCCGGACAGAGTATGCTGATTCCAAGTGTAGTTTTTGTCTTCGAGACTAATGCTTAATTCATTGAGTACGTCCCTGGTCCCTGCCCAAACCTTGGAATCGGCTCCAACGGCAAGGGATACAATATCGTCATCTGATGCGTCGGGGAATTTCCACCACTTGGTTCCGTCAAATGATGCAAGACCTTTGTCTGTAGCAAACCACACCCTTCCATCCTCAACGACAATGTCCCTTACATCATCCCCGGGCAGCCCGTTTGCTGAGCTTATCTCTTCCTGGATCTCTTGAATGAATACCTCATCTACAATGGAGTCTGTGGTGTGTTCAAAAAACGATCCCCGACACCCTGCAATAAGAAAAAGAACCAACCCTATCCTGATCGTGGTATTCAATCCTGCCATCTTAATCTGCCCTCTTAGTGCAAGATCCATGCTCCGAACATTTTTCCAGGATCGTCAGGCCGTTGCACAGGGAATAATGCTTGATGATCCATCCGTTTCTTAAGTCAATAAAATCCTTTTTTTCGTTGAATGAGGTATGAAAATATTCCTCCAGCGCCCTTATCACACCCCTGTCATTGTTCCATCCGCACCCCATGCTCCCGTCTCTTCTGAAATATATATCCCTGAGGTTTGTATCGTGAAAAATAACCTTCGATGCCTTTGATAGAAAACGAAACCAGGAGTCAATTTCCTGAACCGTATGATCGAACAGGTGGCTCGTATCAATAAAAAGAATGTCAATTTCCGGCTTTGTCCCATGGTTTTTGCACCAACCTCCAAATTCCCTTGCAAATTCGATATCGTCTTTTTGTATAAATGTCCACCCATCATATGAGGAAGTGCCGGAATAATCCTTGATATCAACACTGAGGAACTTTGAGCCGTACGATACGGCAACGCGTTCCAGGACAAAATTGCTTCCACCTGCCCCCACACCAAGCTCCACTATCAACCGTGGCCTAACACTTAGCGATTCGACAAACAAAGTGAGCAGGTGATCGCTGATGTTTGTTCTCTTGGCCATCCGTTTCTTGATCTCGTTGAATTCCTTTAGATCCGACGGGCCGTGACCCCCAAAAACCTTTTTAGTAACAAACAGGTTATAAATCTTGCTTATCCTTACGAGGAATTTTCTCTTCATTTCTTAGATAAGCTGGGCGAGGAACTGCCGGGCAAGGGATTCATTTTTAAGGAGCCTATAAATTGCGAACGGAAATGAGCCTGTCTCATAAAATTTTGTTTATTTTTACTCCCTATTTGAACCCTATCAAGTTTTTATATATGAATCAACGATATTTTCGGCATTCCTCCTTGTTCCTTCAGGGGTCTCCGTTGCATTGACAACTTTGACGCCTTTGACCATAGTATTTCTTGTTAGGGGAAGAGCATGAACAGAGGCGCAAGGACAATCAGGATCGGAATGGCCCAGATCAATTCCACGGTGGGGGATCTCATTGGGAACTCCCGCAAGATCGTTGAGTATATTGACAGGGCAAAGGATTTGGGCGTGGATGTGGTGTCATTCCCTGAATTGGCCGTCACAGGATACCCCCCTGAGGACCTCCTCCTCAAGCCAAGCTTCATCAGGGACAACGGAGAAACACTGAAGAGGATCGCCAGGGCAGCACGGGGAATAACGGCTGTCGTGGGATTTGTGGATAAAAGCGAGGACATCTACAACTCTGCCGCAGTCCTGCACAATGGCTCTATTGCCGGGGTCTATCACAAGATCCATCTCCCCAACTATGGGGTATTTGACGAAGAGAGATATTTCCGAAAAGGAACGGAGCCTTTCGTGTTCTTCCTTGATGGCATAGGGATCGGGATCACTATCTGCGAGGACTTCTGGCATCCAGAGGGCCCTGCAATTGACGAGTCCCTTGCCGGGGCTGAGGTCATCGTGAACATCAACGCCTCTCCATACCACATGGGCAAATGGAGGGAGAGGCTGGATTTGATCCAGATCCGGGCCAGAGAAAATGCTGCGGCCATTGCATATAACAACATGGTCGGAGGCCAGGACGAGCTTGTCTTTGACGGGTTCGGGATGATTGCTGATGAAAAGGGAAATCTCCTGGCAAGGGGCCGCCTCTTCGAGGAAGACCTTGTTGTGGCTGACCTCGACCTCGAGAACATATTCGGGGCCCGTCTTCATGGTCCAAGGCGCAGGAATGAAGAGAGCCTTCGGGCGGTTCAGACCCTTCGCCTCGCCTCTTCACGCATGAACAGAAAGAAGCCATTGCTCCGAAAGAGACTATCCCTTGATCCCAATCCTGTAGGAGAGGTGCTCTCTGCACTGATCGTCGGGGTAAGGGATTATGTCAGGAAAAACAGATTTAAGAAGGTAGTCATAGGGCTAAGCGGAGGGGTGGACTCTGCCCTGGCCGCTGTCATCTCTGTGGATGCGCTTGGGAGTAAAAATGTCATCGGTGTCTTCATGCCGTCCCGATACACAAGCGAGAGAAGCAGGAGGGACACGTTTTCCCTGGCTAAAAGCCTGAAGATCAGAACGCTGGAGCTGCCAATCGAGAGCGTCTATTCCGCCCTTCTTAGCACATTGAAGGGGGCCTTTGCCGGAACAAGGCCCGGGATCGCAGAGGAGAATATCCAGGCCAGGATCCGGGGAAACATCCTCATGGCACTCTCAAACAAGTTTGGATGGCTCGTCCTGACAACCGGAAACAAAAGCGAGATGAGCACGGGATACGCCACTCTTTACGGCGACATGGCCGGCGGCTTCGCTATCATCAAAGATGTTCCGAAAACCCTTGTCTATAAGATCGCCCGCTACAGGAACAGCCTTGAGAAGAAGCCCTTCATCCCCGAAAGCATCCTGAGGAGGGAGCCCACGGCAGAGCTCAAGCCAAGGCAGCGCGATGAGGACACACTGCCTCCCTATAAAGTGCTTGACCCAATACTGAAGGCATATGTGGAGGAAGATAAGGATATTGAAGAAATAACTAATATGGGATTCTCGCAGAAGACCGTTATGAAGGTCATCAGGATGGTGGAATTGAGCGAATACAAACGGAGGCAGGCTCCTCCAGGGGTCAAGATCACCCCGCGCGCCATTGGAAAAGACAGGAGGATGCCAATAACCAACAGGTATAACCGGTGATGAACCATATGCGGACTCCCCTAAGAAGCATTGCAACATAATATGTGGGAAGATATGATACTTTCTGTATTGAATGGATAGGCACTAAAGGGAGGACATCATGAAAAAAATTGAGGCCATTATCAAGCCGTTCAAACTTGATGAGGTGAAGGAAAGCCTAAACGAGATCGGGATTCAGGGGATAACGGTCACCGAGGTGAAGGGGTTCGGAAGGCAGAAGGGCCACACGGAGCTTTACAGGGGTGCTGAATATGTAGTGGACTTTCTACCCAAGGTCAAGCTGGAGATAATCGTAAAGGAAGAGCTTGTCACCAAGGTCATTGAGACTATTCAGGAGGCAGCAAGGACGGGGCGGATTGGAGACGGCAAGATCTTTGTCCTTCCTGTAGAAGAAATTATCAGGATCAGGACCGGGGAAAAGGGAGAGAACGCCATCTGAGGAGGGGAGCGGAAATGACACCTAAAGAAGTCGTAGCTTTTGCCAAGGAAAACAAGGCCAGGTTTCTTGATCTCAAATTCATGGATTTTCCTGGAATGTGGCATCATTTCACCGTACCTGTTTCAGAGTTTTCAGAAGAGTCTTTTGAAAAAGGCTTCGGAATCGACGGCTCAAGCATCAGGGGGTGGAAAACAATCCATACGAGCGACATGCTTGTCATACCGGATCCCGAAACCGCCGTAATGGAGCCCTTTGCTGCGGATCCAACCCTCACAATGATCTGCAATATAATTGATCCAATTACAAAGGAAAGTTACACGAGGGACCCGCGCAACATCGCTATGAAGGCCGAGGCTTATCTGAAATCTACGAAGATCGGAGACATCTCCTACTTCGGTCCGGAGCCGGAGTTCTTCATTTTTGATGACATCCGGTATGACACCAATGTTCATTCTTCCTATCATTTCGTTGACACCAAGGAAGGCATATGGAACAGCGGGAGAGAAGAGAATCCCAACCTTGGATATAAGCCGAGGCACAGAGAGGGACATTACCCTGTGCCACCGACCGATCACCTGCATGACATCCGATGCGAGATGGTCCGCGTAATGGAGAGCGTGGGGCTCAGGATAGAGAAAGAGCACCATGAGGTTGCCACCGGAGGGCAGGCGGAGATAGATATGCGATTTGATTCCCTCACACGGATGGGGGACAAGCTCATGTGGTTCAAATACATCGTGAAGAATGTTGCGCTGAGGCATAACAAGACCGCAACATTCATGCCCAAACCCCTCTTCGGGGACAACGGCTCAGGCATGCACACCCATCAGAGCATATGGAAGGGGAACAAGAATCTCTTTGCAGGAAACCGTTACGGCGGCCTCTCGGATCTTGCCCTTCATTACTTAGGTGGAATTCTCAGACACGGCCAGGCCCTGTGCGCCATCGTGGCCCCTTCTACCAACTCCTACCGAAGGCTGGTGCCTGGTTACGAGGCCCCTGTGAACCTGGCATACTCCTCCCGCAACCGGAGCGCAGGAATCCGCATCCCGATGTATTCTCCTGAACCAAGCGCCAAGAGAATTGAGGTGAGATTTCCGGACCCGGCCTCCAACGGATACATGGCCTTTGCAGCCATGCTGATGGCTGGTCTGGACGGAATAGAGAAGAGAATCGACCCCGGCGAGCCGTTGGACAAGAACATCTACTCCCTCTCTCCGGAGGAGCTCAAGGATGTGCCCACGGTGCCCAGGAGCTTTGAAGAGGCCCTCCGGGCCCTGGAGCAAGACCAGGAGTTCCTTCTCAAAGGGGATGTTTTCTCTACCGATGCTATAAATAAATGGATCGATTATAAGAAGAAGAACGAGATCGATCCCATTAGGCTGCGCCCCGTTCCCTACGAGTTCACCCTGTATTACGATGTCTGAATAAGCTTTGATCTTTGCACTTCAATGAGGTATGTTATTCCAATCAGGGAGGTGCCAATGAAAAATCTCACAATAAAAATAGCGCTGTTGTATGGGGTTGCCCTTCTTGTCGGCTGCGTGGTCTACCAACGCCAGCCCGGGACCACGTATGGTCCTCGGCCCCCCTCAACGGTTTTCCACAGCCAGCCTCAGGTTGCTCCCTACCCAGGGAGCACAGATCTCTACTATGTCCCTGAGAGAGAGGTCTACTACTGCAACAGGACATGGTATTACCAATATGAAAACAACTGGTATTACAGCTCCTCCTATAATGGCCCCTGGATCTTTATTGAAAGGGAGAAGCTGCCGCCGTCATTCACTATCGTCACAGCCCCTCCTCCTCCACCCCCTGCTGCTCCTTACCAACAGCCTCCACCCCCAGTTCAGCCTCCACCCACTGTCCAGCCTCCACCCCAACAGAGACCCCCTGGGGAGCCCGTTCGTCCCGGTTGGCCTTCCCTTAGAAGAGGGCCTGGAGAGGGGCCAGGGAGGAGAGTAGGCCCTCCTGAGACGCCAGCGCAGCCGCCAGTTGTGACGCCAGGTCAACCCGCTCAACAACCCGGGGGTCCATCGCCTGGTCGTGGCCCCGGGGAAGGGCCAGGCAGAAGAGTAGGCCCTCCTGATACGACACCAGCTCAGCCGCCAGTGGTGACGCCAGGTCAACCCCCTCAACCGCCCGAGGGTCCGCCGTATGGTCGTGGCCCCGGTGAAGGACCAGGCAGAAGAGTAGGCCCTCCTGATACGACACCAGCTCAGCCGCCAGTTGTGACGCCAGGTCAACCCCCTCAACCGCCCGAGGGTCCGCCGTTCGGTCGTGGCCCCGGTGAAGGACCAGGCAGGAGAGTAGGCCCTCCAGAAACAACACCAGTGCAGCCGCCAGCAGTGACACCAGGCCCACCTGCTCAACAACCCGAGGGCCCACCGTTTGGTCATGGTCCCGCAGAAGGGCCAGGCAGGAGAGTAGGCCCTCCAGAGAAATCAGAGCCTCCTCCCCAGGTAATGCCAGTTCCTCCTCCGTCTCAATTCCAGCCTCCTGGCCAGGAACGGAAGGAAGAAAAGCCTGTCAGGTTTGAAGAGAAGAAAGAGATAAAAGAGGAAAGAAAAGAATTAAAAGAGGAGAGAAAAGAGCTAAAAGAACAACAAAGAGAAGAGAGGAAAGAGCTAAAGAAGGAATCAGAGCACATGAATATGCCTCCTGCTGTGGCTCCTCCTTCTCCTGCGCCCGCTCCCCCTGCCATAGAGGCGCCCCCTGCAGCCCCTGCTCAACAGCCCACACCTCCAAGCAAGGGGAAAGGACACGAAAAGAAAGAAAAGAAAGACAAGGAGGACAAAGGAAATAAGTAGTACGATAATAAAAGATAAAGAGGATTAATAAAATAATAATTTTTTTGATTATTGAGTATCCTGGTCAATAATGCCGTTAACACCATATCATTGGGGGCCCCTTTCTACCCTCGGATTGCTCTTATTTACTATCTTTGATTTCCCTACACTCCTGTTATCCGGAGTAATTCTTGATATCGAACCGCTTACTGTTTTGCTTTTTGGTTTACACAGACCCCTTCATGGCACTTTACACAACTTTCTCTTTGGTTTAGTGATAGCATTCTTTACCGCATTAATTATGAATAAATGGCAAGCACCCATTAAAAAGATCATGGCTATTTTTAGATTGGAGCAGGATTCCTCCTTCGCGAAGATTATATGGACATCTTTATTCGGTGTGTATTCCCATATTCTCCTTATCCGAACAGCATCCCTTGGGATGGCCCTGAGGTCTTTTGTTCCCGCATACAAGGACATAGTATCTTGGTTTGGCCATAGGCTCTCCTGTGGAAAAAGATCATAGTGATCACATGGGGTGGTGTCAATCACCTCCCCTCACCCTCGCAGGTCTCCTTGCGATATTTCTCACCCTTTGCCCTGTTCCTCTCGTCCATGGAGGGGAGGATAAGCCCATTATTATTACTGCTGTGGGAGACATTATGCTCGCCAACAGGGTCGAGGAGTTTGTCAAAGAAAAAGGATTGGATTACACCTATCCCTTTGCCTTGTTGAAGTCAACCCTCATGGAAGGTGATATGGGATTTGCCAACCTGGAGGGTCCTGTGACGCTTGAGGGCGAGAGGGTCACGGACAAAACCTTCACCTTTAAAATGGCTCCTGAGTCCCTGGATGGAATCATCGGGGCAGGCTTCACCCTCTTCTCCATTGCAAACAATCACATCCTTGATTTTGGAGAGACCGGGCTCAGAAACACCCTCCAGTTCCTCACGGCCAAAGGAGCATATTTTGCCGGCGCAGGCATGACCATAACAGAGGCCAGGGCTCCTGCGGTCATCAATGTCCGCGGCCTTCGTATTGGCCTCCTGGCTTTTTCAGCCACTTTCCCCGAATCATTCTATGCGGGAGAGATAAAGGCAGGCACAGCCTTCCCAAACGAAGAATATCTTGAACAGGACATCCCAAAGGCCGCTGCCATCACCGATCTTCTCATCGTCTCCTTCCACTGGGGCCAGGAGCTTATGGAGAGCCCCAAGGATTACCAGATAGAGCTGGCCCACAAAGCTATTGACCTCGGGGCCAAGCTTGTTCTCGGACACCATCCCCATGTTCCGCAGGGAATTGAGGCATATCATGGGGGCCTTGTCTTCTACAGCCTGGGGAACTTTGTCTTCGGGTCCTATTCTGAAAGGGTCAAGGAGAGCATTGTTGCGCGGGTTTTTTTCTCCCCGGGCGCCCCAATCACCGCAGAGGTGATCCCCATTGATGTCCTTAACAGGAAAGTCCTTTTCCAACCCAGGCCCCTCACCGGACGGAAAGCAAGGTCAGTCCTTGAGCACCTCCAGGAGATCTCAGGGCCATTCGGGACAGAGATCCTTCTCAGGGACGATCGGGGGACAATCCTTATTGAAAAATAATGAAATTTAGCATTAGTATAGAGTCTGGATGCTTGGGATCAGAAAGATAAGGGTCGGACTCGGAACAAGGAGTTACGATATTCTTGTGGGGTGGAAGACACTCCACGGCCTTGGCAGGCATGTCCGCAAAATCTATTCCGGCGACAATGCCCTGATCATCTCAAGCCCCAGGATCTTCAGGCTCTATGGGGGAAAGACCCAAAAGAGCCTCACACAGGCTGGATTCACACGGGTGGAAAAGATCCTCGTTCCTGACGGCGAGGCATTCAAGTCCCTAACGGAATATTCCCGCATTCTCTCAAGTATTGTGTCCAGGGAGCACGAAAACATTGAGAGGTTTATCCTTGTCCTCCTGGGCGGGGGGGTGATCGGAGACCTGGGGGGGTTTGTAGCAGCCACCCTCTACAGGGGGCTTCCTTATGTCCAGGTTCCCACAACCCTGCTGGCCTGCGTAGACTCAGGGGTTGGGGGAAAGGTGGGCGTGAATTTCTCCTCTCAAAGGAAGATCGTAAAGAACCTCATCGGGACTTTCTATCAACCCAGGCTTGTCTGTGCGGATCTGAGCCTCCTCAAGAGCCTTCCGAGAAGGGAGCTCCTCTCCGGCCTCTCTGAGGTTATCAAGTATGGCGTGATCCGCGACCCCAAGCTCTTCAGGTACCTGGAAGACCATGCAGGAGACATTCTCTCCCTCAAGCCCGAGGCCCTCAGCTTCATCGCTGCCCGCTCCTATGCCATCAAGGCTGACATTGTGGAAAAGGACGAGAGGGAGGAGAAGGGAGTGAGGACAACCCTAAACTTCGGCCATACCATTGGTCATGCCCTTGAGGCTGCAGCAGGTCTCTTTTACACCCACGGCGAGGCTGTTGCTATCGGCATGCTCTGTGCCTCAGATATGGCTGTAGGCATGGGACTTTTCCCCAAGGCCCAGGCCCGGAGGCTTGAGGCCCTGATCCGCGCTTATGGTCTTCCCGCTGAGATCACCAGAGGAGATCTCGATACGATCATGGAGCGGATGATGCACGACAAGAAATTTATCCACGGCAGGACCAGGCTTGTCCTGCCCAGGAGGATCGGGAAGGTGGAGGTAAGGGAGGGAATAGACGAGGATGTCATCTTCAATGCTGTCTCTTGCCGCCTCTGCCGGCATTCAAATAACCCATATGGAGGAAGACAATGATCTCAACCCTTATTCTATCCATCAGTCTCCTGTTTGCGCAGCAGGAAATAGAAGAGAAGGCCTTATTGGAGGAATCCAAGGGAGAAGCTTTGTTCTTCAGTGTGGAGGAATTTGTGACAACCGCAGGGAGGATGGAGCAAAGGATAGAAGAGGCCCCTGTGGCTATAACTGTCATAACAGAGGAGGACATCCGTTATTCGGGCGCAAACAGCATACCCGAGGTGCTGAGGGCTGTGGCAGGGGTTGATGTTGTAACCCTGACAGCCTTTGATTCTGAGGTCAATGTCCGGGGATTCAGCCGTCCATGGGCAAACAAGCTCCTCGTCCTCATTGATGGCCGTTCTGTATATGAGGATTTCTTTGGAATCACGGCATGGAATGCTCTTCCGATACAACTGGGTGACATAAAGAAGATAGAGATTATCAAGGGGCCCGGCTCTGTCCTCTACGGCGCCAATGCATACAGCGGGGTTGTCAATATCATCACCAAATCGCCAGAGGAATCTAAGGGCGTGGCTGCATTGCTGGCCGGAGGGCAGTTCAACCACTATATCGCCTCATTGATACACGGAGGAAAGTTCGGGGATCTCGGCTATACGATCTCAGGCGGATGGGAGCAGGCAGGGAGGTTCTCGGAACACGATGAGATATCGTTGAAGGGAGCAAAGGCACGCGGGCAGTTGAAGTATAAGATATCCGACAACTCATCAGCATCCCTTGATGGAGGCGTTGTTGACAACAAATGCGAGCAATTCATCTATTCCCCTGATGTCCTCATTGACAATAATGAGGGCTACATCAAGGCAAATTATAATTACTCAAACCTCAAGGCGCAGGCATTCTGGAGGGAAAGAAGCCTGAGATATGATGTTATGAAAGCTTTCAGGTTTCCCTCTTTCATAAACATGGAACCCGGATGGCTAATTTACGATACCTTTGACATAGAGGCACAGCAGCTTTTCAACCTGGGGGATTTTGGCAATATCATGGCCGGGCTCAATTACCGCCTTGTGACCCTTGAGTCCAATTATCTGATAAGCAAGGATATTAACCTCTACGCGGGATTCCTCCAGTACGAGCTCAAGCCCATTCAAAGCCTCATCCTCAATGCAGGGGTGAGATTGGACAAGCAGGATTATATGAAGCTCAATACATCGCCGCGCGGAGCTGTTATATTCACACCAGTAAAAAATCACTCCTTCAGGGCGTCAATTTCAACTGCCTTCAGGAACCCAACATTTATAGACGCCTATCCGGACATAACCATTTCCACCCCGCCGCCCTTTGCAATCGGAATTACAGTGACCGGGAACGAGGACCTAAAGCCGGAGAGGATCATATCTTATGACCTTGGTTACCACACGACCTTTTTTCAGAGGCTGAAAGCCACGCTTGACCTCTTCTATTATGAAATGAGCCATTTTATATTGCCCTTGGGCTCCGAATTTGGGGATGAAATATATTCCATAAATTCTGGAACAGCTAAGGGGATTGGTGGAGAGATCGGCTCTGAATATCTGATAACTTCTTGGCTGAAGGGCATTTTCAACTATTCCTATCAATGGATAACGGACGAGAATGAAAAACAAAATGAAGCGTACCCGGTAAATAAATTCAATGTAGGGGCAAGGCTCAAGGTGAGCGGGTTATCAGCAAACATACTTGCCAACTATGTGGGATCGATAAGGGAAGAATACCTGGTCTCATCCTTTCCGTTTATAAAGAGGAAGGATTTACTTGGTGACTATGTCATCCTCAATGCAAGGGTGGGCTATAGCTTCCTCAACGAGCAGATGGAGATCGCCCTTTCCGGCCAGAATCTCCTCAATGACACAAATTTCAAAGGGAAGCTCTATAATTATCCGACTTCAGACCCTATACCGTTGAGGGTTTTCGTCTCTATTAGTGTAAAATTCTAAGGAAAGAATGATCTTATCATTCCCAACCCTTGTCCTCTCCTTCAGTCTCTTGTTTGCCCAGCAGGAAATAGAAGAGAAGGCCTTATTGGAGGAATCCAAGGGAGAAGCCCTGTTCTTCAGTGTGGAGGAATTTGTGACAACCGCAGGGAGGATGGAGCAAAGGATAGAAGAGGCCCCTGTGGCCATAACTGTCATAACAGAGGAGGACATCCGTTGTTCGGGCGCAAACAGCATACCCGAGGTCCTGAGGGCTGCGGCAGGGGTTGATGTTGTAACCCTGACTGCATTTGATTCAGAGGCCAATGTCCGTGGATTCAGCATGCCATGGACAAACAAGCTCCTTGTCCTCATTGACGGCCGCTATACCTATGAGGACTTTTTGGGAATCACAGTATGGAATTCATTTCCGATACAATTGGGTGACATAAAGAAGATAGAGATCATCAAGGGACCTGGTTCTGTCCTCTACGGCGCCAATGCCTATAGCGGTGTTGTCAACATCATCACCAAATCCCCGGAGGAATCTAAGGGCGCGGCTGCATCGCTGGCCGGAGGGCAGTTCAATCACTATATCGCCTCAGTAATATATGGAGGAAAAATCAATGATCTCGAAGGTACGATTTCGGGCGGTTTGGAGCAGGCAGGGAGGTTCTCGGAGCACGATGAAATATCTTTGAAGGGAGGAAAGGCCCGTGGACAGTTGAAGTATAAGATATCCGGCGAATCGTCAGCATCCCTTGACGGGGGAATCGTCAGCAGCAAGGGTGAGCAATTTATCCTTGCCCCTGATGTTATCGCTGGCAATAATGAGGGCTACATCAAGGCCAATTACAATTACTCAAACCTCAAGGCACAGGCATTCTGGAGGGAGAGAAGAATTAATTTTGATATTGTGAACTCCTTCAGGCTCCCCTCTTTCTTAAATCTGGAGCCTGCACACTTAGTTTGCGATATCTACGACATAGAGGCACAGCACCTTTTCAAGCTGGAAGATTTTGGCAACATCATGGCCGGGCTTAATTACCGCCTTGTGACCCTTGAGTCCAATTACCTGCAAAGCAAGGACGTGAACCTCTATGCAGGATTCCTTCAGTATGAGCTCAAGCCAATCCAGAACCTCATCCTCAATGCAGGGGTGAGATTGGACAAGCAGGATTACATGAAGCTCCATACATCGCCTCGCGGAGCTATTATATTCACACCATATAAAAATCACACAATCAGGGCGTCAATTTCGACTGCGTTCAGGAACCCCACATTTGTTGACGCCTATCCGGACATAACCATTTCCTTCCCCCCACCTTTTGCGGGAGGAATTGCTGTGATCGGAAATAAGGAGCTCAAGCCGGAGAGGATCACATCATATGATCTCGGTTACCACACAACCTTATTTCAGAGGCTGAAAGCCACTGTTGACCTCTTCTATTATGAAATGAGCGATTTTATTAGAACCTGGGGCGACCAATATACCGACGATAAGGGATGGATTTATAAGTATTCCATAAACAAGGGGACGGCGAGGGGGGCCGGTGGAGAGATCGGCTTTGAATACCTGATAACCTCATGGCTGAAGGGCCTTTTCAACTATTCCTATCAAAAGATAACAGACCAGGATGAAACGAAAATATTAGATAACCCGAATAATAAATTCAATGTAGGGGCAAGGCTCAAGATAAGCGGGTTATCAGCAAACATAATCGCCCACTATGTGGGGCCAACAAGGCAAGAATATACTGTTACCGCTTTTCCACCCACAACGAAGAAGGAGGACCTTGACTCCTATGTTCTTCTCAACGCAAGGGTGGGCTATAGTTTCTTCAACGAACATATAGAGGTCGCCCTTTCCGGCCAGAATCTCCTCAATTATGAAAATTACAAAGGAAAGCTCTATAACTTTCCGAACGCAGACCCTATACCATTGATGCTCCTCGGCACCATCAATGTAAAATTCTAAGTATAGAAGGGACGAATATCATGGAAGACTATACAAAAAAAAGTTACTGGCTGGAATCCTCCCCATATACCGAGAATAAACCGCTCAAGGGCGATGAAAAGGCCGATGTGGCCATCATCGGCGGTGGGTTCACCGGCGTCTCAACGGCATATTTCCTTAAAAAGGCAGAGCCTGGCTTGAAAATAGTATTGTTAGAGGGAGAGGTCATAGGGTTCGGGGCAAGCGGACGAAACGGCGGTTTCTCCATGACCCTGTTCGGCCTCACCCTCGCAATCACCGCATGGAGGTTCGGAAGGCAAAGGGCGCTCGAAGCCCAAATTTACATGGAAAAATCGGTTGACCTTGTCAGGGACCTTGTCAAGGAACACAAGATAGATTGCGATTACGAGCATCCCGGATTTCTAAGGGTCGCCACCGCGCCTAGACTCGAGAAAAGAATTCTCCACGAGATAGAGCTCGCACACAAGCTTGGGCTCAAGGGCATTGAATGGCTCGACAGAAACAAGACGATCGAGCAGGTAAACTCCTCCCTCTACCGCGGGGCATGGTGGGAGCCACGGTGCGGCATCCTCAACCCGGCAAAGCTTGTCAGGGGGATGAAAAAGGTTGTGGAGGCCATAGGCGTCAAGGTATACGAATATTCACCTGTCACGGAGATCAAAAGAGATACTGCCATACACCTGAAGACACCCGAAGGCTCTGTCGCGTCTCAGAAGCTTGTCATTGCCACAAATGCCTATTCTCATCTCATCCCTCAATTGAAGCGGAAGCAGGTCCCTGTATTCACCCATATTGTGCTAACAGAGCCCCTGTCAAAAAAACATTTCAACGAGATACGATGGCACAACCGCCAGGGGATCGAGGATGCAAGGGATCTCGTCCATTATTACAGGCTTACAAAGGACAACAGACTCCTTATGGGCGGAAGGGATGTGAGCCTGAGCTTCGGCAGGAATATGGACAGGGACCTCAATGAGAAAACATTTACTGAGCTTGAAGACGACATTGGAAGGACTTTTCCGATCCTCAAGGGAATAAAAATAACCCACAGATGGGGCGGCCCGGTTTCTGTAACCCTTGATCTTGCCCCTGCAATAGGATGCCTGGGTGACAAGCGGGTCGTTTACAGCATCGGATGCGTTGGACACGGAGTGTCCCTGACCCACATGAACGGCTGGACCCTCAGCGACATGATCCTTGAGAAGGAGACTGAGAGGACAGGGGTATTCTTTATCAACCGCAGTATAATTCCCTTTCCTCCGGAGCCCTTCAGGTTCCTGGTCTCACAGGCAATCAAGGGGTACCTGAAGCTCGAGGACAGGATCATGGACACCGCCTACCGTTAGGCGCCCCTTGCCCATGGTCTTGAACGATGATTAGAAAATTCAATAAAGTCATATTCGTCCCTGCAGGGAACGGCGGCAAATACCCACATTGCCACTCCCTCTTTGTTGACGATGATGTGAAGGTCCTCATCGATCCTGCGTCGGATCAAAAGCGCCTGGAAGCTCTGAAAAGGGAAAAAGGGGTGGATGTTATCATCAACAGCCATTATCATGAGGATCACTTCATGTATAACTATCTCTTCCCTGATGCTGAGCTCTATGTTCCCAAGGCAGATGCCCCGTGTTTTCAATCGCTGGATAAATTGCTTGAATTCTACGGGACGCTGAGCACAGCACTCGAGGAAGACTGGCGGAAATACATGAAGGACATGTTCAATTTCAGAGAACGGATTCCGTCCAGGGAGTTTGTGGACGGCGAGACCTTCAACTTCGGAACAACCATCGTAGAGATCGTCCATACGCCCGGGCACACCCCAGGCCACAGCTGTCTATTTTTCAAGGAAGAAGAGCTTCTGTTTCTGGCCGATATAGACCTGACGCCCTTTGGCCCGTGGTATGGCGACGCATCCTCAAACCTGGAACAGACGATAGCATCAATCAAACTGATAAGAGACTTTCCTGCCAGGACATTCATCACCGCGCACGGAGAGGGCATCGTCCAGGGAGGCCTTGCCAAAAAGGCCGATGAATTCCTTCGTGTTATAGAACAGAGGGAGAATGCCCTCCTGGATTTCCTTCGAGAGCCCAGGAGCATGGAGGAGATCGTCAAAAAATGGATCATCTACAAAAAGCCCAGGGAACCGGTAAAATTCTATGAATTTGGCGAGAGGGGGATGATAATGAAACATGTGGATCGCTTGCTCAAAAGGGGAGCGATCGTTTTTCAAGATGGCCGATACGAAAGGAGGAACACCAATGTCTGTTCATGATTTTTTCAGCACAGGAGCAGTAGATGTAAAGGGTCTCTCAAAGTATTTTGATGGGCTCAATAACGAGACACGGATAAAAGAGGCCCGCGAGCTGACACCGAAAGAGCAGGCGCGTCTCTTTGACGCTGCAGAGGGGTTCAAGCCGGTGTCCCTGAACGATTTCGTCCCCAAGGATTTTCCCCCGATGAAACAGGTCATCCACTTCGGTCGCAATTCCATGCCGATGTTCAGATTTTTTGAGAAGCGGTTTTGCCGTCCGGACGGCAAGGAGGCCGCCGACAGGCTATGGGGATACAACCAGAGTGGACAGATTATCAATACCTTTGTCGGACCGGGATATTTCGTCGCCAAACAGGACAGCGCGAAAGAGGTCGTGATTGATTACTGGGAGGTGCCGCCCCGAAAGCCCGAGGGCTGGCCTGAGATCCTGCCCAACTCAGCGAAACTCAGCCGGGTCGTCTTTTACCATATGAAGGATTACATGCGTGGGGTGAGCACGCATGTTTCCATCGGCCGCGCCAAAAGAGGAGATAAAATCGCGAACAACTGGTTCGTCCTCTGCCGCGACGGTACTGTGTAAGACACCCCTTTTGTGTCATTAGGAGTCTGAAACTTTGTCATTGAGAGGTAGTAACTTTTCATCGCAATGCTTAAATCTTGTCATTGCGAGGTAGTAACTTTTCATCGCAATGCTTAAATCTTGTCATTGCGAGGTAGTAACTTTTCATCGCAATGCTTAAATCTTGTCATTGCGAGGAGCGAAGCGACGAAGCAATCCCTATTGATAAGTGTGTCATTGCGATCCGCCTCGGGCGGAGAAGCAATCCCGGAGGATTCAGAATTCTTTGATGATCTGGTAAGCAGTGTTTCGTTGGGCCGGGCGGAAGCCCGCATCCTTTATGAGGCCAATGATCTCCTCCTTGCCTATCCTGAAATGCGCACCGGCTGAGGCCACCACATTCTCCTCCATCATTGTGCTGCCGAAGTCATTGGCCCCGAAGCTCAGTGCCACCTTAAAGCTGGTTCGTCCTCTGCCGCGACGGTACCGTTTAAAATATCGAAGTGGTCTTCGGTCATTGGCCCCGAAGCTCAGGGCCAGGCTCTCAAGTACTCACTCAAGAAGCGCGGAGGTCGTTATTCTGTGGTCACAAGGTCTTCGATATCTTTAAATATTTTGGGGCCCATGCCCGGGATTTTCCTTAACTCGAATGTTTCAGTGAAGCCCCCATGGGTTTCTCGATATGCGATGATGGCTTTGGCGCGCTTCTGCCGGTACTCCCGATAATGATCCTCCAGGTGGGCTTTGGCCCTGGCAAAATTTGACGGGTCAACCCATTTCACCTGAGCGATCCTGCTCAGTGCACTCTTCAGATGGTAAATATCAACCTCTCCTGCATAGTTATGGTGGGGAAGGTGCCGCACTTTCTTCCCGTCCGATGTGATTTCAACGGAAGCAAAGGCGGAATCCAGAAGGCTCTCAATGTAGCGCCTGCTCCACCTCTCTGCGGATGCAAGCGAGGCACAGAGAAGAAGAACCCCTGCCGTTACAAGGACTGGTCTTATCAGGCATTGGGAGGGCCTATCTTTTGGGATCACAGACATCGCCAAAATCCACTTCTATTCCATTGTCTCTCTTTTCATTACCCAAGAGAAAGCAACTCGTGAGATGTCTCCCCCAGGAGTGATTTGATGAGGGCAATTGGTAGGCCCCTATTCAAATAGCTGCAAATGCAACATCCCATTTTTAAGTATATACTGCAAAAGATGTATATTTGTATCCCTATTATTCCTGATAAAGTCCCTGTAGTTATTATCGAAACCAGCAGCAACAATATATCCAGCCACTTGTGCAGTTGGATTCAAAATAGTTTTAGCCCATTCCATATATCTTCTAACTTGGTCAATTGTTCTTAGATTATCAGACAACATATCTCTCTTTAATTCAAACACTCGAATATCATTCGCGAAATTGCGAACCACACTCTTACAAGGTTCACACCGATTCATAATAAAATCATGGGGTGCGTAATACGCTATAACATCCAGAAAGTTTGTATAGTAAGTGTAAATACTATTCGCATAATATGTATAATTGCCGATGAGATTCGCGATTTCTCCGCGTTGTTTGCCATTTATTGCCATGTTCTCCATAAACCATCCTTCTAATATCTTTTCGCAAAATAAATGCCCATCATAATTAGTTAAATCGAGGAAAATATCATTAAAATCTTCTATTGGGGAAATTGGCCCAGGTGCAATATTCCAATTGCCATTGAAATTTACCATTTCAAGCAATTGAGAGATTTCGTGATTTAAAAGCGGTTTAACAATTTTCTTTGTGTCGCCGTACATAAATCGAGGAGGAATACTATTAAAAATACCTAAAGATTGGCGTAAAAATAGTCCCATTAGGTCTTCGCCATTACTGTTACATCCTTCTGGCTTATCAATAGCCGCAACATATCCGTAATCTTTCATTTTGATATTATCAAGCTCGTCTCGGTTGTCCCACCAGTTTTGAAAAGTCAGTTTGGGTGATGAAAGAATTGGGGGCAATGTTTGAGATTCACGGAATCCTGTTTTGAAAATATAAGGGCCCCAAATAGACCCCTTCGTATGGAGAAAGCAGATGTCACCTCTCTCTACGCGTTTCAAATCTGCTATAACATCCCATAATATTTGAAGTCGTTTTCTAATCTGTCTTTTTGTAGCATTTGGATTTGGATAGAATGGACCTAATCCAACATATCGTTGATTTTCAAAATCGTGTCGTGCGGCAACATCAATACAAGTAATTAAATGGCCTTTCATCCTACTTTTTTATAATGTATCTGATCTTGTAGATTTAAAAATTTGGATTTGTATTTGAAATCCATTGTAGTATCCACATCGGCCAGCCCGTTTTTGATAAGATGTGCATTCAAGAAGGTCTTGTTCCATAAGTAAAGATAACAGAGCAAGTTATTTCTATCATCGTATTTTACATTGTCAAATCTTAGAAACACCTTCTGGCCCTTTGTTTTTTCCCTCAGAAATTGAAGCGCCTCTTCGCTTTTCCCTGGCCTTCCCTGAACTCCCAATAATTTGATTTTCAATCCGTTATCTAAGAGCAGCAGGTCCGTTGATAGTATCTCTTTGATCTTAAAATATGTCTCCTTTTGTGAATAAGAGGTGTCTATTTTCGATCCGAATCCCAGCTTTTTGGGATCAATCTTTTTATCGAACTTTATCGGATCTTTAAAAATATAAGGCAGGTTTTTGATCTCTTCAGAAAAGTTTATTGGAGGGTCTTTTTGTTTTATTATTTCAAGGGACGCATCCTGGGAAATTGTTTTCTGTTTGATTCCCACCTTCTCTTTTATGAGGGGCAGAAAACCCTCGTTAATCTCATAACCAACCGAGTTCCTATCAAGGTTCTTTGCAGCGAGAGAGGTTGTGCCGCTCCCAAGAAATGGGTCAAGAACAGTGTCTCCTGCGAAGCTAAACATTTTTATGAGGCGGTGAGGCAATTCTTCAGGAAACATGGCGAGATGCTTGTCCTGTCTTTCTCCGGTGAAATTCCAATGCCCTGTGAAGTATTGATTCCATTCCTCCTGGGTGAGTCGTGATTGTTCTTTTTGCTTGTCGCTCACTTTTGGAGGAATTCCATACTTTTTGAATAACAAGATGAACTCATAATCTATTTTAATGATTCCATTTCTTGGATAAGGGAATGACCCCATTACTGTGGCACCACCGGTTGTATGACATGTCGTCACTTTTTGCCAGATGATGGCTCCCATATAATCAAATCCTACCGTTTCACAGAATTTTATAATCTCTGTCCTTATCGGGATGACTTTATATCGTCCATAATACACAGAGCGGGCAAATTGATCTCCAATGTTGATGCAGAGGCGGCATCCTTTTTGTAACACCCTATGACACTCGTGCCAGACCAGACCAAGATTATTGATATAGTCTTCATAAGTGTCATTGAACCCAATCTGCTTTCCATTTCCGTAATCTTTCAATTGCCAATAGGGCGGAGAAGTGATTGTTAAATGGACTGATTCATCGGGAATCTCTTTCATCCTTCGCGAATCCCCGATGATTATTTTATGCGTGGTTTTCATATTCTAAACATATCATATGGGGTCATACAGTCAATTGGGTAGAGTATAAGAGGGGCACTATGAGATTGCTTCTCCGCCTCGGGCGGATCGCAACGACATGTTTGGAAGGTTCTTTAGAACTCTTTGATGATCTGGTAGGCGGTGTTTCGTTGGGCCGGGCGAAAGCCTGCATCCTTTATGAGGCCAATGATCTCCTCCTTCCTCATCCTGAAATGCGCACCGGCTGAGGCCACCACATTCTCCTCCATCATGGTGCTTCCGAAGTCATTGGCCCCGAAGCTCAAAGCAATCTGCGCCACCTTGGGCCCCTGGGTCACCCATGAAACCTGAATATTTGGGACATTGTCCAGGACAATTCGGGAGAGGGCCAGGACCCTGAGGTAGTCAACCGCTGTAGGGCTTGTCCCCCCAAGAAGGGTGTTCTTCGGCTGATATGTCCAGGGGATGAATGCCGTGAACCTCCCTTTCCCCTTATCAAGCGCTTCCTCCTGGACCTCTTTGATGAGAAATAGATGCGTCAGAATATCATCCGGGGTTTCCCCTGCCCCGAACATCATTGTGGCCGAAGTGTTCAGGCCCAGGCCGTGCGCCTCTCTCATTACCTCGATCCACTGCCCTGATGTGACCTTCTTCGGGCTGATCCTTTTTCTCACCCTGTCCGAGAGGATCTCCGCGCCCCCGCCCGGGATGGAGTCAAGCCCTGCATCCATGAGGCGCCGGATCACCTCCTTGACGGTCAGGCCGGACAACCTGGAAAAATGCCAGATCTCCGGCGGAGAGAAGGCATGGAGATGGACTGGAAACCGGGCCTTGATTGAGTAAAGAAGGCCTTCATAATAATTGAGCGGAAGATCGGGATGGAGCCCGCCCTGGAGTAGGAGCTGGGTCCCGCCTTCATCCACAAGCTCCTGGATCTTTCCGAAGATTTCCTCCATGCTCAGGACAAATGCATCGGCATCGCTTGGGGAACGGGAGAATGCACAGAACTTGCACCGTGCGACACAGATGTTTGTGTAATTGATATTTCTGTCTATGACAAAGGTCACCACACCTTCCGGGTGAAGCCTCTGCCTGATGTCATCCGCACGCTTTCCGACATCCAGAAGCCGTCCTTTGGTAAGGAGCTTAAGGACTTCCTTTTTGAAGCGGGACAACGGGATGTTTTTAGCAGCGATTATATGAGAACTTTTACGGGCCAGTGGAAACGCTCTCACCCTCGAACATCTTCATCAAGGGACTCGGATATAAACCTGACGAGGTCTTCCTCGATCTTCGCAGATACATTAAGGAACTCTATACCCATCCCGGCGATCCTGCCGTCCTTCTCCGCATCGTCCTCTGTCACCCTTCTGACAACACGCCCCTTTAGCTTGATTTTGTGCCTGATCCCGGGAAGGTAGAAGTCAAGGTGCACGATCTCGCCCTCCCGAAGGGGCGTCCTCGTCACAGCGAAGACGCCGCCAGCGCTCAGGTCTTTCATCTCACAGATAAGAAAATCTCTTCTGGCCAGGTAATCAATAATGCACCTGAGCTCTATTCTGGGGTGTTTCCTCCTCTCAGTCTTTGTCTTTGTCATTTTTCCTTTACAGCCGTGTAAAAGGTGTTCCTTCGGACAGGGACCTTTCCCGCTGACCTGATCAGATTGATAAGGTCATCCTCCGCAAGAACCTGCGGAGATCCAGCACCGGCTTCATGTGCGATATGTTCCTCCAGGATCGTCCCATCAATGTCATCTGCCCCAAAATTAAGGGCAACCTGTCCTGTCCTTTCTCCTATCATGATCCAGTAAGCTTTAATATGAGGGAAATTGTCAAGGAATAGCCGGGAGACGGCAATGGTCCTGAGGTCATCGTATCCGCTCGTGCCATGCCCGTTCTTGAGCCTGGTATTGCCGGGATGGAATGCCAGTGGGATAAAACAGAGGAACCCCCCTGTTCTGTCCTGAAGGGCCCTGAGACGGGAAAGATGGGCCACTCTGTCCGCGATGCTTTCCACATGACCATACAGCATGGTCGCATTGGTCTTAAGGCCATGGGAATGGGCTTTCTCCATCACCTCAAGCCACTTTTCACCGCTGATCTTTGCCGGGCATATCTGCTGGCGGACATGGGAGGCGAAGATCTCCGCCCCTCCCCCGGGAAGGCAGGCCACACCGGCTTCACTTAGGGCCTTGAGGACATCTTCAACGGACAGCTTGCTTATCCTCGAAAAATACTCAACCTCCACGGCAGTGAATGCCTTAAGGACAACAGAGGGAAACTTTTTATGAAGCTCTTGAACCAGGTCCAGGTAGAACCCGAAGGGCAGCCCGGGATGGAGGCCTCCCACTATGTGGAGCTCATTCGCACCGAGCTTGACAGCCATCCTGGCCCTTTTCAGGACGTCATCCAGGGTCAGTGCAAAGGCCCCGTCCTCCCCTGGGGACCTGGAAAAGGCGCAAAGGGCACAGCGGTTCACACAGATGTTTGTCGGATTGATATGGCAGTTGACGATATAAAACGCTTTGTCCCCGAACCTTTTCTCGGTGACGGAATTGGCCATCGCCCCAAGGGAAAGGATATCGTTGGAGTTAAAAAGATTGAGGGCATCGTCCTCGGTCAGCCGAGACCCGGTTGACACCCTCTCCCGGATTTCTTCAATGATTTTGTCCACGAGACTCTTCGCCCTATTTTTGCAGGGATGCCGTTATGTTGAAAATGGGAATCGCCCCTTCAATGACACCCTTGAGAGGAATATCATCAGGACCCACCCAGATCAGGACATCCCGGAATCTAATGCCCAGGGCATCGCCATCCGATGTCACCCGCACCATGTAAAGGCTTTTGTCCTGCTCAGTGCCATGCTCTTTGACGGCCATTAGCTTGAGGTTTATGCGTCCCTTCCCATCATAGGTCAGGGCCGATATCGTTACGGTCTCTCCCTTCCTCTTTTCTCCATAGGCGCCGTTTCTAAAATTATACACAGCAGAAAGCGGGTCATCAAAATAACCTTCCTTCAGGGAGGGCGGAACCGCGCCCGAGGTCTCTTTATTTCTTCCCTCCCCTTTCCATACAGAGCTCCACCTCCATTCCTTTCCGATGAGTGTATAGATCGTCTCTATTTCAACCTCTTTCCTTCGCGATATTCTCTCCACACGGTATGGATTCAATCTTCCCCGGCCCTCATCCTCATTCATAAATGTTCGAAGTTCAACCTCCCTGACGCCGGTAAATTTTCTTGCGAAAGCATTCGGACGGGCCAGACCTTTGACCATATATCCTTCCTTTCCCTTTTCAAAGGAGACACAGGCATCCCCAACTTTTATGATGCCGAGGACGAAGAAGTCGTAGCAAAGCTTTTCCCCGACGAAGCGGTCTCCAGGAAGGGCCGACAGAAACAGAATGAGAAGGGCTTGAGATATCATCGTTTCTTTTTCCCCTCCCATCTCTCGAAGAGATCGTGATTAATGCCCAGGATATCCAGGATTTTTCCAACGACAAAATCCACAAGGTCATCCAGCTTCATGGGATGGTGGTAGAACCCGGGCATGGCAGGGATTATGTGAGCCCCTGCGTGGGAGAGCCTCAGCATATTCTCCAGATGGATGGCGTTAAGAGGGGTTTCCCTCGGGACCAGGATGAGCTTTCTGCCCTCCTTGAGCATGACATCGGCTGTCCTTTCTATAAGGTTTGAGGAGATGCCTGCTGCGATCCTGCCCAGGGTTCCCATGCTGCATGGAACGACTACGAAGGCCGGACATTGGGATGATCCGCTTGCCGGGGGAGCAAGGAGATCGTCTTCATCCAGGAATGTGAGGAACCCTTTCTTGTCCCTGAACCTCTTCCTGAGGAGCGCTTCCTCCCTCCCCTCCTTCAGGTCAAGCCCAACCTCCTCCTTGAGGACGATCCTTCCCTTGGGGGACACCATGAAGTAGAAAGAACGGCTGTTTTGCACAAGCCACTCGGCCATCCTGAGTCCATACACAACACCGCTGGCCCCCGTGACGGCCATGGCAATTTTTCCCCTCATGGGCGCCTCACAGGACAACCTCAATAAATACAAAGGCAAAGAATGCTACGCTTATCCAGCCGTTCATGTTGAAAAAAGCAATGTTGAGACGGGAGAGATCATTTTCTTTCACCAGGGAGTGCTCGTAGATCAGGAGTCCTGCCATGACAATGAGGCCGATGATGAACCAGGTCTTCAGCCGGAATACAAGTGGAAGGAGCGCGAGAAGAAGGAACATCACGGCATGGAATGACTTTGAAAGCCCCAAGGCTGCCTTGATCCCCCACTTCTGTGGGATGGAATGGAGGCCCTCTTTCCTGTCAAACTCCATGTCCTGAATGGCGTATAGCGTATCAAACCCTGCGAGCCAGAAAACAACTGCAGCACCGAGAACAAGGATTTCCGGGTCAAGTGTCCCTCTTATCCCTATCCAGGCGCCAACCGGGGCCATTGACTGGCACAGGCCAAGAAAAAAATGGCTCCACCAACCAATGCGCTTTGTGTAGGGATAGATGAAAAGAAGGACGATCGCCACAGGGGCAAGCTCCAGGGCGAGGCGATTGAGCATGCCTGCAGAGAGGAGGAGGAGTACGGATGATATAGCAACAAGGACCCACACCTGGGCCAGTGAAACCCTTCCTGCAGGGATCGACCAATTACGAGTCCGCGGATTTCTGGCGTCAATGCTCGCATCAATGATCCGATTAAGCCCCATGGCTGCTGTCCTTGCACCAACCATGGCCATGAGGATCCAGGCGACCTTTCCCCAGGGCGGCCAGCCCCCCTGTGCCAGGATCATCCCTGAGAAGGCAAAGGGAAGTGCGAAGATCGTGTGCTCAAACCTTACGAGCTCGAGGAGTGTCTTGATGCGGATCATTCTATTCTCAGGCTATTTTCAGGGGCCACCCTCAGGCCATCCTCAGAGGAGATCTCATCGAGGTGGACGGTTTAACAGGACAGGGGAAGGTGCCTGAACGGAGAATATCAAATTAAAGCCTATTGAGTTCCTCCACCGAAAGATTTGCTTGTTTTATCAACTTTCTAATAATGCCAGGACCGATGCCCATTCAAACAGCGACCTCAATGAGCTCTTTCTTTGGGCGCTTGTGCTTCAACTCCATGACCTCAAGCCAGCCCTCAATTGCCTCATGGATGTTCTTAAGGGCCTCTTTCTTTGTTCTTCCCTGAGACAAACAGCCTGGCAGAGCAGGAACTTCCGCAAAAAAATAGCCGGCTTCATCCTGCTCTATATGTACATGGAGCTTCATATTCAGCCCTCCTTTTAGTAGAAAACATTATATCAGGCTCTCTCATTACTTAAAAGTTCCGTTTTGTGAGCCAGTCTCCGATAGAAAGTTTCAGATCAGTTTATAAGATAGGCAGATCAAGGATGGGTAGTCAGGAGAGGTGAGGGCGCTACAGACCGTAGTCCTTCCATCTCCTGTCCACAAGGGCCGTGATCTCAGAAGACATTTCTATCTCCCTGGGCCATGCCCTCTCATACCCCTCCTCCTTCACTTTCATGGTGGCATCAATGCCCATCTTGGATCCATAGCCCAGGACAGGGGAGGCAAAGTTGAGGATGTCTACAGGACCCTCCACGAAAAAAACATCCCTCTTCGGGTCAATGGAGTTGCCCAGGCGCCAGATTACTTCCTTCATGTCCTGGACATTGACCCCTGCATCAAAGATCACGATGACCTTTGTGAACATGAGCTGACCCAGGCCCCAGAGGGCGTGAGCCACCCTCCGTGCATGCCCCGGATATCCCTTATCAATGGAGACAAAGGCAAAGTTGTGGAAGATCCCCTCAATGGGAAGGGAGATATCCCTGACCTCAGGGAGAAGCTTTTTGATGAATGGGAGGAAGATCCTCTCCGAAGCCTTGCCCATGAAGCAGTCCTCCATGGGAGGCTTCCCCACGATGGTGGCCGGGTAGACGGCATCCTTCCTCCGGGTCATGCATGTCACATGGAAGACAGGGAACTCCCCCTCCTGGGAGTAGTATCCGGTGTGATCCCCGAAGGGCCCCTCCAGACGCTTTTCCTCCGGGTCCACATATCCCTCCAGAACGATCTCTGCATGCGCAGGGACCTCCAGATCAATGGTTCGACATTTCACAATCTCCACAGGCGCCCTTCTCAGGAGCCCGGCGAATAGGAGCTCGTCCACCCCATCTGGCACAGGGGCTGTAGCGGAATAGATGGTGGCGGGATCCCCACCAAGGGCCACAGCTACCTCCATCTTCTTGCCGAGCTTGACGTGGGCCCTGAGGTGCTGAGCACCGTGTTTCTGCGGATGCCAATGCATGCCCGTGGTCCTGTCGTCATAGACCTGCATCCTGTACATCCCTACATTCCTTATCCCTGTCTCAGGGTCCTTTGTGATGACAAGGGGAAGTGTAATGTATCTCCCGCCGTCCTCAGGCCAGCACTTGAGAATGGGAAGGCTTGATAGGAAAGGGCCATTTTCTATGACAACCTCCTGGCATGGGCCGCTTTTTTTCAGGCTCGGGACCATATCGGAGAACTCCTTGAGTTTTGGCAGGGTCTTGATCTTTTCCCAGAGGGTTGAGGGCGGTTCAAACTTCAGGATGGCTTCAATCCTGTCCACGATCTCCTCGATCCTCTCGGCGCCGAGGGCAAGGCACATCCTCTGCCATGTCCCGAAGGCCCCGATGAGTAGGGGAAGGGTGGAGCCCTTTGGCCTCTCAAAGAGAAGGGCAGGCCCTTCCTGACTCACGACCCTCCTGGCGACCTCCGCGATCTCCAGGACAGGGTCGGCTTCCACAGGGATCCGCCTGAGATCTCTCCGTTTTTCCAGAAGAGAAATGAAATCGCCGAGTGAATTCATCCTTGACACTCTAACATTTCTTTGTCGCCATCTACAAGTTCACGAGAAATCCCATGACCCCATTTATAGTCCTATCGCGTCCACAAAGGGTTTTATGATGTCATTTGAAGCGTCCTTGACATATTTGGATGATTCCCCTATATTGTGACTACAAACAACTATTGCTAAAGGAGGCAGAGGGCATGTCTTGGGGATGGTATTGGAAATGTAAGAAGTGCTCTTCAACCGAGGATTTTCTAAAAGAGCTATGGAAGTCTAATGACATAAAGACACGCGCGAAAAGCCTTGTAAAAAGCATTCTCGAGGAAGCTGTGCCATATAATGATGTGGAAATATTTAGTAACAGACCTTTGCAAAATCGAAGATGTAAAAACTGCAACAGATGGCATGTAGAAAAGGATCCTGTTTGGAAAAAGAGTGGTTGCACTGTCCATATACCGTTTGAGGAGCGTAAGTGTCAAAATTGTGGCTATAAAAAAGAACTTTTATTTATTGATAAAGAATCTGTTATATTTATCGAAAAAGTTTTTTGTTATCCTCAAAAACATCCTCCTTCCATCGATGAAGGAGGGATATACAATCCATTTTTTTACTATGGTCTTCGTTATGAAAAAAATGACCATAATGGAGGAGAGATTATATCTGCCGTATATTTTATGGGCAAGAATGGGAATAACTATGGCCGATATTCTCCATATTTTTATTTCGATAAGAGTTTTATCGAGGAATTCGGTGTCTGGCTCAAAATATTGATACAGCAAGCATGAAGGAGACCACTTTTAGATATACTATCCCGTCATGGCCCGAATTTTAATATTGGCATGTCTCTTTAGTGTTAGTGCTTGTGCTACAATTCAAGAACAAGTTCGGATTGAAAAAATTTCAATTGAAAACTCTGCGGTTAAAATGTTGAAAGAGGGTCCGTGGGAGGTAAAAATTTCAGCCGAATTTAGAGACAATAAGACTCTTATCTTTTCACTATGGAGAGAGCGTTCATGTTGGACGGAAGTTACGCAAACCCTTCGTAAAAAGCGCATAACTGAACGAAAGATGGACATAGAAGACTGGGGAGGCTATGTCGCTGCGGGATTTTATTCCTTGGGCATTATCCCATTGGCGGATGCCTTTAGAGCGATGGACTCCACAGAAGATCTTGAGCCTGAAAAAGAAACTGAACGAATAGATATGCACGAGTGTGGCCGTGAACCTACCGATGCAACTGTTAAGATAAGTTGGGGGAATATTGTGAGAAAGGTTAAGATTCGGGGAGGCACTGGAGCCCTTAATTTTGATGAGATGGTGTCTGCCTTGATAAAGACAAGAGAACACCACAGGCCAGGGGAAAGGTTTGCTTTGTTAAAAAATATTTCCACTCTTGTTGTATCATCTGAAGGACAAGAAAATACTGTCGAAATTCCATCTGAGATTTTGGGTTCACTCTTTCCCTTGAGAGAGGCCGATCGAGAAAGTGCTTTGCGGGAAGTAAACAGCTTTGAGGAGGCAGGGGATATAGCATTGGGGTATATTCCCGATTTCGGCTCTTGTTTTTCAAATTCAATAAATTTCTGGATGGAACGTTTAAGAGCTGCGATGCCTTTGTGTCTCTGTGTTGGGGCAATTCAGGCAACTTCCCCGCTACCTCAACATCGGAAATCTTATGGAACTATTCTTTTTGAACCACAGCCTCGCATTAAAGAGTCGCTACCGGGAATCGGAACTATGGTAGGTATAATTGTAAACCCCAAAGTACAAATTTATGAAGGGAGGTTTTTACTCATTGCTAAACCTACAGGGTTGGCAGAGAAGTATACAACTGTTTTGGGCGTAGAAAGGACTGTTGTTCCCGCATTCCTTATCTATGCCGCCCAGACTTTACCACCTTATTATTAATGTGGAAAGGGGCATATCCATGCAGGAACAGGCAGTTAGTATAATCAGAGAAGAATTAGTAAAGAGGGGTATCGAGGTCATAAAAATTATCCTTTTTGGCAGCAGGGCGAGAGGAGATTTCAAAGGGGATAGTGATTGGGATTTTTTGGTCGTTGTGAACAAAGGGATGAGTTTTCAGGAGAGGAGGGACATTCTTGCTGAAATATATAGAAAGCTGGCAAAACTTGAGGATACATATGAAATCATTTTGAAATCAGAGGAGAGCTTTGAAAAAATGAAAAAATATGTCGGCGTTATCTCTTACGATGCTGACAAAGAGGGAGTTGTTCTGTGGAAGAGTTAGGAAAAAAGTGGCTTGCAAGGGCGAATAATGATTTGAAGACAGCAAAAGACGAGATGAATACAGAAGATCCTGCAACTGATACAATTTGTTTCCATGCTCAGCAATGTGTAGAGAAATATTTAAAGGGGTATTTGGTGCTTCATCAAAAACATTTCAGAAAAACCCATAATGTCTCTAAGCTTGTTGAACTCTGTAAAGACATTGAACCCGATTTTGAGACGCTTCATCAATTCAAAGTAGACATTCTGAACAATTATGCTGTTGAAATAAGATATGCCGATGAATTTTACTTTCCCTCAGTAGAAGAGGCAAAAGAAGCCATTGAAATAGCTGAGAAGGTTAAGCAATTCATCCTTAATAAACTAGAAACCAAAGACTTTAAACCGTGAACATTGGAACCTAACCCCCAGTTCATTCATGGGGTGTGGCACTTGACGATCTCCACCGGTGTCTTTCTCAGAAACCCGGCGAAGAGAAACTCGTCCATTCCCTCAGGCACAGGGGCTGTAGCAGAGTAGATCGTGACAGGGTCCCCACCCAGGGCCACAGCCACCTCCATCCTCTTCCTGAGCTTGGCGTGGGCCCTGAGGTGCTGGGCTCCGTGCTTCTGCGGATGCCAGTGCATCCCTGTGGTGGTATCGTCGTAGACCTGCATCCTGTACATCCCTACATTCCTTATCCCTGTCTCAGGGTCCTTTGTGATGACAAGGGGAAGTGTAATGTATCTCCCGCCGTCCTCAGGCCAGCACTTTAGGATGGGAAGGCTGGATAAGAAAGGGCCATTTTCTATGACGACCTCCTGGCATGGGCCGCTTTTCTTCGTGCGCGGGACCATATCGGAAAACTCCTTGAGCTTTGGCAGGGTCTTGATCTTTTCCCAGAGGGTTGTGGGTGGTTCAAACTTCAGGATGGCTTCAATCCTGTCCACGATCTCCTCGATCCTCTCGGCGCCGAGGGCAAGGCACATCCTCTGCCATGTCCCGAAGGCCCCGATGAGTAGGGGAATGGTGGAGCCCTTTGGCCTCTCAAAGAGAAGGGCAGGCCCTTCCTGACTCACGACCCTCCTGGCGACCTCCGCGATCTCCAGGACAGGGTCAGCCTCCACAGGAATCCGCCTGAGCTCTTTCCGCTTTTCCAGAAGTGCAATAAAATCTCTCAGTGAATCCATCAGAGGCACTTTAACACCTGCCATCTGCTCTTATCAAGAGATCATCATTTAATGTTGTATTAATACTTCGCGCTGTCATTGCGAGGAGCGCAGGGACGAAGCAATCTATAGAGATTCCTCGCTTCGCTCGGAATGACAATAAAAGAATGATGCCTACTGGGGCTCGGTATGGACAACTATTGACGCGATGCGCGGGTCCAGGGCACGGAGGCGCTGCTCAAGGCGCGAAGCAATCTCGTGCGCCTCAATGAGGGAGAGATCTGCCTCCAGTGAACAGGTGATTGTCACCAACCATAAGCCCTTCCCCTCAAGAATGCGAATATTCTTGCAGGCACGAACCCCGCTCTCCTCCAAGGCTATCTTCCGCAGGGTCTTAATAAATTTCTTGTGCCTCCCCGTTATGTCCTTCCGTGCTTCGGTCCGGTCCACAAGGCTCTCAAGGTGGGTCTGGACAGAGGCGAGCCTGGGGAACTTTCTTTTGAGCACTTTCTCAATTTTCGTGGCCTGGTCGTGAGCCGCACTCAAAGATATCTCCTGAGGCCAGGACAGATGGACAGTAAGGGCCCAACCCCTGTCGGTCTCGTGGATCGCAAGGTCATGGACCCTCGCCCCGTGCTCTTCAGCAACAGCGACGATACGCTCCGGCCGGAACGCAGCGGAACTCTCAATAGGCTCCGCATGAACCATGACATCGGCGTTGCGGAATGGGCCCCTGACAGCCTTTTCCACCGCATCGGTGAGGCTGTGGATGATGCGGAACGGGACAGCGGGATCAAAAGCCACCTTAAGATCAATAAAATGCCGATCGCCCGCCTCCCTCACACGCACATCGTATACGCGTTTGACCTCAGGAACGCTCATGGCTGCATTCGTGGCCAGCAGCACATGATCAGCCGGCACCCGATCCACAAGGGCGTTGATGGACCGCCAGGCCAGTCGGAACGAAACGATCAGGACGAAAAAAGACACGCCCAGGGCCGCTATTGCGTCGGCCTTCAGCCATCCGATGCGGGTGAATATCAACCCGACCAGCACCACAATGGAGCTCAGGATGTCCGTGGAGAAGTGCAGCGCATCCGCTTCAAGTGCCTGGCTGTGTGTCTTACGGGCAACCCTATAGAGCATTCTGCTGCGGGAGTAATCGAGGACAATGGCAATAATGACCACCGAGTAGCTCCAGATGTTGACATCCACAATCACGGTCTTGAAGAAGAGGCGCTCTATGGCCTCGTAGATGATCCAGATGCATGTCACCAGGAGAAGGAGCGTTTCAAACAGTGCGGATGCGTTCTCAAATTTCATGTGCCCGTAGGGATGCTCGCTGTCCGCAGGCTTGCCAGAGAACCTCACGGTAAAGTAGGTCATAAGTGCAGCAAGGAAATCAAGGCCAGAGTGGGCAGCTTCGGAGAGTATGCCCAGGCTCTGGGTGAGCAGGCCCACGGTCAGCTTCATGAGCGTCAGGAACAGTGCTACCCAAACCGAACTTCCTGCCGCTTGCTGTTTCTCGTATATGACTTTTTTCTGCATCCTCATTGATAATTGTATCCCAAAAACCCCCTATCTTAAATCGTTTCAACCCCCCATTTTCAATATCTGGCATCAACGGCAATTGCAGAGATTGGGACGCTTCTGATATGGTCAGCATATGAAACAGGCGCTCCTCGGAACTGCAGGACACATTGACCACGGAAAATCAGCCCTGGTCAAGGCCCTAACGGGAATAGACCCGGACCGCCTCCCTGAGGAGAAAAAGAGGGGGATCACCATTGACCTGGGTTTTGCCCACCTTGCACTCCCTGAAGGGATCATGGGGATCGTTGACGTCCCTGGGCATGAGAAGTTCGTCCGTCACATGGTGGCTGGCGCCCAGGGCATTGACATCGCCCTCCTTGTTGTTGCAGCCAATGAAGGAATCATGCCCCAGACACGGGAGCATCTCCAGATCTGCGGGCTCCTCGGGATCAAGCACGGCTGTGTGGCCCTTACAAAAGCTGACCTGGTGGATCCGGACACCCTAAGCCAAACAGAGGAAAGGGTCAGGTCCGCGCTAAAGGGATCCTTCCTTGACAAAGCTCCCATAATCAAGGCATCCCCGGTCACGGGCCAGGGCATAGATGATCTCAAGAATGTGCTGAAAAATATCCTGACCTCCCTCCCCTCCCGAACCACAGAGGGGCCCTTCCGCCTTCCTATTGACAGGGCCTTTTCCATCAGGGGCTTCGGAACCGTTGTCACAGGCTCGGTCATCTCCGGCAGGACTGTCGTGGGAGACGAGGTGGAGATTCTACCCTCGGGCCAAAGGGCGCGGATCAGAACCCTTCAGTCCTATCACCAGGATGTGGCTGAGGTCTGCGCAGGGCAGAGGGCTGCGTTGAACCTCCAGGGGGTGGAGAAGACAGAGGTTGAGAGGGGAGAAGTCATCGTTTCACCGGGATTCCTTAAGCCCATAGCCAGATTTTATGCCTCCCTCTTTCTCCTGCCGGATGCAAGGAGAGCCCTGAAGGGCGAGGCGGAGGCAACACTTCACATCGGAACATCCCGGACAAGGGCCGCCCTGAGACTCATTGGCCGTGATGCGCTTCATCCGGGCGAGGAAGGCTTTGTGTCCGTGATCCCGGAGAAACCCGTGTCGGGACTCCATGAAGATAGATACATCCTAAGGGCCTTTGCCTGGAACCAGACCATCGGCGGAGGAATACTACTTGAGACCGCGCCGAAGAAGGAAAGAAGATCAGCGCCGCAGGTCCTTGAAGAGCTTCATGCCCTCAGAAAGGGGGGCATGAAGGAGAAGCTTGTGACCCTTCTTAAGGGCGCAGGCCTTCGCGCGGCCACGATGCGCGAGCTATCAGTGGCCGTTAGAAGCTTTGGGCATCCCCTTTCCCAGGCCTTGACCGAAGCCGAGAATGAGGGCGTTGTCCTTTCCATTGGCGAGAACGAATATATATACAGACCGGTGTTGGATTCCACTAAAGAGGCTTTTCTCTCTTCGCTCGCTGAACATCACAGCCGTTTTCCCCTTGAGGAGGGACTTCACAAAGAGAAACTTCGCACGACGATCTCCCCAATAATGTCCGAAAGGGTCTTTACACACCTACTAAAGAGTTTGTCCGGATCGAAAAAGATCATCATATCGGGCGACCTCGTAAAGCTCAGCTCCCACAAAGTGACCCTTACAGGCAGGGAGAAAGATTTGAAGGAACGGCTCTTGGAGCTCTATGGTCTGAAGGGCCTCACTCCCCCTTCTCCGGAAGAGGCCTCGGAGCTTCTGAAGGAAGACAAAAGGACAATAGAAGAAGTCCTGCGTGTCCTCATCAAGGAGGGGGGCCTAATAAGGGTCAAGGAGAGGCTCTATTTCTCCCTCAAGGCCATAAGCCAATTAGAAGAGCAGCTTGTCTCGTTCCTCAAGGAAAAAAGGGGGATCACAACCCAGGAGTTTAAGGGATTGACCGGAGTGACAAGGAAGTATGCCATTCCCTTGGCCGAATATTTTGACGAGAAGAAGGTCACCCTCCGGGTCGGTGAAAAAAGGGTCCTGCGTAGGGGGAACTCTCCTCTCCCTGAAAGGGAGAGGGTAGGGTGAGGGTTACGGTGAGGGTGATCATCTATGCGCATCATCATTGACGGATACAATCTCCTCAGGCACAACCAGGGGCTCAACCGCCTCGCATGCAGGGACCTGAAAGGGGCAAGGGAGCAGCTTTTGAAAAGGCTGGAATCCTATCGGAGGGTCAAAGGGCACTCCCTCGAGGTGGTATTTGATGCCTGGAAAGGGGATTCTCCTCGACAGCAGGAGGAAAGGTTTGGAGGGATAAAGGTCATCTACTCGCCCTCCGGACAGAATGCCGATGAAGTGATCAAGGGAATAGCCAGGACATTCGGGAATGGGGTTGTGGTTGTCACCTCAGATCGTGAGGTGGCGGATTATGCCAGCGCACAAGGCTCTCCTGTGATCACGGCCGGAGAGTTTGAGAAGAAGCTTGTGGAAGTATTTCTCGCCAAAGAGACTGCGGGCCCGGTTGAATCGCACCCTTCAAAGACAAAAGGCCCCTCCCGGATGTTGAAGAAAAAGGACCGAAGGTCAAGAACAGCCCTCAGGAATTTATAGGAAGCGCGGGAATCTACAGGATTGCTTGAGATTGCTTCGTCGTCCGCCTAAGGCGGACTCCTCACAATGACAAAATGGACAATCCCATTACGATGAAGTGTAGAGTTTATCTATGATATTTTTATATCTCTCAATGACGACTTTCCGCTTGACCTTTAGGGTCGGGGTCAGCTCGTCGTTCTCCTGGGTGAAGTCCCGTGGCACCAGGGCAAACCTCTTGACGGTCTCAAAAGAAGCCAGCCGTGCATTGGCTGAATCCACAGCCTTTTTCACCCTCTCATAAACCTGGGGCATCCTGGCTAGGTCCTCATAGGAGGTAAACGGAATTCCCTTCTCCCTCGCATACCTCTCTGCATCGGCCTGGGTGATGCTGATGAGGGCCACGCAGTAGGGGCGGCGGTCCCCGATGACTACGGCCTGGCTGATGAACGGGTCTGCCTTGAGCAGGTTCTCGATATTCTGGGGGGCAACATATTTCCCACCAGCAGTTTTAATGAGGTCTTTCTTGCGGTCCGTGATCTTGAGAAATCCTTCGGAATCAACCTCGCCAATATCCCCGGTCCGCAGCCATCCGTCCTCTGTGAAAAGCTCTTTTGTCTCTTCAGGTCTCTTGAAATATCCCTTACAGATGCCCGGGCCCTTAACCAGAATCTCTCCATCCAGGGCCAGCTTCATCTCCACACCCGGAAGGGGGAAGCCCACGGTTCCAAATTTATAATGATCGGACCTATTTGAATGCGAGAGCGCCTCGCTCAGGCTATAAAATTCCAGGATGAAGATGCCGGCTGCGTGGAAGAACTCCAAGATTTCTTTAGAGATGGGAGCGCCCCCGGAGACGCAACATCTAATCCTTCCGCCAAAGACCTGCTGGACCTTGCTGAAGACAAGCCGGTGGGCGAGGGCCTGCCTGAACCTGAGAGTTAAAGGGATGGGCTTTTTTGCCTGGAGGAACCTGCTTACCTGACGACCTGTCTCTATAGACCAATTGAAGATTTTCTTCTTGAGAGGAGATCCTGCCTGGACATTGGCGAGGATAGTCGCATAGGCCTTCTCAAAAACCCTGGGCACGCTGGGCACATAGTGAGGCCTTATTTCTCCCATGTTGTCCACAACCCTCTCGATGCTCTCCGCATACACCACGATCAATCCGCTGTAAATGCAGAGATACACCACGCCCCTTGCATAAAGGTGGGCGAGCGGGAGAAAAAGGAGACAGATTTCATCCGGTCTATAGTCAATGACCTGGGAGAAACTATCAACCATAGCGAGAAAAAAGCCGTTGGTCAGTATCACACCCTTCGGGGGACCAGTTGTTCCGGAGGTATACACAATGGTGGCGACACTGTCCGTTTTTAGATTCATTAAACTCTCATCCAATACTTTTTTGTATTTTCCTGCATGTTCCCTGCCTTGCCTCTTGAGATCTTCAAGGGTGAGGATCCCTTCCTTGCTGTCAGCAGTCCCATCGATCACGATAATTGTCTTGATATTCGGCATGTCCTTGCGGACGCTGAGCATCTTGTCCAGTTGGGCTTTGTTCTCTACGATGAGGAATTTTGATTCCGAATTGTTCACGATATATTCAGCCTGTTCTGCGGTATTAGAAGGATAGATAGGGATGGTGATGCCCCCTACTGACTGGATGCCCAGGTCGCACTGGACCCATTCGGCCCGTGAAGCGGACAAAAGAGATACTGCATCCCCCCTGCCCAATCCCAGCGATAGCAGCCCGCAAGCGACCTCCTGAACGGTGTTCCCCATCTCCGTCCAGGTAATATCAATCCACTTCCCTCCCCTTTTAACCTTCTGCGCCTTCTTGTTTCCCAACTTCTGCGCCTGGGAGAAAAACATATCTGGAATGCTGGTGTAGGTCATGGGGTCTAACCCTTCTTTTACTACTCCTCTCATAATAATTCAATGGAAATTACTCATATTAGAGATTGCTTCGTCACTACGTTCCTCGCAATGACAAAGTTACAGTATCGTGATGACAGAGTATCAGCGCAATGACAAAACGGACGATTACCTCATTTGGCAGCGTAGAGATTATCTATGAGACTTTTATATCTCTCGGTGATAACCTTCCGCTTAACCTTGAGTGTCGGGGTTATCTCGTCGTTCTCCTGGGTAAAGTCCCTGGGTACCAGGGCAAACCTCTTGACGGTCTCATAGGAGGCCAGCCGCGCATTGGTCGAATCCACTGTCTTCTTCACCCTTTCATAGACCTGCGGTATCTTGGTCAGGCTCTCATAGGTGGAAAACGAAATTTTATTGTCATTCGCATACTTCTCCGCATCCTCCTTACTGATGCTGATGAGGGCTACGCAGTAGGGGCGGCGGTCCCCGATGACAACGGCCTGGCTGATAAACGTGTCGGTCTTCAGCATGTTCTCAATGTTCTGGGGGGCCACAAACTTGCCGCCAGCGGTCTTGATGAGGTCCTTCTTCCGGTCCGTGATCTTGAGAAATCCTTCGGAATCAATCTCCCCGATGTCCCCTGTCTTGAACCAGCCGTCCTCTGTGAATAACTCCTTGGTATCATTGGGGCGCTTGTAATATCCCTTGTAGGCAATGTTGGGGCCTCTCGCCAGGATCTCCCCGTCCGGTGCCAGCTTGACCTCCACTCCAGGGAGAGCCAGTCCTACCGTCCCAAATTTATAATTGTCAATCCTGTTCACATTGGTGGCCGGGCATGTCTCTGTCAGACCATAACCTTCCAAGATTTGGATCCCGATTGCATGGAAGAACTCCGCGATCTCCTTGGCAAGGGGAGCGCCCCCGGAGCCCCAAAACCGGAGCCTCCCGCCGAAGCGTGCCTGGATCTTGCTGAAAACCAGTTTGTGCGCAATCGCCCTCTTGATCCTCAAGCCCAGGGGAAGCGGCTTTTTTGCCTGGATGAGCTTGCTTGCCTCTTTACCCACACCTACAGCCCAATCAAAGACTTTCTTCCTGATGGGGGGTCCTTCAGAGACAGTGGCAAGGATAGTCGCATATGCCTTCTCAAATATCCTGGGCACACCGGCCGTGGTGTGGGGCTTCACTTCCTGCATGTTGTCCACGAATTTTTCTATGCTCTCCGCATATGCCCCGGTAATCCCGATGTAGATACCGAGATACTCCAACCACCTGGCAAAGGAATGGGCCAGGGGAAGAAAGAGTAAACCGGTATCTTCCTGCCTGACATCCAAAACCTTGGAGCCAACTTCAGCCATGAAGAGATGATTTCCGTGGGTCTGGACAACGCCCTTGGGGGGCCCGGTCGTGCCGGAAGTATAAACAATGGTGGCTACATCGTCCCTTTTGATGCTTTCAACCCTCTGCCTCATTATCGGCTCGTATTTTCCTGCCTGTTCCCGGCCCTGCCTCTTAAGTTCATCAAGGAGCATGATCCCCTCTTTTTTCTCCACGGGCCCCTCGATCACGATGATCGTTTCAATTTTGGGCATGTTCTTCCTAACCGTGAGCATCTTCTCAAGCTGGGCCTTGTTCTCCACGATGAGGAACTTTGAATCCGAATCGTTCACGATATATTCGGCCTCTTCCGCAGTGTTTGAGGGATAGATGGGAACGGTTACGCCTCCTGAGGACATAATCCCGATGTCGCACAAAAGCCATTCATGCCGGGTCGCCGAAAGGAGGGCAACCGCATCCCCTGGCTTTATCCCCAGGGAGAGAAGGCCATAGCCGATCTCGTGGACGTCCTTGTTAGTCTCTGACCACAGAATGTCAATCCATTTACCTCCCCGCTTGACCTTTGACGCTATTTTGTCTTTCAGGCGCTCTGACTGTTTTATGCACATCTCCGGAATACTGTTGTAGGACATGTCGCTCTCCTTGTTTGTAATTTCCCTTTTATTCCCCCATGCGGAGGTTGTCAAGAATCTCAGGAAGCCTTGGCCCTCTTTTTAAACCCTTTCTCTTTTCCTTCTATCATCCTCTTGATGTTCTCCCGGTGTGTATAGAAGATCAGGACGGCAACAATAAGGCTCAGGGCAAGGTAGATCCTGGATGGATAGACCATGAAGATCGTGATAGGAAGGGATGCAGCCGCTGAAATGGCACCCAGCGCTGAGAGCCGGTAGATTGAAAAAGAGGTAATCCAGACACATAGGGCGAGGAAGGCTGCCAAGGGGGTCAATGCGACAAGAGCCCCGAACCCTGTAGCAACCCCCTTCCCCCCCTGAAACCCGATGAAAACCGAAAAGCAGTGGCCGAGAAGGGCTGCCATGACCGTTGAAGAGAGCCATATCTCCGCCTGCCAGCCCTCGCTGCCGATCACCTTCCTCGAAACGAGCACTGGAATGAGCCCCTTGAGGATGTCGCACAGGAGGACAACGGCGCCCCAGCCCTTGCCCAGGGCCCTGGTGACATTTGTTGCCCCGATGTTGCCGCTTCCAACCCTGCGAAGGTTCACTCCCATCCTCCTGGCGATGATCATCCCAGTGGGGATGGAACCCAGCAGATAAGCCCCAATTACAATCAATATATAGAGCCAGGTCATTGCATGCCCCTCCTCTTTCCTTAAGAGCATACAAAATCTTGAACTATTACTCAATGGTCAATGCATCCGAATGATTGACAATAAAAGAACTTGATGATTTATTATGTGATGTATGGAACAGGAGAAAAAACTCTCAGAGGAAGAATTTATCCTCAGGGCCATCAAGAAGTTAAGGAAGCCCCCTTACAAGGGGATCCACAGCGTCTACAGCGGCTTTAATCAGGCTTTCAGGGAGTACTTCGGCTCTGATCCTGTTGAGGCCACAAACAGACTGGCCAAGGAAGGCAAAATCACTACACGGCCCATAAAGGGTGGAGTGATGCTTTATATGCCTGGAGATTCTCCATCAAGCCCTGGTGATGCCCTAAAAAAGATACTGGAATAATAACACCCCTTCCCCTTTACCCGAGACTTGATCAGATGAACTGAGTGGGGCGTCCTTCTATAGAGTATCCGTCACCTCGTTGATCAAGTAGGGGTCTGGTCTCAATGGTTCTTTGAGAAGAGGTTGAGAAGGGCTTGTTGGATGCGGAACCCAAGGTCAGGATGGTCGTATTCAACCCGGAATGGGCGTCCCATCGGATCAGGGCGGCCGTCGTAGATGTAGCGCTTGCAGGGATAAGCCCGGGGTGCCGGTCTCTTACGAAGGCTGCGTATAGTCTTGAACGCTGCTACCCTTGTTGTCAGGATTTTTGCCAGGGCGCGGTCTTTCAGCGAGGGAGGCCCAAGCAGATCGCGGAGGCGCTGTTCCGACTCCTTGGCAATTGCGTGTGTATGGGCGTTGGGGGCATATGTTTGGCAGACCTTGAACAGCGGATATGAAAGCCTCAACCTTTTTCTGAAACGCTCTGCCTTGTCCTCTTGAAGCTCCCGGCTTTTTGATTTCAGGCAGTATTCGTAGCCATTCAAGAAGGTCTGAAACATCCGAAGCAGGCTCGGGCCATATGTCTCATACAAGCGCCGGTGCGCGCCCTCAATGAACTGAAAGATATTGTCCGGGGTGAGATGGAGGTGCTTGTAGGGCCCGCCGTAGTTGTGGTAGTCCCTCCAGGCCACAGAGAGGTCCAGCCGGCCCGCCTCCTTGAGTGACTTCCAGAGCGCAGTGCCAGGATATGGAATGACGCGGGAAAACTGGGCCTGTGTGGGCTGGCAGGCAATGAGATGGTCAAGGTCTTCGGAGAGGTTCTCCGGGGTCTGGTAGTCCCATCCCACCATCATGGCCGCGTTGGTGAGGATGCCCCGCTCCCGAAAGTTCTTGAAGAACTCCGTTGCCTCCCCTTTGCGCTTGCGCATCCCGTGATCCGCAGCAAACTTGGACTCATACCCGATAAAGGCATACTCAAGGCCTGACAGAAGAATTTCATCCGGATCGAAATGGCCCAGGGCTCCGATACTGGTCTCGGTGATGAACCCGAAGTTTTTGAGGCCGCCGAAGCTCTTGTCCTTGCTTACCAGCTTTATCAGCTCGCGAACGGACTTCGGATACCGGAAGTAGTCCTCCTCTATGATGAGGAAGCTCTCAATGCGGGGGTATATCTTAAAGAGCCTCTGGATGTGGGCATAGAGGGCTTTGGCATCGGCAAATTCAATATGACGATAGTTCCAAAACCGCGAGGATGCGCAGAACTCGCAAGCCCAGGGGCAGCCGTATCCGGAAAGGATCGGTGCGATCATCCCCGGCGGGTAGGGAAGCAGCCAGGGCGGAAGCGCGCCGCAGCGCGGAAAGATACCTTGATTGATAGGGGCATCAGAAGGCTCCCCTAATAGATCCCGCATGAAGCGGATGCCTTCCCCGCTGCATGTATGGTCGAAGAGCGCCTTCCGGTCGCTCTCGGAGGGCAGGGCCTCCTCAATGTTCAAAACCCCGTGTCCGCCCAACACGATGGTGCTTGAGGGAGACTCCTTTCGGGCGATCCGGCACATCTCCAAGGCTCCGTCCGTATGATTGATCCAGAAGCTGATCCCGATGATGTCGAATCCCCTGCGCACTTCCTTGCGGAAATCCTCAAGGGTTGGATACTCCAGCACCACAGATGGGGATTTTATGTTTTGGGCGATGAGGTGTGTCCCGACCGCATGGAGGTGGCCGGTGAGCGTAAATATACCCTGCCCCCGTGTGAAGCGCTCTCCAAAGGGGTCAAACAGCGAGGCAACATAGCCGCTCTCAATCAGATCTGGCCGGACATTTGTGAGAAGAACCCGTTTCATCCAGCGATAGATCTTGCTGCGATGCGCCCGCTCAGGATGCAGGAGGATATGAATGTCCCCTCGAGCGAGCTTTTACCGTTTATCCCGCCGCCACCGAAACCTGCCGCTTCTCCAACGGCATATAGGCCGGGAATGAACCTGCCATCCCTGTCCACAACCCTGCTTTCAAGGTCTGTTTTTATGCCGCCCAGGCTCTTGCGTGTGATGATCCTGTAGTGGACTGCAATAAGGGGCATGGCCTTCGGGTCAAGAATCTTCTGGAATTTGCACATCCTTATCCTGTCTCCGGGCCAGTTCCGGGCACTGGCAATACGGCGGAGCTGATCATCGTTATGGAACTTGACGCCCCTCTCAATCTGGGCGTCATACCATTGGATATCCCTCTCCATAGACTCAAGCTCCACATCATCAGTGCCCGCAAGGGAGTTCATCTTCTTTGCAAGCTCAGGCAGGGATCCTGCAATGATAAAATCCGGGCACTCGTTTGTGATCCTTCTGATCAGCTTGTTATTTCCGAGGAACGTGTTCTTCAATAATTGGATGAACTTCCTGTCCCGGATGGCCTCGTTGTGCTCTGCCCCGGAAAGGGCAAGCTCCCTGGCCGCAATCTTCCAGTTCATAATCTGCCAGGAGTATTTTTTCTTCTGCTCACAAATGCGCTTTACAGCATACGAGGTTTCATAGTAGCCCACCAGGGGCTGAGGTCCAATGCGCCTGCCCCTGTAGTCCATCCAGAGGGCGGATCTCGGGGCGATTACCCTCAAGCCCTGTCCCTTGAACTCGGGTCTGGGATGGGCAATGCCCTCGGGGTAGTTCCACATGTAACCGAGATTGGTTGCAACGCCGCCAAGCCTCTCGGCCATCTCAATGCCGGAGCCGTCGCAGAACGGATGAGAGCCGATCAGGATTTCGTCGGGTGGCACTCCCAGCTCGCCAGGCCATAACTTGCGAACCCTCTCGATGTCGCCGCCTATTCCGCCGGTGGCGATGACAACATTGTCGGCCTCTGTGGAAAAACTTTCGCCCGTCTCGCCAACCTCTCCGCTCAGGCCCGTGATCTTCCCGCCCGTTTTTTCAATGCTCCTAACGCGGTGGTTGAAATGCATCTCAAGCCTGCCTTTGTTACGATGCCCCCGCATTTGATCGATCAGGGCCCTTGTCATCCCCTGCCCTGTGCCCCAGACAATGTGGTAACGCGGCACAGAGTTTCCCTGGCCGTAGAAACCCCGCTCCGGCCACATCACGCTGGGAACGAATTTGATCCCTTTTCTGCGGAGCCAAATATAGATGTCCGGAAGGCTCCTATGACAATACATCTCGGCCCATTTCCTGGGTAGAACATCTTCGTCCTCAAATCGCGCGGTATTGCACCAATCGGAGAAGGCAAGCCCGGGACTGTCCTTAATGCCGCCAAATTTTTGCAGGGGCGTTCCCACCAGCAGCATCCCGCCAAAGGCAGTAATGGCCTGGCCGCCGAGCTTCGTTTCAGTGTCACGGTCAAGGAGAAGGACGCGCTTGTTGTGCTCAAGCAGCTCAAGTGCCGTCACAATGCCGGCAATCCCTCCACCAACAATTGCAACATCAGCTTGGTATATATTCTCAGCCATTCAGGTTACTCCATGAATTGTATGTCACGGGCCAGCGGCAGTTCTTTTATCGTCATTGCGAGGAGCGCAGCGACAAAGCAATCCCTAAAACCGAGAACTTCCTTAATAATGGTCGGGGCGAGAGGATTTGAACCTCCGACCCCCTGGTCCCGAACCAGGTGCTCTACCCAGGCTGAGCCACGCCCCGACGTTAATCACTTCCTTCTATAATCCGGGCGCAGTCCGCCTCAGGCGGACACGCCCCGACCTTCAATATTCCCCTCACCCTACCCTCTCTCCGCCCGAGGCGGAAGAGGAAATTCTTCCTTGCTCACCTCACCCTTACCCTCTCCCTCAAGGGTAGAGGGAATTAATTGTTGTCTTCGTCCTCTTTCTCCACCTCAGAAAAGATGAACCCTGTTTCTTTAAGCAGGGATAGGTTTTCCGGTGTGACCTTAAATGTCCCCTGTGATGTTGCAATAAAGGCCCCCTTTTTCTTGAGAAATCCTAATATCCGCTCCCCTTCAAGGGGGTCAGAGGCCTCTATCTCAATAAGTCCCTTTCCCCTGATAAAATCGTCTATCTCCTCCTGGGTGAGTTTTTTCACTCTGTTATTGTATGGTCAGGCCTGAATGATGTCAACGATGTGTATCCGTATAGACAAAAGAGCCCCCGGAATACAGGCTCTGGAACAGTACCAAACATTCTTATCCACACATCCTGAGGATGTCCCTGTGGATAGGGCCAATAAAAAAAGGGGGTGCACATGGCACCCCCTTTCCTTATCTTTTCCTGTTCTTCTCAGACTTTCAGCGCATTCGCAGCCACTCTAAGTATCCCTTGATTAATGGGGTTACAAACATCGTCACATCATTAGCTGTAGTATATGCTCCCCGGCCGATATCCAGGAGTATAAATGTTATGGTCCCTCCCGAGGGATACTCCCTCACCACAGCGATGTAATTAGGCTCACAGTTAAATCCTATCATGGTGGTGCCTGTCAATTGGGTAGTTGAGGCGGCAAAATGGGTTACGTTATATGTTGCACTTTGGTTTCCAAACTCGTAGGTTGCAGGCAGATATTTGAGTATCGGATGAGAGGTGCCAAAGGATATCCAGTCAGAAGTACAAGCGTTGGTCATGTGCCATGTGCATGTTCCATCCGTTGTGAAATACTGCCCAATGCTTGTGCAATAGGTGGGTTCTGACGTGCCGCCCATAAGCAGAACATGCCTTCCAGCATTCAAATGAGCACTCCAATCAGGAAGGGGGTCGGGGGTTGGTCCACCATCCTGGGAATTGATGATCACCTGGGCTCCACCGGAAGGTTTAACCGTCCCGCTATCGGTCCAGGTATACCCTAGCGTATTCAGAGCTGAGACAACATTCGTAATATTGGCTGCAGCGTTATACGAAAGAGTGATGGTCGGGGCAGCAGCCAGCGTCGGCGGGGTATATGGTGTTCCCGCGGTTCCCTGTGGCCCTTGTTCACCCGTTGCTCCAGCGGAACCAGCCGGGCCAGTTTTGCCCTCGCATCCCAGAAACAGACCCAAAATCAATACAAGCGTCACCCATAATAATCCTTTCTTCATGTTGCCCTCCTTCGTGATTGTAAAACCCTGTCTTGCACTTAGCCTTTGTATTTGGGTTACTTATAGTCCAACCTCGTGGATGTTGTCAAGTAATTGTATGCGTCAAGGACATTTACTACATTCCTCCTTGTTCCACCAGGAACTCCAGGGATTATGGGGTCTCTTTGTGTTGTTAGGGTATGCCCTGGCATAGTGATCCATCACTGCTCAATGTCGCATATGTATCTTATTCGCATATGTATCTTAACTTATTCACGATGGGTTGTAATGTAAGATGGGTCATTGTGAAGGATGCTTGGCATGGTTTATGTAATGGGCATATAAGGGGGGATGACCCAGGGTCTTTTTTATTCCCCCCTTTTGTTTCACTTCCTTTTTTATTATTGGAACTCAGCCTATATCACGCTCGTCAGTGCTAATCTGAAAGGGGACAGGTCAGCACCACCTTATCCCGTGAATGCTTCTCTTACAGTCATAGATTGAGAGTTGGAGGAAGAGAGCCGTTGGAGAAGAGATGTGTTTGCTCTGATGGATTTTATGGTGGGTTCAGTGCAGCAATCCTGACATCTCCAATAATTTTTGTGCCCACATGGAGGCTTGGTCGGCCATGGCTGCCCGCTGAATTGGATCTGCCCATATAATCTCCCATCGGTGGTGCCATCGGGCTAACTGACGCTGTAACTCAACCAATTCAATCTGGATGTCCGCTCCTGCATCGGAGGCAGTCCACTCAATAAAATATTTGCTTTCATCCACGAGGCTCTCGACCACATGACGATGCATGGGGTTGTCAGAGAACGATTTCACCCGGGCAAGATTGGCCGCCAACCCACCAAGCCTGACGGGCAGAGGGTCGCGCATATACCTTTCCCGAATGGCTGATGTGTCTTTCACTTTTCCGCCAGTAAGAGCTTGATTATTTCATCAACACGACCCCGAATGGATGTATCATGTATTTCCATGGATGGATTGCTTTGCCGCGGTCGAATGTTAATGAGCGCTTCATATCGTATCTCGCCTGTGGTAGGAATCCAGTCTGCGCCCCAGATATCCTCTTGTGTGCTTCCATCCTCGAGGAGGACAGCCTCGCAGTCAGCATGAAACACCCCTCCGCCGGTCAGGATGCCCCTCCTGATGTCTACGGCCAATTTGATGTAGGTCCCGAATTGTTCCAACATTTCATCCAGTTGTTGTCTGGTTGCACGAGAGCGCAAGAGATGAATCTTCATACAATAAGAAAATAACACACCGCTCCAAGAATTTGCAAAAGTTGGAAATATAGAGACACTTCCTACATCAATCATATGTGGTTCAGTCGTAGAGGGAGAGTTGGAGGAGGGGCCATATTTTCTGGATTTGGTGTAGTATATTCCTGTGGATATTATTCCCATGAAGACCTTTGGGTTCCAGTGGCACCTGACCGACCGGTGCAACATGCGCTGCGCCCATTGCTACCAGGAGGGCTTCGCCTCTGACGGCGAACAGGGCCTTGAAACCTTGAAGGCCGCTGCAGGTAGGATCTTTGCTGCGCTCCCAGACAGGAGGGTATCCATTAATCTCACCGGAGGCGAGCCGCTCCTCCTCCCAATCCTCTTTGACCTCATTGAGCACCTCCATACCTACCCTACCCTTGACGAGGTCAACATTATCACCAACGGCACAGTGGCATCGGACGATGTCATCAAGGGGATCGGATCCTTCCCGAGGGTCTCAACACTAAAGGTTTCTTTAGAGTCCGCGGACGCCAAGATTAATGACCGCATCCGAGGCGAGGGAAACCTCTCCTGCGTGCGGGAGAACATCGCAAGCTTCCGTCGGGCGGGGAAATCCATTGTCCTCATGATGACCCTGAGCCGCTTCAACCTTGCATCTTTGGAGGATACGGTGCGCTGGTCCCGGGAGGCAGGCATGGATGGGGTCATCGTTGAGAGATTTGTGCCCCTGGGCCTGGGCAGGGGGTTTGCAAACCAGGCCCTCTTGCCCCAAGACTGGGAGTCCGCCTTACACGCAATCGCCCGGGCCAGCGGCATCGGCGTTGACCCTGAGACGCTCCTGCCCTTTCGGGCCTTCTGGCTCTCCATGGGACCCTGCGCCAACCCCCTGCGCGGCGCCCTGTGCAACCTGGGCGGCGAGTCCATGGCACTCATGCCCGACGGCACCGTTTACCCGTGCCGGAGATTTCCAATCGTGGTAGGGAATATCCTCAATGAACCGTTTGAGGGGATCCTGAAGAGACTTGAGGCCTATTGCCCATCCGAGATCCGGCCCAAGCTCAATGGCGTCCGGTGCAGGACATGTGCCGTGGAAGGGTGCGCCGGGTGCCGGGCCATTGCCCTTGCCCTCACAGGGGACGCCCTCGCCGACGATCCCCAGTGCCCCTTATCGGCACGCCTTGCCGCACATGGAGAAGGATACCCCTACAGGGGGCAGCAGCAATAGTGTTTATAATGATGTCAGGGAAACCTACGGCTTGAAGTATTTGCCGTTATACCACTCCGGGTCATCCTCGTCTTTCCTCTCCCACTTGTAGGGCAGCTCCACGATCGTCCCGGGCGCTGCGGCATCAACGGTGAGCTTCAGCATGGCTTCAACGATTCCGGCCTGCGTGTCCACATCACCGGGCCTGCCGAGCGTGAACCCGAAGGGGTGCTCAACCGCGACAGCCCTGGGCACCATCACCTTCTCCGTGATGAACGGCATGAGGGTGACAGACACCGTGACAAGCCCGCTTGCCTCAAGGTTCCTCTGGATCACTCCCACGGAGTGATTGCACAGGGGTCAGGACGGGACCATCAGGACAACATCCGCCCCGGCTTCCTTGAATTCTCTCGCCACCTGCGGGGCGTATGTCTCCTTAACCGGGTCCAGGTCCGGTATATACCCCATGAATGAAAAGTTCATCGCGGACACATCCCTGATCCGTCTCTTTTCCTTCAGGGCCAGCAGACGGTCCACCGGGAATAGCACATTCAGATCCCTCCTCACGCCGCCGTGGTTGTAGTGCCTGTGCGCATCCCGTATCAAAGACCTGTCTGCATTCAGCGGGATGTGCCTGAATGTCGGGTCGCCCCATGCCGGGTTCTTCTTTTCCCTCTCAAGGTCAAAGCTCGGCTCAAGACCCTCAACGAACAGCCCGGCCGTGGTCACCAGCCCCACCGTGCACTCGCTCAGGGGCTTGGAGGGCCGGGTGAAGGGGCAGGTGGAGTTCTGCTCGAAAGGGTAGCCCTCAATAAACCTCCTAATCCTGTCCGGAATGAATCTGAAGCTGTCCATGTCCTTCCTGCAAAAGCATATCACAGTTAGGTCATTTTGTGTCATTATGAGATTGCTTCGTCGTCCGCCGGAGGCGGGCTCCTCGCAATGACCTTTGACGCCTTTTAACATTGATTTCAAACGAGGAATCTGGTAATCTCAAAACCTCAAAGAAGGAGGGGTATATGAAAAAACAAACACTACTCGTTGTCATGGCCATCGCCCTGGGAGCTATCTACTCGTGCTCGTGCGCAGAAAATGACGGATCATGTATGAAGAACAAGCGCACCAGCGGCCAGAAGACCATCCAGCCCCTTAAGGCCGGGGTCGCAGAAGGGTTCCTTGACGCCCCTATTGGCACCTCAATGGGCGGCTACGGCGGGAGGACCGGGGTCCTTTCTCCCTATCAAAAGAACCTCGGCGGTTCGGTTGGATACTACCACCGCCTCAGGATCAAAGCGCTTGCGCTGGACAACGGCGGGGAGAAGATCATTATCGTCAAAACACCCCTGATATTCCCAACCGACTGGCTCGTGAGAAAGGTGGCGGAAAAGGTGAAGGCAGATTCCGGCCTCGATCTCCTTGAGAACATGATTATTGGCGGGACCCACAGCCACTCGGGACCGGGCAGGATATGGAGGCTTCCTCCAAATCTCGGAACCATGGGATTGGACGAATACAGCGAAGAGGTGTTCCGCAGGATTGTTAACTCCATCGCCCCTGTAATCATCCAGGCAGTGGACAACCTTGCCCCGGCAAAGATCGGCTATGGAACAATGGAAAATTTTGATCCACAAAACCACGTCTGTTCCGATAGGGATTGCGAGAACAACTTCCTCTATCCAGAGTGGGATGACCCTGTCACGGGCGAGCTCAAGGACAGCCGTCTCGTCCTGATCAGGGTGGACAAGGAGAATGGGGACCCGCTTGCTGTTGTTGTCAATTTCGGAATGCACGGGACGCACTTCCTTCAATTCATGTTCACCGAGGATGCCGTTGGGGCTGTTGAGAACAAGGTGGAGGAGTATTTTGGAAAAAAAGGGCAGAAGATAACAGCCTTATTTGCCCAGGGAACAGGCGGGGATGTCTCCCCTCGAGGTGAGTTCAATGGCCACCAGGGAACCCAGTGCCTTGAGGCAATCGGCGAGGAGGCAGCAGCAAAGGTGGGAGAGCTTTATACCACCCTGACAATGGAGACGGATGTGCCCCTGGAGATCGTTTCAAAAAGATATGACCTAAACCGCAACACCATCGGCTATGCCTCAAATGAGTGGGTGGACGATGATGGAGTACCCTTTACTTACGGCGCCTTTAACTGTGGAGGGGGGATCATCGGACAGGAGTTAGACATTGTTGATTGCGCCAATCCCGAGACCAAGTTGATTGATGGTTCAATGAGCTGCTTCTCTATTCCGGAGCTCGAGGCATTGTTGGTCCCAAAAAAGGCCAGGGAGTATCCTGTCCTTCTTTTCTCCCAGACACGGCTCACAGCAGCCAGGATTGGAAACCTTTTCATCGCGACCCTTCCGGGTGAGGCCAAGAGCTCACTCGGTCGCTTCCTCAGGGAAAAGATCCAGGAGGAGGTAGAGTTGCCATCTGATGCGACCATTGCCGTGTTCGGCTACAGCCAGGACCATCACCTATATCTTGCCGACCGCGAGGACTGGCTCCAGGGCGGCTATGAGACGGCCATGAGTGTTTGGGGGTTCAAGTTTGGAGAGTTCCTCTTGAACAAGAGCACAGAGCTTGTCCAACAGCTTGTGACCCCTGAGGCAGAGGACAATACAGGGTGCAATCCGGCTGCCAAGATCTTCGACTCCAAAACACAGCCCTTTGTCCCGGTTGATCCCGATTTTGTCCCGACCCTCTCATCGCCCGCACCGGCCATGTTCTCACCACTTACGACATTAGAGAGATTCTCCATAGAAACAATAAAATGGTACGGCGGAGACCCTGCTGTGGACTGGCCTGTGGCGACCCTCCAGGGGTTTACATCCGGGGCATGGCAGGATTTTATTGAAGACAGCAGGGTCCTGGACAACACGGGATACAAGATGACGACGAAATACGATGGCACACCGTCCTATGATTCCGCGCCCGCTGCGACAACAAGGGCACATCTCTGGACAGTGGATTGGGAGACAAAGCAGGACTTTGCAGGAACGGGCTTTACAGGGCCATTCAGGTTCAGGATCGCCGGCAATTACTACGATGGAGCGGATACCGAGGCACCTTATTCGGGCCCCCAGTACATCGTCACAAGCTCACAATTCTATATCCTTCCCGCAAGCACCATCACGCTCACGGCATTCTGTGCCATCACAACAACAGGACTGGTAACGCTCATAGCCGAGTATCCGGCGAATCCAATCGCTATTGAGTTGAGCCGCGGAACATCGGGTGCGGATGTCCGACAGATCAGCGGCCTCCGCATGAGGGACTTGAGGTTCAACCCGAATTACCGCATCCCTGTGACGGGGCTCTCGGCCGCCTTTATATCAAATACGACAACATTCACAGGCACCACAGTCTCCCTTTCCTACAACTCATCAACAGGGAATCTTGAAGGAACATGGGGAGGAGGATTCACTGCCGTTACCGGTGATAACCTGGAGATTGATATAGAGGACTTTACTGATCCATGGGGGAACTATAATGGATTTAGTACGACTACAACAGTTCCATAAGAGACCCTCACCCTACCCTCTCCCCAGACGGGAGAGGAATAAAATAGAGGCAATCCCCTCACCCTACCCTCTCCCCAAGGGGGAGAGGAATGATTGGGAGACATGGGGACATAGAGGAGATGAGTTAATATGAAGTGCGACTTCTGCGGAAAGGAATCCGAGACGGTAAGGAGGGTGGCTGTTGACAAGGACTACGATCGCCTCAGCGTGAAGCACGAGATCAAATACGCTTGCGAGGAGTGTTCCAAAAAGAAAGACGAGGAACGGACTGCCAAGCGGCTGAAATCTGACTGAAGGCAGAGCACTTAACAGGATATGGTATGTTTGAAGGACTTCAAGAAAAGCTTGAAAAGACATTCCGCTGGATCACGGGATATGGGAGGCTGTCGCCCCGGAATATAGAGGATGCCCTCCAGGAGCTGCGGGTATCCCTGCTGGAGGCGGATGTCCACCATAGAGTTGTGGATGATCTGCTGTCTTCTGTGAAGACAAAATCCTTGGGCCATGAAGTAATGGAGAGCATTACCCCAGGCCAGCAGTTCATCAAGATCTTCAGGGACGAGATCGCAGCCCTTCTTGGAGAGCCCTCTGAGCTAAATCTCTCCGGCAGCCCGCCCATCGTTCTCATGCTAATGGGGCTGCAGGGTTCGGGCAAAACAACCACAGCGGCGAAGCTCGCCAAATTCCTGAAGGACAAGAACGGAAGGCACCCCTGTCTTGCCGCCTCTGACCTCAAAAGGCCGGCTGCGGTTGAGCAGCTCAAAGTCCTCGGAGAATCCCTCGGCATACCCTGTCTCTCTCCGCGGGAAAAAGACGATGTCTTTTCCTTCGTCTCCGCGCTCAAAAATGAAGCTTCTTCCCTGGGCTGTGACACGGTAGCTCTTGACACGGCGGGACGCCTTCATACTGACAGGGAGATGATGGACGAGCTTAAGGAGATCAAGGCGAGGGTTGAGCCTAACGAGACCCTGCTCATCCTTGACGCCATGGCCGGCCAGGACGCAGTGAGGGTGGCCGAGGAGTTCCTTTCCGGGATCGGCTTTGATGCCGCAATCCTTACCAAGGCCGATGGAGACGCGCGAGGGGGCGCAGCGCTTTCGCTGCGGGCCGTGACAGGAAGGCCAATCAGGTTCCTGGGCGTGGGGGAGAAACTGAATGCCCTGGAGCCCTTTAATCCGGGCAGAATGGCCTCAAGGATCATAGGCATGGGCGATGTCCTCACGCTCGTTGAGAAGGCGGAGGCTCAGATCCAGGAGAAAGAGAAGATAAGGGCCAGGGAGATCGTTCGCAAGGGAGAGCTTAACCTGAATGACTTCCTCGACCAGTTGAAGGCACTGAAACGGATGGGGTCTATGGACGACCTCCTTTCCTTGATACCCGGTGCCTCTAAGATTATGTTGGATCAAGGCAGGGTCAAGGCAGCCGAGGAAGACGTCGGTAAATCCGAGGCAATCATAAGCTCCATGACCCTAAAGGAAAGGGCGCATCCGGAGATCCTGAATGGAAGCCGCCGTCTCAGGATTGCACGTGGGAGTGGAACCACTGTCCAGGATGTAAACAAGCTTGTGAAAAAGTTCACGCAGGCAAAGAAGCTCATGAAAACCATGTCAAGAATGGGGCTCAGAGGGCTCGGAGGGAATCTCTATGGCAGTTAGAATACGGCTGACGAGGAGGGGGACGAAGAAGAAGTCTTTTTTCAGGATCGTCGTTGCAGACAGGGAGGCCCCAAGGGATGGACGCCATATCGATCGTGTTGGCTGGTATGACCTCACTCAAAAGCCATCCAAGCTCAAGGTGGATGTTGAAAAGGTAAAGAAATGGATCTCAAAGGGGGCGAAGCCCACCCAGGCGGTGAAGAATCTCCTGAAAAGGGAGGGAGTAACCCTGTGAATGGGGAGGCGGAAAAGGGAACGGGTGAAGCCTCCTTGAGGGAGCTGATTGAATACATTGCAAAGGCCCTCGTGGACCGCCCTGAGAGCGTGGATGTCAAGGAGATTGAGGGTGAACAGACGATCTTCCTTGAGATCAGGGTTGCAAAGGAAGACCTGGGCGCTGTCATTGGAAGAGAGGGAAGGACAGCGAATGCACTTAGAACCCTCCTGAGCGCTGCCACAAACAAACTCAAAAAGAAGGCTGTGATGGAGATCCTTGAATGAAAACATTCAATATCATTTCCCTTTTCCCCGGCTTCTTTGAGTCCCCCCTCCATGAGAGCATCCTTAAAAGGGCCCAGGACAAGGGGCTCATTACGGTCAGGGTGATCAACCCGAGAGATTTCGCCCACGATAAACATCATGTTGTGGACGACACTCCCTACGGGGGCGGTGGGGGAATGATTCTGAAGCCGGAGCCCATTGTGGCTGCAATCGAGGCGGCCAGAAATCCCAATGTGAAGGGACGAATTATCCTCCTTACCCCCCAGGGGATTCCCCTGACCCAGGAGAAGGCCAAAGAGTTCTCCTTGCTGGAGGAGATCGTCCTCGTCTGCGGCCGTTACGAAGGCATTGATGAAAGGGTAAGAAATGTTGTTGACGAAGAAATCTCCATAGGCGACTATGTCCTTAGCGGAGGAGAGGCAGCAGCTCTGGTGATCCTGGAGACGATCGCCAGGCTCTTTCCCGGGGTCCTGGGAAATGACGGCTCGGCGAAGGAGGACTCTTTTTACGACGGCCTCCTCGATTTTCCTCAGTATACAAGGCCGAGCAATTTCAGGGGCCACAGCGTCCCGGAAACACTTCTTTCCGGCAACCATGAGGAGATCAGGAGGTGGAGGAGGAAGCAAGCTCTCCGCAGAACACTGGAGAGGAGGCCCGATCTCCTGGAGCGCTTTCCGCTGAGAGACGAGGACAGAGAGATACTTGAAGAGATCTCCAATGAGAGGTGAGGTATGGACAAGATAATAGATGAAGTGGAGAAATCCTACTTAAAGAAAGACTTTCCCGAACTGCGGCCAGGAAACAGGGTTCGCGTCTATACAAAGTTACAGGAAGGAGACAAGGAGCGAGTCCAATATTTTGAGGGGGTAATAATACGCAGGAAAAGGGGGGGGGTCAGAGCAACCATAACTGTCCGAAAGATTTCCTATGGAGTCGGTGTGGAGAGGATTTTCCCCATTCACTCCCAGACTATTGAGAAGATCGAAATTATACAGAGGGGCCGCGTGAGGAGAGCCAGACTATACTATCTCAGGGATCTAACAGGAAAATCTGCGCGGATCAAAGAGAGGAAGCTTGAGGGCCTCGAGCCGGTCATCAAAGAGGAACAGCCGCCCCGGGAAAAGGAGGAAGCTCCACAGGAATGATCCTCCCATCAGCAAATGCAGCTCCTTGAGATAGTCCTTCAGGGTGTCGGAAGTCTTCCCGCCACCCTGAAGACAAACTTCAAAGCAGGTTATAATGTCATACTCGGGGCCAACCAGAGCGGAAAAACCACTGTTTTTGAGGCCCTACTGGCGATCCTTTTGGGAAAGAAGCCAGGGATGGAGCTCCCCACCAGGGGCGTTGCCCAAACCCAACCGTCCAGGGGGGGCATCACAATCAAGGAAGGAAACACTGTGTATCGCCTGATGAAGGACTTTCGGAGTGGCACGATACTTTTAAGCCAGCTCAACCCCTCAACATCGAAATTTGACCCTATCCTCAAGGGATGGGAGGCCGTGGAGGATTTCCTGAAAAGAAGCCTGGCATTTCCCTCCATTCCCGCCTTTGAATCGCTCTTCACCCTCTCTTCCCGCACCCTGCCCTCGGCCAGGAAACCGTCTTCCCCATCTATACCGTCCCCGGCCCCAGTAACTCCTTCCCAGCCTGCAACATTAACCCTGGCAGCTCACGGAAGCTTTCTTGGCGATGAAGAGGAGGAGAAGGCCGAGGAGGACACACCACAGGCGCTGGAAGCCAAACTCTCACAGTTAAGATCCGAGCTTTCACATGCCGAAGAAGTGGACAAGATAGAGTTTGAGCATGGGGGGATCCAATCGAGGGTCTTTGAGCTGGATAAGAAGATCAGCGAACTGGATGAAACAGACAAAGAAGTCCAGAAAGTGGAAGAGGAAAGGAAGAAATATAAATTTTTTGCAGATCTGCCCGAGGGGATAGAGGCCAGGATTGCCAGCTATAGAAAGGTCAATGAACAGAGTGCGAGAGAGGTGGGCCAGATTGAGTTTGATATAGATGAGCTTCAGCGCCATGTAAAAGCAGTAGTCAGCGGACCCTTCTTTAAGGAGAAAAATTTCATCGCCGGGGCGGGTATTGCCGTCGGATGTCTCATTGCCTCACGGGTCGCAGCGGCCTTCTTCCCCTGGGGGAATTATGTTCTCCTGGCAAGTTTTATCGGTCTCGTCCTCATGTTTTATACTGCCTGGCAAGATTTCGAAAATAAGGATATCGGTAATAAACTTCAGGAAAAAATTCAGGCAAAAAAGGAAAAGATCTCACAGGTGGAAAAGAGATTTGAAATTGAAGGAGGGGTGGTTAAGAACCTTCTCAGGATGACAAGGCTCGATGCGCCGGAAGACCTCAAGCTGGAGATGGAAAACTACAAAAGCCTCGGGATTGAAGAGAAATATAGGGCGGCTCAGGATAAAAAACAGGCCCTCCTCGCACAGGGAGACCGCGCGACTTATGTAAAAGAACGGGACGAGCTTAAGGCAAAGGCCGGCACACTCGTGGAGAGGCTCAGGAATTTGGGGGCTGCAGCAAAAGAGGTCAACGAACTAAAAAAGGAGATCAGACAATTAGAAAAAAAATTCAAGAAAATACAGGGCGCTGTTCCCCCTCCCCCGGTTGCTGCGCCTCAGGCCGTCCCTCCCCCCGGCCCCCTTGGCGATGTCTTCACTACAGCCAGAGGGGTGCTCATGACAGATTTTCCTTCCTTCAAGGCATCTGTGAGGGATAGATTTATGAGCTATTTCTCAACCCTGACCACTCAGGCCTATACCCTTGATGATCTGGATGAATCAGGCGCTGTCTTTTTCTTCTCCTCTGCTTTGGGACGGCGCATCACCTTTGAAGAGCTTTCACCCTCCCTCCAGGATATGGTGTTCGTTTCCTTCATCCTCTCTATCCTGGAGATAATCTCAGAGAGGTGGAAGGGGCCTGTGCTCCTCGACGATCCATTTGTAAATTTTGAAGAGGGGGTCCTGATGGGGGTCGGACAGTCCCTTAAAAAGCTCGGCGGTCTGACCCAGATCATCCACCTCTCCTCAAGGGGAGGGTTCGCTACTATTGCCGACAACACTGCTTCCCTGAAATAACCCGATGGCCGGGCCGCGAGCGGGGGCGATATATAATAAGTGGTGATGGATTGTGCCGACTCAAAGGAGACGACCGATATGGCAGAGAAGCGGGGCACCCAGAGTAGGAATCTGGGAAATTTTGGGGAGGATCTGGCTGTGGGCTTTCTTAAGGATCTGGGCTACGGAATAATCGAAAGGAATTGCAGGAAAAAGTATGGTGAGATTGACATCCTTGCCAAAGACCTCTCCTGCCTTGTCTTTGTAGAGGTCAGGACACGGACAACAAGCCGGTTTGGCGGGCCCATCTCTTCTGTCGGGCATCTGAAACAGAAAAGGCTTGTGAAAACAGCGCTGTCCATCCTTCAGAAAAAGGAGTTTCGAGGGATGCCGGCGCGCTTTGATGTCCTCGGGATTGAACTTCTCCGGGAAGCTCCGCCACGCTTTCATTTAGTCAAGAACGCATTTGAGCCAGATGTTAGGTAACATCGCTGTTCTCATTTTCATGGTGTTTGGGAGTCTTTCAATAACATTCCCTGAAGGAAGGGACTCCCTTCCAGAGTGCTCCCTCCTTCTTCCTGCATGCCTAAAAAGCCTGGAGATGGGCGATTCCTGCCTTCTTCCGCTCTTCCCCTTTGATGGAGAAATAAGGACAGAGATCTCGTCTGGCGAGAGAAAAAAGGTTTTCCTCCAGAATATGACATTTTCTCTCTATGAATACCCGGAGGGGGCAGAGCCTGCTGTCACGAAAGACGGAAAGGTGCTCCTTCTCCATGGCGCAGAGGCACCCATTGCCGCACTGGACTATCGTGGAAATGTCGTTCTTGATTCCCTGAGGAAAAGAGACAATGTCCTGTGGGGAGGAGGAGTGATCGATCTGTTAAAGGGGGAAATCGGATGGATAAACCTCCAGTTCAAGAGAAAGAAGGGCTCCACCAGGGCTGTTCTCCTTTTTGAGGGAAAGGCCACATCGAGCGCCTCCCGGAGAATCGCCTCCCGCCTCCTTAACGAGCTGAGGGAGAAAAAGGGGGAAGATGTGAGGAGGTTTGAGGACCTGGATAAAGACATGCAATTTGTCAAAGAGATGAGGAAATGGATGGAAGAGGAGCTGGCCCTACATGTCTGGTTATGGAACGGCTCGGAATGGAAAAAGGCTGCCTCAGCCTTGCCCTGGCTTTCAATGAGGAGGATAGTATTCCCCCTCAACCTGAAAGGAATACCGAGGGGAGACCTCAAGGTCAGGATAGAGCTGCCGCCGTCTCTATGGGAGATAGACAGGGTAGCTGTGGATTTTTCGCCTGTTGGGCCTATCCGCGCTATTCATACCACTTCCATGAAGGGCGGCAAGCGTGAGGCCCTCAGTAAATCAATGGAAAAAAGCATCTCTATTCCACGCTTGCAAAGCGCGCATCTCAGGGCAGGCCTTGTATCGGTGAAGGGTTATTATAATATTGAAGTACCCCAGTGGATCCCATGAGCACTGGAACACTCTATATCGTTGCAACACCCATCGGGAACCTTGAGGACATTACTCTCAGGGCCCTGAGGATCCTCAATGAGGTCTCGCTGATAGCCGCAGAAGACACGCGAAGAACGAGGATCCTGCTCAATCGTTACAAGATCACAAAGCCCCTCATTAGTTACCACGAACATAACCGGGCCAGAAAAGAGAAAGATCTTATCAAGATGCTCTCGTCAGGGAAAAGCATGGCCCTCGTCTCTGACGCAGGGACTCCCGGCATTTCAGACCCGGGAATCCATCTTGTCAGGGCGGCCATTGAGGCGTCCATTCCGATTGTTCCTATTCCGGGGCCCACCGCCCTTATCTCGGCCCTGAGTATGTCCGGCCTTCCAACCGGAAGCTTCCTGTTTGAAGGTTTCCTTCCCTCACGCCAGGGCGAGAGAAGAAGATTCCTTCAGGGGCTAACAAGAGAGACGAGAACCATGGTATTCTACGAGTCGCCAAGAAGGGTGAAGGATACGGTTCAGGAAATTCTTTCCGTTCTCGGCGACAGGAAAATAGCCCTTTGCCGCGAGATCACCAAGCTTCACGAGGAAATCGTTCGGGGCCGTGCCAGCGAGATTTTGGGTATAATCCAGGGGAGAAACGTCAGGGGTGAGATCACGCTTGTCATTCAGGGGGCTATGGGGGAAAATATCGGCGATGGCCTTTCCGTTGATGAAGCCATCGGGGAATTGAGACGGGAGGGAAAAAGGACAAGGGATATCGCCCGTGCCATCTCTGGAATGTTCGGCATTAAAAGCCAGGATGCATACAGGAAAGCACTTGGGTCGGCAGTCGTGAAAAAAGGAGGTTCACAATGAAGAAGATAATATATGGATTTATTCTGGGTGTAGTGGCAACCGTTGCCTTCTTTCTGATGGGAGGCGGGAAATTTTTTGTGAAAAAGCTGGATAAAGGAACCCTGGAGGTTGAAAAGCAGGTTCAGAAAAGCGGGGAAGTGGTGAAGGAAAAGGTAGAGCAAAAGATGGAGCAAATCAAGAAGTAACCGTTGAGTAAAAAAACCTTCATTGTCATCGTAGCACTTCTGGCCCTGTGCGGGGCCGGCGTCGCAACGGAACTAACCCTGCTCCATGCGAAGCAGATATTACAGCCGGGGTTCAGAAGCTTCTGCTCCTGGAGCGATACCTTCAACTGCGATGTAGTGGCACAAAGCCGGTGGGCAGAGCTCCTTGGAATCCCCATTGCATCCCTCGGCCTGCTCTATTACCTCTTCATCGCCCTTCTGTCTGCCCTCGCCTTTAGGAAAACAGCCGCCCTTCAGGGCATTGCTTCCTTGATATTTATACTTACGGGGGCTAGTCTTCTCTACTCTGTCTTTCTTGCCTATATCTCTTCTGCGGTGATCCAGACCATCTGCATATTATGCTCGGGCCTCCATGCGGTCAACGCAGCGATGTTTGCTGTCTCCTGGGTCTATCTCCGGAGTCCTATCAGTGAAGTGAGGACAGCAGTCCGGTTGGGTAAAGAATCACTCCTTCAAAGACCAATGAGGGGCATGGCCCTCCTTTCCAGCCTCGTCCCATTCCTCGCATCTGCATGGGGCTTCGGGCTCTGGACTCAATCTTTGAAGGTCAAGTCATCTGCGCTGTTAGGGGAGAAATCCGTCATTGCCCTGGGCCCAGAGGAAATAAAACTCCTCTACGGAGAATCTACACCGTCCGGTTCCCCACTGATCGTTTTTGAATTCTCCGATTTTCAGTGCTTCTACTGCGCCGAGCTGTCCCGCTCCCTCCACGAGGCCATTAGACCCATGGGAGACAGGATCAAGGTGGTCTTCAAGAATTATCCCCTTGACACCTCCTGCAACGGATTTCTGCAGTTCCAGGTCCATCCCTTTGCCTGCTCCTCTGCTGCGGCGGCACAGTGCGCCGCCCGACAGGGGAAATTCTGGCCCTTCCATGACCTTCTGTTCAAGAACCAGAATGCCCAGGGCCCTGACTCTTTGATGCTCTATGCAATACAGGTGGGACTTGATATTGACGTGTTCAAATCATGCCTCAGGGACCCGGCCGTGCTGGAGCTCGTCAGGGCTGACATCGCCCTGGGGAGGCGACTGGGCATCCAGGGTGTTCCTGTCTTTATTATCAAAGACAAAATGTATGTCGGGGCCCGTTCCGCCGAAGAACTCCGCTCCCTGATCCAACACAACCTTCCTTAGCAATGCAGTCGCCCCATTCATGGGGCTTCATTTCCCTTGATGGGAAAGGGATTTGTAGGGCTTCATATTCCCTTCTCCCTTTGAGGGAGAGGGGAGGGTGAGGGGGAATTACAACTTTTTGGACGCCTTGATAACCTCGGCAATACCTTCAGCCTGCCGGTCATTCCCCTCTTTAATAACAGAGAGTATCTCAGCGACTAAACGCTCTTTGGCCTCAGAATAATGGGCGGGAAAGGCCGCAAGGAAGAAGTCAGTGATGTCCATGTCAAGAGCATGGGCAAGCTTGGAGATGGTCGTAAGGGTGACATCGGACTTTCCTGTCTCTATGAGGCTGATGAACTTCCAGTGGAGACCAGCCCTCTCTGCCAACTTCTCTTGGGTCAGCCCTTTCGCCCTCCTCAACGCTTTTATCCTCAGGCCAAATGACTGGGAAATTTCCCGATCTTTCATAGGATTCCTGAAACAGGGTATATCGTAATAAGGGGCGCATAACCACCCATTATCATATCAATTTTGCTTGACTTTAGATAATATATGTGGATAAAGTAGCAGTAGCATAGGTATTTATTACCAAGGAAGAATACATGGAAGGTAGAGACAACGAGCGTGTAAGCTCTGTCCTGGCATCTCTAAAGGCTTCGCATGGGAACATGCGGATGGAGACTCTCTCGTCAAAGTATTGCCTACACAGATGCCATCTGAGCAGGCTCATTAAGAAGATTTTAGGACACAGCTTCAGGGACCTCCGCACTATTATCCGTATTCTTTCTATGATGGAGCTTGTGAGAACTACTCATCTCTCCGTGAAGGAGATCGCTGCCAGGGTAGGAATCCATCCCGACTACCTCTGCACCCTCTTTAAGAAGGTGACCGGGATGACCGTCAAAGAATACCGGGAAAGGCTTCCAAACCTCAAAAATCACATCACCTCAGAAGAAAGTCACCTCCCCTCAGAAGATTTCCCTTCTCTTCTGTTACCTCTCGTAGTAAAAAAACTATAACAGGATAGAAAGGAGATTAAAATGAAGAGACTATTTATAATCTCTCTTTTGATTTTGCTAACGATGTTGGTGAAATGTGAATGCACAAAAAGAAGCGACACGACACCTCCAGAACCTCCCTCAAAACTTACTGCTTCAGCCACAGATTTAGTGATAAACTGTAGTGCTCCCCATTTGTCAAGACATTTTTTCGTCCTTGTAGCACCCCAATAGAAATGTCCGCCCCCTCCTCAATAGAAATGTCCTCCCCTTACACTCATGGGCAACAAGGAGGGTATGCCCATGAGCGAAATCATTCGTTTAACCCACAGGGAGATCGACC